>Ga0190363_1001284_pt1 | contig 14876 bp, 13 predicted proteins | sample 48721867_MG_FD_161272 | JGI IMG/M metagenome (GOLD analysis project Ga0190363, IMG submission 161272) | Hydrothermal vent microbial mat bacterial communities from Southern Trench, Guaymas Basin, Mexico - 4872-18-6-7_MG | ecosystem: Environmental > Aquatic > Marine > Hydrothermal vents >... | reverse complement strand
ATTTTTTCTATTGGTAAACGTGAAAATTTAAATCAGTATTTTGGTAAGGCTAATTTTTTGATTCAGTCAAGACTTTTTACATTTTGTTGTCTTTTAAATACTTGCTAGCGTTTATAAAGCTGAAGGTGTGGAGAAATGGATAAGTGGCGTTGTGGTGTTGTGGTGAATGCTCGGGATGAGGAGGAGGTTATAGGAAAGTGTCTTGAAAGTCTGCGGAATCAAACTGTTAAAATTTTTTTGGTCGTGGTGGATGATGGTAGTGTGGATAGGACTGGCGAGGTTGCTTCGAGGTTTGCGGATGTTGTTGTGAATTTGCCGAGGCATGAAGAGAGTTGGGCTGGAAGACCTGAGCTGGCAAGAGTTATTAATACTGGCTTTAATGTTTTGAAAAAGTTGGATCTTATGTATGTTATGATTAGTGGGGCTGATGCTGTTTATCCTTCAAACTATGTTGGAGAGATTGTTAGTAGAATGGAAAATGAAGGTGTTGTTTTAGCCTCTGGGGTGGCGGAAGGTGAGGTTTCCCGGTCTTGGTCTCCTAGGGGGTGTGGGCGGGTTATAGATGCTAAATGGTTTAGGAGTGTTGGGTTTAAATACCCTGAAAATTATGGTTTTGAGGTTTATCTCATTTATAAGGCTCTTTCTCAAGGTAGAAAAGTAATGGTTTTTCATGATTTAAAATTCAAGTTGTTGAGAGAAACTCGGTTTTCGGAGCAGAAGTTGTATTTGTGGGGTAAGGGTATGAAAGCTTTGAATTATTGGTGGTTGTATGCTTTTGGAAGGGCTGTTCTGATCGGGTTAAGGCATCCGGTTGGGAGTTATCTGATGCTGAGGGGATATTTATCAAAGGTTCAGCCCTATGATGATATCAGAGAGTTCGTAAATGATTTTCAGAAGAAAATGTTTTTTAAAAGATTGAGGGAAGTTCTGTTTTAGTGGAGAAGTTTGGGTCTGATTGCTGGCTTGAGGCGAGTTTTTGCCCATCTCAGTGTGTTTGTCTTTTGGCATTTATTATGATGTGAGGCATTTTGGGGAGAAGGAGGGTTATCGAAGGTTAAAGAAGGATTTGTTATGTAAGCTTGAGAAGGGCGGATCGGCGACTGTTCCCATGCATCTGGAATGCTTTGTAAGGTCTATTGGAGAGCATGGTCTGATGAAGATTCCGTTGACTTTCATACCTGCTTTCTTTACTCGCCAAATGAATGAATGGAGCAGATTTGATAATGGGACGGAGTACCCAAAATTAATGTTGCTTTTACTTGTTCCAATTCTATTCTCAAGTTTTGAGAATTTAATGGTAAATATATAAGTGCTTCACTTCCTATTAAAGAAATTGACCTTTAGGTGGTTAGATGAAGGTCTTGCATATTTGGAACACCGCTGGCGTTGCATCTATAATTGCTAAGTACATGGATAAGCTGTTCAAGACAGAAAGCAATGTGATCATGCGAAAACAATTTGACAAGTTCGGTTTGACAGTTTATGGAGAAACATGGAATTGCGGTGCTAAAGTTTTTACTTTTAGATGCTTACTACTTGCGAGAAAGTTTAATATAGTGCATGTCCATGATTTCGATAAGATTATTCCATGGTTGAAACGTCTTTACAGTAAACCTGTGGTGTTGCATTATCATGGAACCAGAATTAGAAGACTATGGAAAGAGAGAAAGCAGTTCTGGAGCATGGCAGATGCAGTCTTAGTTTCAACTCAAGACCTACTTGAAGGAGCTCCAAATCATGCAATTTACGTGCCAAATCCTGTGGATACTGATCTATTTTATCCTAGAACTAACCATAATCGAAAGCCAAAATCAGCTTTAGCGTTTCGTTATAACTTAGATGAAAAGAAAGCGATAAACTACGCACAGAAATATGGTTTGAAGTTAACCTTTCTTGAGCGTAATATTCCCTATAAAGAAATGCCGAAAATACTTACCCAATACGAATATTACGTTGACCGAACAGAAATTTCTTCCTTAAGCAAAACAGCGTTAGAAGCATTAGCTTGTGGCTGTAAAGTGATTAATTGGAAGGGAGAAATTGTTTATCCACCGCTCCAAGAGCAACACACTCCACAAAAAGTATGTAACCAACTTTACAAAATCTACCGCAAATTAATATAAAAACAATGCATAACCGAGCTAAGCACCCAAACCATTAGAGAGGTCTTAATGTTTCTTATAGGTATGGGAAGACTCACGCATGGATCTACTACAAACTTGATCAGAGGTCACGTCAAATTCGTTAAGGAATACCTGCCGATATCAAAGGATTTAGATAAAGCCTATTACTCTTGGATTCGCAGAAGACGTAAAGACATTAGATCGCTTAATGCCCTCGTAACTTTTCATAGATTTCAAGTATAATTTTTAACGTTGGTGACTAAAGGATCAAATTAATCTATTACTCAAGCAAAGATTATTTGTGAGAGCTTGAAGAAGCGAGTATTCATCTCCGGTCCTATTCAAGGTATGGAAAATAACCAGTCTTATAGAAAGGTTATACGCGACATATGCTTACGATGCGGTTTCGAACCTGTTGATCCTTGGCTTAGAGAGAAGGTCCTATACCGAGCTGGAAAAGTAAAGAAACTTGACATGTCATCTGCTGGTTTCATCAAAAGAGACCTTGAGGACATTGAGCGATGTGATATCTTAGTTGCCTACCTACCTCGCCTATCAGCTGGGACATGCATGGAGCTTTTCTATGCCAAGCTTAAGGGTAAACGGACAATAACAATCTGTGAGCTTGAGAATCCAAGCCCGTGGATCATAGCTCACTCTGATATCCTTTTAGGGAAGATCATGGATCTTGAGGAGTATCTAAGGAAGGAAATCTAACTCCGATTTATAGCAGGGAACCATTTCATTTATATCTCTCGTAGATCTCTGATTTCTAATGTTGCTTGAGATGGTTTGTATGGAGTATGAGAAGCCTAGTTTTCTCCGTCGTCACTGGTTCTCCATATTCTTGCTAGCAGTTTTTATTCTTGTCGCAATTTATGGAGCCTATGTATGGCTTAACTGGACTATCTTGGAAGAGATGTATCGCCGGAAAGCTGGAATAAACTGGTTTGACACGGTCTTTTATCATGGTTACACTTTCATTTTGGCGGCGGTCTTTGCATTGCTTTCTCTGAACCCAATGTATAAGCATAGTGATCTTTATGAGCTCCTTAAAGCTCTGCAGGGAGCTTTTACGTTGATGACTCGAGCATTTGAAGAGACTCCTTCCATTACTCCTACTAGGTTCCCCCCAAAGATCAGTGGGACTCTATGGCTTTTCTGGCAATTTATTAAATGGGCATTTTTGTTCTCCATATTCGCTTCTTTAAACGGTATACCATTTCTTGGAAAAATCACTCCGATCTTCTGCATGATGCTAGCTGGTATTGGAGACTGGAGCCTAATTCCGAGAATCCTCGCCTTGCCTATTCTTCCTCCATCTAAATCTGAAATCCTCTCCTTGATGCCTACTCTCGAAGTCGAGTACCGCCTTGTATACGTAGTGTCTATCTATATTCTTGCGGTTATCACTATTAGAATGACGATTAAGCTTCTCAAGCATTTCCTCACGGAGGGAAGAAATGTGTGGATAAGAGACTTATTCATCGTCTTAACATGCATTATTCTAGGCATAATTTTAGGGGCGCCCTATTGGGCCATGGACATTACAGCACCGTTCGATTACGTTATCTGTCTTTCGCTTTTCATAGGCTTCATTGTTGCGTCTATATTCTTTCATCTTGGAAGCTTCGGGGCGGAATTAACTTTCGCAAAGCATAGACGAACCTTCTTCACAATTCTAGCCTTGCTCATAATAGGCGTTATACTCGTAAGCGCCGGATTCATTGCATACTTTAAACTTAACTGGAACAATAACTGGATAGAGTATGAATGGAGACCTCTGACTGAGAAGCAAATAGTCGTCACGCGCTGGGCCGCGGGGATAGATAGGATTAACCGCCATATGATCTCAAACCTTCCAACGGGTAACGTAACAAAGATACTTTCCTTGGTTAGGCAATGGGATCAAACAGCAGCCTATACGAAGATGAAGAATCAGATAGGAGTTAACTGGATGACTCTAAGCGATTCTGATATCATATACATTGGCGGACGAGAATACTGGGCAGCTCCAACGACGATTGCGTATCCGAGCAGAGACTGGATAAGTACTCATCTCATATATACGCATACCTCAAAGATCATAGTTATCGATAGCCACAGCGGTGAGTTTGTGCCAGTTACCGAAGCCTTCAGAGTCTCTAAAGAGCCACTCATTTACTACGGTGAAGGCTTCTACACAAATGTTTACACAAATGTGAAAGGCTTTAACGAGATAGGGAACGTTTCTTATCCTGGAAGACCCGACTATATTCTCTCGGGATGGCAGAGAATTTTGTGGTTCCTCATGGAGGGGCAGCTTGGATTCGCATTTTCTCCCCCTCAGGAAAGTATAAGCATGCTCTGTTGCAGAGATGTATCCCAAAGAGTTAAGAATATACTTATATATGGCTTAAAGACGGATCCTGATGTTTACTTGGTTAGCGATGGAAATAGAGTATACTATGCAGTTCAAGTCTATATTGACTATCCGCTACGTTCAGGATTCGCTGCAAGCTCATATCTCAGATTCTTCGCCGTCGTCCTTGTGGATGTTGAGGATGGAAGTGTGAAGGGATACGTTGTAGGTGAGAATGATGAATTCCTAGTTGACTTCTACAAGAAGTATTATTCATCTTGGAGTAATCCTCCCGAATGGTTGATATCACAGTTGAGATATCCCGAAGCGCTTCTCGGCATGCATGACTTTCCCGGACAGCTAGATGTAGACTTTCGTTTCCATGTTGATGATCCTTTCGTATGGAGATCCGGATCACAATTTTATGAGAGGCCTAGGGCAAGTGAGGTTCTATACGTATTAATGGTTGTGGGGGATCAGCCACACTTCGTAGGTTTGCAGCTAGTTGAGTTTCAAGCCTCCCCTGGGCGTAACCTAGCCGGGCTCTATGTAGCCTATGGAGGTTCCCGCCTCGGCGATATAGAACTGTATAGTGTTCCTAATGCGACAACCCAGTTTATAGGACCATCTGCAGCCTTACAAGCCTTCGAGACCGACGATTATGTCCGTACTCAATTAACTCTTCTCACCAATAGGAGATTCGGGAATATTCTGCTCTATTCAATCGGCGACAAACTTTACTATTTTATTCCCGTCTATATAGAGGCTGAGATTGCAAATGCCGTGATAACAAAGATGGCTTTTATAGGAGTGATCGATGCATCTACTGGTACAAACGTCGCCGTTGGCATGGATGCTGCACATGCATACTATGCTCTCACTGGAGGATTAGCAAGGATAGGAGCTGAGGAGAGACTTAAAAGAGTTTTAAATATATTTTCTGAAAATGGGCTGAAGATAATTAAGCCCATGAAGATCAGCGGTAACGTTTGGATAAGGGTCGATAATGTCACGTACTTGACGGAAGACGACTGGAACCTTGTGAAGTCCGTAGTAAAAGAGTTCATTCAAGTATATGCTAAAGGCCGCGACGAAGTGTATCAATGGAGCGAAGAGGATGGACAGGTGAATATTGGAGTTCTCACGGCGGAAAAGGGAATAGTCAAGCTATACTACATCACCATTAAATATGCGTAAGCGATGTGTGCATCCTCTCCGTCAGTACCAGTTACTTTTCTACTGATCGTTAAGTCCCCAAAAAGAAAAGTGTAAATTCTCAATGATGCAAATTTAATAGATGGGGAAAGAGAATGGAGATTCTCGTTCAAAAAGATGTTTCCTCACCTTCATCCAGAAAAATTTTCGCTCAATTATCGACTGAAACATTATCCTTAAAAGATGTAATTCTCTCATTGAGGGACATAATTGATGATGAAAAGAATGGGTACTACAGGCTTCCACTCGTAACCGCCAGAGGGGAAGGATTTCAACGTCTAGATTTCTACACGTCGCTGAGAAGAGAAAGAGCCGATAGAGCCTTCATAGTCTCAAATGGAAGAAACACCATCTATATACTCGATTACATTGTGAGGGCGAGAAGGGTGTATCATGACCCTGTACTCTGTATAATCGGGCCTGAAGCAGAGTATATTGCAGAATATGCGCTAAAGAGACTTTCAAAGATTCTTTTATCGAAGACTTATCGTGTTGAACTAGACTATAGAGCAATAGTTGACTTTTCAAGACTTACAGGTTACGAGAAAAGAGAAGTAATCGAACACTTATCTGAAATATTTAAGGAGGCTGATATAGCTTTGAAGATGAGATTTCTCAAGGATGATTCCGGGAATGAAGAGTTCCGGACATATGGGCGTAGACTTTCAGAAGAACTTCTTAAGGAAATCGAGGTGAAATCATCTTTCAGAAGACATTCAGATTTAAGAAGCATAGTCTCCTTCGGGGCGATGATTATCTTAATGGTGCTTTTACTAATAATACTGACGAGAATCTAAAATCCAGAAAGCTCTTCAGATTCTTGAAGCGGCATCTGATAGGTGATCAAAAAAGATGAAGAAGAAAAGCGTGCAAATACTTGAGGATTTCGAGTTATGGTTAAAGACGAGATTTACGAATGCCTTCTGGTTTAAGGGACATAGATTTGAAAAAGCCGAAGATGAAGGCGTAATAATCGACGGAGGCTATTTCACAGAGGAGGAGGCTAAACAAGTCTTTAAAATGCTTAATTCAAGAAATCCATTCACAAGGTTGAACGCAACTCTGCTAATTTGGGAAAGAAACGGCTTCTTACTGAAGATTCTCATAGCTCTATCAATAATAGTACTAATACTCGTATACATAAGGGTTAGAAAGTAGATTAAAATTGAGGTTTCTCCTAGTTACCTTCAGCTAAGATGATTAAAAAAATACAAATGTCAATTGTCTAACTGAACATTGTGTTTTACCTTTCTAATAGGCTAATCCGTCAATTGTCACGCTCCGAAGTCTTTATTTGTTACCATTTTTATCTCTATGCTTAAGAGGTCTTCACTCTGAAATCTTCCTTTACAACATTAAGAACAACATTTGTGACCGTTCTCCTTACATATGGCATGGCAAGGAGCCTTTTAACGAATGTATTTAGGCCAAATATGTCCTTGAACCGGGCGATAACAGCTATATCAAAGTCTCCGGTGATATCGTAAACTGAGACCGTATGTTTCATCTTTGCAACTTCTCTTTCAACGTCCACTAGATGTTTTCCCTCAGCCTGGATGAGTATTATGGCTGTCAAGCCATATCCGATCTTTATGGGATTCACAATCGCTGTATACCCCTTTATGATCCCTTTTTCCTCCAAGATTTTTATACGATTACATACTGTTCCAACGGATATTCCAAGCTCTTTAGCCATTTTGTTAAAGCTTAGCCTAGAATCCTCCTGGAGAAGGCTTATTATTTGAAGATCGATCTCATCGATTTTTTCGGATGATTCGCTTTCCAGATCGATCCCTCCGTCTGCACATTCTTTCATTTTTCTCTCACAAATATAAATGTTTATTCTCAAAAAGGAAAAATTTATATACAAATTTTTAATATGAATGTGTTTTGTTGAATGAAAAAGGTGCGTAGCATGGAGGACGATGAAGCCTTAGAAAAAGCAATCGAATCTCTCAAGAAGCACAAGATTAGATGGGTGCATTCTACCTTCGTCGATATTCGCGGACTAATGCAGGATGTTGTCATGCCTGCAAGGGAATTCATTAATGGATCTGCCTTTAAATCTGGTATAGGCTTCGACGGCTCATCAGTTAGAGGCTTCAAGTCTATAGAAGAGTCGGATATGGTCCTTAAGCCCGATCCGAAAACTCTAGTGGTCATCCCATGGACTACGGATGAGAAGCAGAAGAGTGCAATAGTTATAGGAGATATTTATGAAGCCTACGGAAGCGATGAGCCATCTGAAGTTTGTTCAAGAGGATACGTCGCAAAGAGGGCCGTGAAGGCGGCGGAGAAGATGGGCTATACTGGATTCTTTGGTCCCGAACTCGAATATTTCATTTTCTCCTCCATTGATCCGACGAAGCTTGTATGGGATCTCTGGGTGAGTCCGAAAGGAGGAGAGGGAGACTCATGGGGAGCTCCAAGGGTTGTTCCGGAGTCTCCGGAGATTGCCCCAGGAAACTTCACTCTTAGACCGAAAGAGGCCTATTTCAGGCCTCCTCCAGAAGATACGACGATTGAGTATCGTAATGAGGTTGCATCGATACTTGAAGATAGTTTCGGCTTCGAGATTGAGATGCATCACCACGAGGTTGCGACAGCTGGGCAGATAGAGATAGACTTCCGCTTTGGAGAATTAGTCGAGACAGCTGATAGAACAATATATTATAAGTTTGTGGCGAAGAACGTAGCTAAAAAGTATGGTATGATCGCTACTTTTATGCCTAAGCCGATTTACCTTGAGAATGCAAGTGGAATGCATGTTCATGTATCTTTATGGAGAAATGGTGAGAATGTAATGTACGATGAGAATGACGAATACGCCGAGATAAGCCAGACAGCGAGATACTTCATCGGAGGGTTACTTGAGCATGCTAAGGCTCTCACGGCCGTATGCTGTCCAACTGTTAACTCATACAAAAGACTTGTCCCCGGATTTGAGGCCCCAATATATATTATGTGGTCTCGACGTAATAGGTCGGCTCTTGTACGCGTTCCAGTCTACTTTAAAGGTCCCCAGTATGCTTCATATAAGCGTGTTGAGTTTCGATCAGCCGATCCATCATGTAATTCCTATCTAGCATTCTCATGTATACTTATGGCTGGGCTTGACGGCATCAAGAAAAAGATTGATCCCGGAGATCCTGTCGACGAAGATGTTTATAAGATGACATCTGAGAGGAGAAGAGCTCTTGGAATAGGTGAGCTCCCCACAACTCTAAGGGATGCGCTGGAAGCGATGAAGAGCGATGAAGTTGTTTATCGTACTCTTGGAAGCCATATATTCGATGCATTTATCGAATATAAGATGAATGACTGGAATCAATACTGCCTCTATGTTACGCCTTGGGAGATAATGAAGTATCTCGACTATTAATTAAAAAATTAATGTTAAAATAAGAAAGGTGGTGGTTGAATGAGGGCATATATCTTTATAGAGACGAAGCCTGGCGCATCAGAAGAAGTAGTTAAGAGAATAAAGAGCAAAGTCAAAGAGGTAGTCCAAGCAGACTCGATCTATGGAAGATTCGACGCTATAGTCATAATAGAGGCGCCGAACCTTGAAAGCATCAACGAAATACTCTACAAAGTTATCGAGAAAGATCCGAACATAATTCATACGGAGACATCTCTTGTGCTATCGGCTGAGTAAACGGGCTGGTGGGGAAAAGATTGGATTCCAAGGATTTCCGCCGTAAAGTGTTAAGAGCGTTTGTCCTAGTCAAAGTTAAGCCTGGAACGTCCGAAGATATAGTGAGATCTAGACGAATAAAAGGCGTAAAGATAGCTAACTCAGTTCTTGGTAGATATGACGCTGTCGTAGTGATTGAAGCTGAAAGCCTCAAGGAGCTCAGAAAAATAATCTACGAGATGATTGAGCAGCATCCAAATGTGCTTCATACCGAGACCTTAATCTCGATCTTTCATCCTCCCCCGCCTGTTCCTTAACGGCCACAACAACAAGGAGGAAGTGAAAATGAATCTCAAAGAACTATATTTCAATAGGCTTTCCTTAAAGACCGAGCCGATAATTGACGATACTACCTTGAGGGATGGCGTCCAGATGCCCGGCTTAGCGGTCTCCCCCGAAGATGCCGCAGAGATAGCGCATCTCCTCGATAAGATTGGAGTAGAGAGAATAGAACTTCATCACTATCAAGAATCTGATAAGAAAGCTGCAAAGATGATTCACGACCTAAACTTAAACGCAAGGATCGCTGGATGGTGCAGAGCTGTAAAAGAGGATATAGATGATGCGATAAATTGTGGATTTGAAGAAGTGGGAATATCACATCCAGTCTCTTACATTCACTTAAGGGCAAAATGGCCCGATAAGACAGATGAGGAGCTTCTCGAAAGAGTTGTTGATGCTGTCGAGTATGCGGCAAAGGATCACGGCTTAAAAGTTTTCGTTCATGGAGAAGACAGTACAAGGGCGGATTGGGAATTCGAGAAGAAATTCATAAACGCTGTTGCCGATGCTGGAGCGGAATGTTACAGGATTTGCGATACTGTAGGAATAGGATTGTCAGATCCCACAGCTCCTCTGCCAAATGGAATACCCGCAAAGGTGAAGGCAATAAAGGCTGAAACCAAGATAGAAAGTATCGAGATTCATGCGCATGATGACTTCGGAAACGCTGTTGAGAATACGATGGCTGCTATACGAGCTGCCTCTGGGGTGTGGGATAGGATCTATGCAAGTACAACATTCCTCGGAATAGGTGAGCGTGCCGGAAATGCTGAAACTGAAAAGGTCATAATGAATCTCTACATGCATTATGGTGTGAAAAAGTATGAGGGGAAGACGCCGCTGCTTAAGAAGTTAGCCGATTTCATCAGCAAAGCGACCGGTTACAAGATTCCGCCTAACAAGGCGATTGTTGGAGACTACGCCTTTGCACACGAATCGGGGATTCACACGCATGGAGTTTTGAGGAACCCGCTTACCTACGAACCCTACCCACCTGAACTTGTTGGAAATAAACGCCGATTAACGATCGGGAAACATTCAGGAAGAGCAATCGTAAGGCATAAGATTCAAGGGTTGACCGGGAAAACTCCAAGCGAAGAACAAGTTTTAGCCGTCCTGTCTAAGATTAAGAAGATCTATGAGGGTGGACGTAAAGCTTCTTTAAGGGAAGAAGAATTCAAAAGAATACTCGGTGAGGTCGGATTAAATTAGCATTTTTCCTTTAAAATAAATTAATTCATTCTTTGCTTGAGATGACCAACAAAGTTTAGCTTTCCCATAATTAATCGTAACTTTTAACTGGAGCTTTCCGAAGATAAGAATGGATGAGTATGGATGGGAGTAAATTTTTTCCTAGGCGTTTAAGCTTCCCGAAGATATGCGAAATTCTAGTTGCCTATCTAAACGCTGGTGCAGATAAGGAGTATGTTGGAATAAATGATGTTGCTAAGAAATCTTCCGTCTCTCTTCATAACATAAGCAGAAATAACAACTTCTTTAAGAGCTGGGGATTCCTTGAGGAAAGCGGGAAGGAACAGGGCAAGTATATCCTGAATCGTGAAGCCGCCGAGTTCGCCTACGCTTACAGAATTGATCCCAAAGGTGAGAAGACAAGAGAGATTCTCAGAAGATTTCTCTCCAAAGATGAGGTATTAGTAAAATTTATTGAGAGAATAAGGCGTGAAGGCCTCAACAGAGATTCAGCTATACTTGAGCTCCCGAGAATTTATGGAGATCTAAGAGCTGACAAGGTCGGGCTGAATGCATTTTTAGATATGCTTGTATACGCCTTCGGGCTGGAGGAGATGTCAGTGTCTAAAGAGATGCCGAGAGAAGCTGAGCGATCTGTAAGGGTCGTTAAGCCGACGACTCGTATATCAGAGATGAGAGTGACCCCACCGGAGGCAAGATTAACTATAAATATTAATGTAACACCTGAGGTTTCACCGCATCAACTAAAAGAGTATGTAAAGGCTATTCTTGAAGCTTTACGTACAACGGAGGTTAATGATGCTTAAACATTGAAGACTAATTGATCTATCTAGTGTGTATCCTAACTTGAAATATTAGAGAGCTCCTCTCTTAGCATCTTGCTAACCTCTTCGGCGTTTACTTTTCCTCTATACTTCTTCATAATTAAGCCCATTAAGAAGCCGAATGCTCTCTCCCCCTTTTCAACGACCAGCTCTCTATTCCGACTAACTATCTCCCTAATTATTCTTTGAACTTCATCCTTAGGAAGCATACTCAACCCTAGGGCTTCCACGGCATCCATGGGATTCGCTGATTCATGTTCCGAAAGCCACTTCACGATTTCCGGTAGTGCTTCCTTTGATGTCTTCCCTGCACTGATCAGCTTAAAGATCTCAATTATTTGGTCGTCTCCGAGTTTTTCGATCTTTACTCCTTCTCGTTTAAGCGACTTAAATGTCTCAGTTAAAGTTGCGGCTACAAGTGTGGGTGAAGCTGCCGTCTCCTTAACTATTCTTTCGAAAAGGTCTCCGTACTCTGAATCCTGAAGCTGCAATGCAAGCTTCTTATTTATGCCGTACTCTTTTATGAGCCTCCTAATTCTGTGTTCCGGAAGCTCTGGGAGGGCTTTCCTCAATCTGCGTATATGCTCGTCAGTTATAGGTATAGGCGGTATATCAGTCTCTGGATACATCCTCGCAGCTCCTGGTCTAGGCCTCATGTAACGCGTTGTTCCATCCGGATTAGCCGCTCTGGTCTCCTCCGGGACGCCCTTAACTGCTTCCCTAGCTCTTTTGGCAACAGCTCGTAAAGCATCTATGCAGTTTTCCTTAGCATCAGCAACTATAACCACGGCGTCTTGAGGTTCAGCTTCAAGGATCTCCATTAATTTATCCATCTCCTCCTTTGAAACTCCATATTTCGGCAGCTCATCTGTGTGAAGAATTCCTCCAACTCTTCCCCAGAAACGTGCTCTATCAGCCATTTCCGTTCCAAGTCTCAATCCTGGAATAAGTTCTCTTCCCAACAGACCTGAAAATCCTGGAAGCTTTATCGCCATTACGTGCTTCTTTTTCTTTATGGCTCTTCTAAGCACCCTGCACTTAGTATCTTTAAAGATAGGTGTTACATCTATTATTTTATCTCTTATCTGGTTCTCCGTGACGCCGCGTGCCTTAAGTTCCTCGCTTATTTGGATAAGGGCTAGCTGGCGTTGTACTTCTAATTCTATAACCTTGGATATGAGCTCAAGTTCTTGGACGCCTTTTACCTCAATGAGAGCGCCTCCCCGAATCGAGATGTTTAAATCTTGACGAATCGTTCCGAGACCTCTCTTAACCTTCCCTGTGGCTCTTAGAATCCGTCCAATCGTCAACGCGACTTTCTCAGCTTCTTTCGGTGAATGGATCACGGGGGCCGTTGCGACTTCAATTAGAGGTATGCAGAGCCTATCGATTCGGTAACGAATGATAAAGCCTTCTTCTCCAGTCTTCCTTGCGGCGTCTTCCTCCAGACTTATGTGCTCTATCGGTATCTTTTTCCCATCCACTTGGATTTCCCCACCGAGTGCGACAACGCATGTTCTCTGAAAACCAGTAGTATTTGATCCATCGATGACTACCTTCCGCATCACATGGACTTCATCTACGGGCTTAGCGTTCATCATTAAGGCTGCTGTTAAGGTGATGTCTAGAGCTTCACGGTTCAAATCGTGAGGAGGTTCTTCATCCATTTCTACGAGACAGGAGGTTTGCGGATCTGCCTCATATAGGATTTTGACTCCCTTCTTAAATTCAAAGTATGCAGCTGGATCTATCTGGCCTAGCTCGCTCTGAGTCGGTCTGAGTCTTCGAAGAAACGTTATTTTAGGTTCCCCCTTGAATAGCTCAGGTTTACATGAGCAGAATAATTTCTCTTTTGTGTCTAGTTGCTGATGACACTCTAAACCAACCTTCAAACCTAACTTTTCATAATCAATCTTCATTGCTAGTTCCTCCGTTAGACGCTTATGGTTTCAGGAGGCTCAACGGGTTCAACAGTTCTACTAGAGAATTCATACGCGATGTTCTTTGTCAATAAATCTCTAGCTTCCTCCAGATTCTCTGTCTGTCCCAGAACCCACATGAGCTTGACCATTGCGGTCTCAGCTAGCATATCTTCGAGGGGAATAACCCCTATCGAGAGCAGGTCTCTACCGTTCGCGTATACATTCATATTTACTCTCCCCCAAATGCATTGAGAGGTCATTGCAACTATTACACCGTTTTCGATAGCCTTTCGAATCGAGGAGAAGCATTCCCGGCGTATATGTCCCAAACCTGTGCCTTCAAGTATTATTCCTCTATATCCCTCCTCAACGTGCCAATCTATAATTTTTGGGTTCATACCTGGATAGAACTTGATGAGAGCGACTTTCTCTTCAAATCGAGGTTTCAGAATAAGATTTCTATCATTTCTTCTAGGGTTAAAATTGTCTGCGAGTATGATTATCTTTTTGTCAAGAATCCTTGCAAAGAGTTCGGCGTTCACTGTTTTAAAAGCGTCACGTCTACTTGTATGTAATTTTCTAACTTTCGTCCCCCTATGTATCGCGATCGCCTCGTCTGATATCGTCTGATGCATAGCAACAACAACTTCTGCGAAGGGAGCATTAGCTGCACACTGCACGGCTCCTATAAGGTTCTCAGCAGCATCTGAACTCGGCCTATCTTCTGATCTTTGAGCTCCGACAAGCACCACGGGCACTGGCAAGTTCTGTAAGGCAAAGCTTAATGCCGCAGCTGTATATCCCATCGTATCTGTTCCATGAGTTATAACTACGCCGTGAGCTCCTCTCCTGATATGCTCAGCTACTCTCTCCGCTATTTTTGTCCAATGCTTTGGTGTTAAGTCTTCGCTGAATGCGCTGAATAAAATCTCCGTATCGATCAAAGCTATGTCTGAGAGTTCAGGAACAATGCTGTATAAATCGCTGGCTGAGATTGCCGGTCTAACGGCTCCTGTTCTGTAATCTACGCGGCTCGCTATTGTTCCCCCTGTACTTATTATGGTTACTCTTGGAAGATCTGGTCTCTGCTTCGGAGGCGGAGGAGGTGTGAATGAAGGCTTCGCTCCAGATCCTTTCTTCTCTATCTTCATATCAGAAGTTATTCTCACCCCTATATTATATCCTGACTTTATCTTTATCACTATGTGCTTATCGTCTCCGAGTTCGCTTCTAGGCATCAATGTGCCCTCATACACTTTT
>Ga0190363_1001283_pt1 | contig 14885 bp, 20 predicted proteins | sample 48721867_MG_FD_161272 | JGI IMG/M metagenome (GOLD analysis project Ga0190363, IMG submission 161272) | Hydrothermal vent microbial mat bacterial communities from Southern Trench, Guaymas Basin, Mexico - 4872-18-6-7_MG | ecosystem: Environmental > Aquatic > Marine > Hydrothermal vents >... | reverse complement strand
GCATCACTTATTCTTCTTAGGAAGAGCCGCGGTGTACCAATAGAGGAAATTAGAAGGTGAAGGGTTTTAACCTATTTAACTTACTCCCTCTCTCCTAGCTCTTCCTCCCCTGGGCTGCTGAGGTACATAAGGATATGGTATATACTCTATTCCAGGTCTTTGAACATGGGCTTGCGGATATAGCTCCATTAACCTATAGATTTCCGGAGGAACTTCTGTTTTAACGAGTAAGCCTAGTTTCTGTGCTTGCTCAACAGTTATCGGATAATCGTGAGTGTATATTCCTTCAGTTAAGAATTTAGCTATTTCCAAGGCTTTCTTTTCACCGTACTTATCCTTTATAAGTTCAACAATTATTTCTTGAACTTGCCTAATAGCTTTCTCAGCAATATCTGCAAGCATTAAGGTTTCATCGGAAACCTTCTCAACACCTTTCTCTTTAACAACTTTCAGAACAGACGGTGCTGGAACTTGCACCCCTCTTAGGGTTGTTATTTGTGGGTCTAAAGGCCCCAAGACCGCGTTCGGGTCCATAATTATTTCGTCGGCTGCTAAAGCTATCAGAGTACCTCCTGACATGGCGTAGTGGGGTATTACAACTATTTTCTTAGCCGGATGCTTCTTAAGCGCTTGAGCTATTTGGGATGCAGCTAGAACTAGTCCTCCTGGAGTATGAAGGATTAACATTATGGGTTTACTTGGCGGTGTAGACCTTATAGCTCTAATTATTGCTTCAGAATCTTCAATATCTATAAACCTGTATACTGGTATTCCGAAGAAACCAACTCTTTCTTGCCTATGAATCATAGTTATAACTCTAACACCATATTTCCTCTCTATCCTCTTAATCATAGACATTCTAGAAGCATGAAGACTCCTATATTGCCACTGAGGCCATATGATCATAGTTAAAAGTAGTAGCCAGAAAAGTAAGCCAATAACATCTATCATACTGAGCACCAGCTTAAATAAAAACGAGTTGCAAATATAAGTCTAGCTTAAGAACTATTCTAATTTAAGAAACTTAAATTGCAAATACATGTCCTCAACAATCCATGATGTTACCGCGAAAGCTGATAGAATTTCAGGAATAGATATTCCTATTTCGAAAACCTTTAAACCATAGATTGCCCATGAACATACACCGATAATAAACGCTGCTACTGCCACTTCAGATTTTCTTTCATAAGCATAGATTAATGTTGCTGAAAGCGCTGTAACAAAGAATGCAACAGAAACAATAAAGTGTAATACACCATACACTTCATCGAACACCCCTATGAGTATCAAGAGAAAAGCAGAAAGCGCTAAGAAATAGTACGTTATCATTTTGCTATGTTTCAATATTGAAATCGAGTATTGGTATATGAGAAATCCTCCAATAACTAACCCCAAGTTAAATATAGGAGCTACAATGCTTTTCACGGAGTGACCTAAATCGCTAAGAGCATTCTTTGACCAGCTAAACCATGGAGATAAAGCTATGGAAGTAAATATGCAAACATAAAGTACTAATAAACCGAGTATACCAGTAAGGAAAATACTACATCTTAATCTCATGTAACTATCCTCATAAACCCATAATGTTCTGACTCCATTATAAAAAATTAGTTTGATTATTCATTCTGAGTCCTCACGTATGAGAAACACTGGTTAATTCATTCTACTTGTATTTTCACAGCCTTACTCTTCTTTGGCACGTTTATGATTAATATGCCGTCTTTATATTTTGCTTTAGTTCTCTCTCTATCTATCTCGCTTCCAAACTTTACTTTCAAACGATAAACTTCAGGCATCCATGGAAGCTTAGTTGACGGTTTAGCTTTAACAAGCAAACCATGAGGTGCAACATAAACTTCAATACTATCTTTTCTCACACCCGGCAGTTCTGCATAAATAACGTATTCCTCAGGTTTATCCTCAACGTAGTACCTTACGTTACTCTTAACTGCTTCATCTAGCTCTAAAAATTCACGTATTATGTGAGGTCTTAGAGAAAATACCAGTACATGTCCATGAAAGCACATGTTAAACACGCTCAAGTTAGTACTTCCATGTTCGGGTCCGTACATATTAATGTACGGGTCAGTATATAAACTTTACCGAGATTAATTAAACATAGAATTTCTAACTGGTTTGAAGAGATTTACACAATGTATATTACTCCACCGGGACTTTTCTCCAATGTTTTATCTTCTCTTCAACCTTCTCCAGTTCTTTATGGAGGAACTTCTTATATTCTATAAGTTCTTCAGGTTCCTCTAATGCTTCAGCTATACTGTAAATTTCACCCATTCTTTTTCTTAAGCATCTAAGTAGTGTGTTGATGATACGTATTAAAGGATATAGTTGTTCATCTAGTATTTCAGGTATTTCATTAGCTATAGTTAAACCCTTGTTCGTGAGCTTAACTACTATGTCTCCTTCCTCGCTTATTTCTCTTCGAACAATATCTCTTCTTTCGAGCTCATATATTGCTGTGTAAATGGAGCTTCTGGATTTCACACCTTTACTTTTAAACATTGCTAATATTTCGCTCATAGTCATAGGTTTCTCGCTTAGTGAGAGTATTAAAGCTGTTTGTAAGGGGCTAAAACGTTCGCCCTTAAATCTAATAATCATTACGCTTAAACACCCTAATCATAGTTAGTTTAGAAATATTGATATTTATTTTTCCTTACACAATATTGCTAATATTTCACTTAAACTACGTATTTCAGTAGCATTTTTAGGTTTCCTACCTTTCCAAGCATAGCTTGTTGGTAGTGGGGGCTTATATTTGTAAAGCACTGTATTCACTCTTACCTTGGAAGCTTCTACAAGATTTTTAGGCTTATCATCTACATAAAATACCTTTGCTGCTAAATGTTCTCCTTTAATTTTAAGTAAAGCTTCTGTTAGTGACCCTGTTTTCTCATAAACACCGTAAACTAAAACATCCTTTACCAGCTTATCGAGACCTGAGGCTTTTACTCTCCTATACTTCATACTTGGTATACCGTCACTTCCGCTTACGATGTATGTGGGTATTTTCATAGCATTTAGTTTTTTAAGAACTTCTATGCTTTCGCTTTTAACTATGCTGTATTTTACTCTTAGATTCCAATATGTGGAGATCAGCTTTTTAGTATCTAAGTTACGAATTTTAGGAGAACGTAGAATCAGGTTGAACCATAGTCTTCTATCCCATATTCCAAAATAGTCCATTATGTCCTCGAAGTTCAACATAACCCTTATGAAGCTTTTAACGTCTTTTATGCCTATTTCCCTAGCTATGGTCTCATATATTTTAGGTAGACAGCTGTAACTATCGACAAGTACCCCGTCAAAATCAAATACTACTACAATGTTTATTCCCATTTCTTCTTAACCTTATATGTGCTTCCATAACGTTAGTGGGGTCATTTCCCTACTTTCCAATATGGGGTATGTTTGTCCTTTTGCTATTCTAGCAAGAGCATTTGATAGTGTTTCAGCATCTAAAATTATTGTCGTCATAACCGACGATAAGCCACTCCATTTACCCCATATTTTAACCCATGTTTCCTCAGCTAATCGCTCAGGTACACTGTAAACTACTGAGATTATTTTCCTTAACCATCTATCTATCGGTGGTTGCTCATACTTCCTCGCCGCAAGTACTAGGGCTAATCTAGCAGTGTATGTGCCTACACCTTTAACTTTAACCAAGTCTTCTTCAACATATTCACCAGATTTATTTTCATTAAGCACGTTATTCATAAAGGCTTTAGCAACATTAACTACAGTGCTTGCTCTATATCCGAGCCTACATGCTTCAAGAAGGTTAACGTTATTTAAGATGTCCTTAGGGGATGGGGGAATATACGTTGTTCCCCAATGTTCAACTGTTATCTTCTTTCCTAAAATCTTATATATCATTGCTAACATTTTCCATCCCTGCTTGAAACTAGCATTTTGCTGGCAAATACCTATTAATAGAGCATTCCATAGCGTTGTTGCTCTTAAATGAATTCCCTTAAGTATTCTGAGAGACCTTCTAAACAGCTTATCCTTGGTCCAAATGTTGTAGAATTCCTTAAGATCCTCTTCGATACCGAGTACGAACTTTATCTTAGCTAAATAATTACCAACGTCTATCTCTCTTTTCGTAGACAAAATACTTACTTGTAATTGTTTTTCACTTTCCTTCTTAACTAAAGCTACAACAGGTTCTTCATAGCTTAAAGGTATAAGCAGTTCCTTACCATTAAAATACCATGAGAAATTATATGCTGCGGCTGTTAACTTAAAATCATAGTCTACCTTAACATCTAAACTTGCGGTAGCTACTGTTTGCAACATCATAATACATAAAACCTCGTTAACCTCTCTATCAATTTAAGAATAGGGACGAATACTTCTAAGCTTTTTGAAGTTGCGTATAAATACTAGTTTGGTCACTGCATTAGGAGTAGGATATTTACTATGTTTGTTCAAAGTTGAGTTGGGAAACTATGAGAATAACAGTTACTGAACTAGAGGAGCTCCTTGCTAGATTAAATGGTAGAAGGTATAGTGCATATAAGAGGCTAAGAAATAAGATTATCGACTACAATATTGCCAAAGCCACATTAACTAAAATTCAAAGTGATCCTCATAGTCTGCCATCGATTATTGAAGTTACCATACCTTATAGTTCACATAGAATACCATTAGAGTTCTTCAAAGGAGGACGTATTGTCCCCTTTACAGACTACATAGCTAGAATTCTCTACACAACCGTAAAGAAATATTGTAAGAAATGTGGTTCAGGATACAGCTGCTACATGGGCATACCTAAACCTAGCCCAAGAATTCTGAGAAGATCATGTGTTGAAGTTTACGGAGAAAACTTAGTACTAAGGTTCTTCATAGGTTTACCAGCTAAAGGAAGAAGGATACTAGGTGAAAAAGCTAAGATTTTACTTATAGACAACATTATCAAAGTCGTTAAATCGATAATAGCTTTAAGAAATAGAATTAACGATATTAGGAAACACGTAGAGAACTACATGGACCAGGAATTTCTGAGAAAATGGCTTTACGAAAACAATTACATGTTCTTTATAGGTGATGGAAGTATTTTACCTAGGGAATCCAGCTTATCTGAAAGACCATTAAGAAAAGCTATACCATTCAAGTCTCCTGAAACATTAAGAGTACAGGTCAAGCTTCCAAGCGGGAGAGTAGTTACGGGCATGGCTGTGCCTCATGGCCTCTTAATGATAACTGGTGGAGGATACCATGGTAAGACGACGTTGCTTCAAGCAATTCAGGAGGGAATATATAATCACGTAGAAGGTGATGGTAGAGAGCTTGTTGTTTCAAGGAAGTACACTGTGCTTGTTAGAGCAGAAGGTGGCCGTATAGTTACCCATGTAGATGTTTCGAACCTCATAGAGAAATTACCTTCAAGCGAAGATACATTAGACTTTACAAGCTTAAATTCCAGCGGTTCTACAAGTATGGCAGCATCAATTATTGAAGCTATAGAGGCGGGTGCTGAAGTTCTTCTCATGGATGAAGATACTAGTGCAACAAACCTGCTGTATAAGGATGAAATTATGAGTAAAATCATACCTAACGACCCTATTAAGCCCCTACATTATCAGGTAAGGGAGATAATTGGCAGAACAAATACGGGCATTGTCATCGTAGCTTCTGCTTCCTCAGCCTTCATAAACGTAGCTAACAATGTAGTGTTAATGGAAAACTATGTACCTAAAGACATTACTTCAAATGTTAAAAAGTATGGTACTGGAGAACTTAAGAGAACCGAGTTCAGTTTTCCAAGAAGAAGAGTTTTCCATGGTATTAAAGGGCTTAAAAAGATTAGGGCTAGAGGTTTTAAAATAGTTGCCGAATATGATAACGGCGTAAAGCATGAACTTGACCTAACATATTATCCTAGAATAGTGGAGAAGGGCCAAGTAAACCTAATAGCTTACATTATTAGGAAGCTAAGTAAGGTAAAGGAACCTATAATGGTACGCGAACTAGTAGATTGTGTTAATAAGATGTTGGAGGAAGACTTCTTTAAAATAGTAAAACCTACTCCTCCGGACTTAACTATGGTAGATGGTTTCGACGTAGTATGGGTTCTTAATAGGATGTATAGCGCGGTATTTTATCAAATATGATTTTCAAGTTCCTTCGTAAAAACTACGTCGTGGCCCCAAGGTACTCTGATCTTACCAGTTATTTTGTAACCTAGTTTTCTGTAGAAGCTTATAGCCCAATAAGCTTTCTCTGAAGTACGTAATTTTAACATCCTTAGACCACGTCTTTTAGCTATGCTCTCGATATGCCTGAGTAGAGCAGTACCTATTCCTTTCCTCTGATATTCGGGAAGAACATAAACCCATCGTACGATTCCTGTCTTCTTATTTTCCACAGTTAAGCCTGAAACACTAACTATTTTACCTTCAAGCTCGTACACGTAGAATTCTAGGTTCTCCATTTCCTTTAGAAGTTCTTCCTTCGTTAATACAGGGTCTTTGAAATATTTCTTCGGAATTATTTTACTAAAGAATACGTGATTTGTTTTAACTATAACCTCTAATATTTCATCAGCATCTTCATAGCAAGCCCTCCTAATCATAATCCTTAACCGCTCTACAAAGTTCTAAAGAAGTAAAATTATTGTCAGCTATCCCAACCATCATCACTTCTCAGGAGTTCCAGCGGCTCATCATCTAATATGTTTTTATAAATGAGTGGCTTATTAATTTCTCATGCCCTTCTAACTTTAAGCATTAAGCCTTCAACACCTATTACAAGTACTTTATCTCCTTTCAAAACCTTGCCTTCTACTTTAGCTAACCAGTATTCTCCATCAATAAAAACAAGTACTTCTTTAGGCCCTTTAATTTCGCTTACAATACCTTCTTTCCCTATTAGAGCTTCCGGACCAACTTTTGGTTTTGTAAGCTGAGGTTTCATAGCCACTATAGTTATGACTAAAACTATAACACTTACCGCTAAACCAAGTCCTACAGCGTGCAGTAAATCTAATAATCCGAAGTACATGAGAATAGCCAAGATCAGGATAATTACAGCTAATTCGTCAGCTATTATAATAAAAAGTTTAACCCAAGGTTTCACAGAAACTCCCTTGAAATATTCTTAAATATCATTAACTAATTCGGAGAACAATTATTTAATAGTATCTGCCTCCATACGGGTTCAAGAACATGTCTGTAAACTTTTTGGTCACTTGTGACATAAAACTTTCTTCTAAGTGAACAGTAAATAATTATACTTGGTGGTTTGAGGTATGTGCGAAGAAAAATCTGAAAAGGAATTCGAGAAAAGAGATGTTGAGAAAGATATTGAAGCATTAAAAGGTGTTTTAAATGCTCTAGTAGATTTTCTTAGGAACTTGAAAGAACCATTAGCAGACATTATTAATATAGTGCTGTCTACTATGAGAGGTAAAGAGCTGGGTGAAGATGTAGGAGCATTTTATAAAAAACTCGTAGAAAGTGGTGTTCCGGAAAAAACAGCTTCAGAACTAACTAGACAGTACTTAGAAGAACGCCTTGCAATATCTAAAATAGTTAGAATAGCATTATCTAAAATCATGCGAGGTAGAAAGCTTAGGCCTGAAGAAATAAAAGAATTAATCAAGGTGAGCAAGGAATTAGAAAGCGAGGAAAATGAGCGTAAGTGATATGTGTCTTAAACATTCCTACTTTCGTTTGAGGAAATAGCGTATTGGGCAGCATTGAGGAGAGGATTGGAAGACTTGAAGAGCTTCTTAAATTACTACTTAGGAGAATAGAGAGCATAGAAAATTTACTTCTAGTAATAGATGCTAATAGAGCAGAAATAGTTAGGTTAGCTATGAAGTTAGTAATGGTATTTTCCATACCAGTCTTTAAGGCGCTAGATTTGGCCTCCAATATTACTAGTATATGTAAAACCTACGGGATAGTAGACGACATTTCGAGAACTATAATCGAGGTTTTAGCTGTAAGAAATGAAGCTTCGATATCGGAGCTAACAAGGCTGGTTAGACTTGTTAGAGGTAGAGCGTCCCGTAGGATCATAGCGGAAAGAGTTAGAAAGCTCAATAGACTAGGCATAGTCTCTATTAAGAGAAAAGGAAATAAAATTACTGTTAAGCTAAGAACGTTAGGGTCAAGGTAAAGCAGTATTGAAATTATTAACACTTGCAAAGATATTTTTGAACATGTTATACATTATCATGGCATCAGTAGTATTTATCTTAAAATTTCATGTAAAGTGGTTTATAATTAAAAAGTACTGGGTTTTAAAGTTTAAGAAAACACTCCAGAGAAAGGGAGTTCCTTCAGAGTACGTGGACATAATGGCTAAGGCGTATGAACATGAATTAAACTCTACAATAAGTCTAATTAGCTTAAGAACAATAATGTTTCATAAAAGCTAAGTAAGCTTTTATGACATATTTTCACTCTTATCCTTTATTTACTAAGGTCATAACCGAGGCCTTTTGATATTCTCTTTAGAAGTCAAGACTAGTATGCTTAAATACTAAGTGTTGAAGATTATACGTTCAATGTAGCCTAAATAATGGCTTAAGGTATCAGCTCATGTCGATGCTAAACTATTTAAAAAGAACTACAATAGCTAATGTTGTAGCTGGTGCTGTTCTAATATTGGCTGTTCTCTACGGTATTTTCAATAATAATGCCGAGCTTGTTAAAAGTTTAGCATATATTTCAGCAGGGTATCTTCTAGGAATAACTGTTCCAAAAAGGGAAGAACGTATGTCTTCCGGGGAAGATACTAAGTAATGCAAGTAGTTCACAATATCTTCCTTTTACCTTGATTAGTGTTTATTATATTTCATCATGTTGACAATGAATATGTACCTTTTGTCTCATATGGTATATCGATGCTTGCTATTTTTACCATGTTAAATAATTTGATAGGTATCCTTACTACTCCTCTTATTTTCCAATGGATTTCTTTTCCGCCTTCAGAGATTATAATCGCTAATGTCCTTAAAGCGTCTTGAGTTGTTACATGTACATCTAGGTTGATATGTGTTTGCCCCGGAAATATAGTTATGTACTCTTTTGATCCACTTGCCAGAAACGTATCCTCGACATATATTTCATAATATAGTTTTTCTATTGTTACACTATGCTCTGTTGGGTTATTGACAGTCACTCTGAAAGTTATTGTTGCGCCTACCGGTATGGGCCACCCTTCAATATTAAAATCTACGATTTTAGTTTCAATAATTTCCATGCTTTTGTATATTGAGTACATATGATAGGCATTTATCCCTAAACCTACAATTAATAATAAAATGATACATATTGAAACAATGGCATATTTACCTAATAGTAGTCACCTGTTCTACTTCTAACTTAATATTTTGTTTCAGAATTATTTTAAGATAGGTAGTAAAGAGAGGGTTTCCGATTGTATTCAGCTATTGTGGTAATACTTGATGGATGTAGCGTCCGCTCCTTAAGAAGAGCAAAAATCAGGTGCTTAAGAAGTATTGCTGAAGAAGGTATTTCTACATTTAAATGTAAATCCGTCTTACCCTCAGTCACGTATACTGCACATGCTTCAATAGTTACAGGTGTTTACCCTGAGGAGCATGGCATAGTAGGTAATTGCTTCTACGATAGAGAGCTAGATAGAGTTGTTGACTTTGATAGAGAGAACGTTAACAAATATTTGCTTAGCAAAACGATCATGGAGAAAATTGAAGGTGCTAAGTTATGTGTTGGTGAACCTTTCACCAAAGGATGTGATATTGTTATTTCTAAAAAAGAAATTCAGAGTAAGCCTCTTTTCACGCAAGATGTTTACGCTTTAAACGTAGCTATGGAACTTATGAAGAAACATAAACCCATTTTCACTATAGTGAACCTGCCGGGAATCGATAGCATAAGTGAAATCTATGGACCTTTAAGTAGGAAGCTTGTATCACATTTAGAAAACGTGGATGAGTTAGTATGTAAGCTGAAACGCGTTGCTACTGAAATATATGATGACTATTTACTCGTAATACTTGCCGATCATGGTATGGTTTCTGTAAGAGATAATGTAGATATAAATGAAGTACTAGAGAATGTACCCGCTATTTCATGTGTTTCACATAGAGCAGCACACATTTATTTAACAAAGAATATTAGCGTTAAGAACGTTGTTGAAAAACTGGAAAACGATAATAGGTTTGAACGTATCCTCCCGCGAGACGAGCTTGGTAAGTTTAAACTGAATCATAGTAGGTCAGGTGATGTTATCGTATTTGCTAGAAAGGGTTATGAGATCGGATATAAGGGATTAAAAGGTAGTCATGGGGGAATATCAGAGGAAGAATTCTATGTACCATTAATTATTAATAAACCCGAATTTGCGGATTTAACAGTAAATTCCGATATAACTGTTGTTTTCAAGATAGTGCTTAGATATTTAAATGAAAAAGAAGCTTTAAGAATAGCTAGTAAATACCTTAAAAAATCAGACCCGGCACACGGACTTCAACATACGTTGCGTGTTTTGAACCTATCAACGAAGCTTGCTCTAAAATACCATGCAGATGTTGAGGCTTTAAGAATAGCAAGCATTTTCCATGATGCTGGAAAAGGCGTTTGCAAGAATGATCATGAAATAAAATCTGCAAATATAGCCGAGGAATTTCTAAGGAGAAAGGGGTACTCAGAGGTATTCATAAATAAAGTCAAAAATATCATAGTTAAGCACCATGAAGAACCCGACGTGCTAAAGTCTATTGAGGAAAAGATTTTATGGGATGCTGATAAGCTAGATGCTCTAGGACTCATCGGTTTATTTAGATGCTTAATTGAGGCTGGTTTCAATAAGGAAACCTTCCATCACGCTATGGAACATGCTAAACATGACTTAAAGGAATTTAGATACAAAATGCATTTCCCCGAGACAATGAAGCTTGCTAAGATTAAAGAACGTAATATGATGAACTGCTTGGAGAAGTTGTACAAGGAGTTACGTGCATATAAGGTGAAAAAGAAAAGTGTAGATGATTTCGCTTAAGGCGTATTTATTGTTTTTTACTTTCTCTAATAATCTTAAACTTGCCCCCTACTTTAGGTTCTAAAAACTTCCTTACATACTCTAAATCTCTTTCTCTAATACCAACTTTTAATTCTCCCTTATCCCACTTAATGATTAACTTCTTTTTAATGTACTCTATGGATGTTACATCTGACCATTCTATTTTTTCCTCAACCATACCCTTCTTTAGTAGTTCTTCAAGAGATAGTGAAGCTATTTTCTTTCTCTTCGAGCTAGCTATCCATGCGGCTGCAATGTAGGCTCCAAGAAATAATACTATGAGATATCCTACTCCGCCCCAAAAAATAGCTACTGCAACTACTACCACAAGTAACGATATAAATACCAGAGCAAAGAGTTTTTTCGAAAGTATTTTTACTTTAAATATTCCTTCATCTGTTAGCCAGTAATCCCAAAAATAACCTTCCTCTATTTTTAAACCTTTCACTTTTAACATCAACCCTAATGTTTAATGCTGTTATAATCTTCTAAAAGCAGTGTATTTAAATATTCTTAGCGCCTCTGCTATGCTATTTAGATAGAGGATATAGATTAGGGTAATTTTACCGTATTAAGTCCTTAAGGTAAGGTTTTAATATCTGCTTAATAGCTGATAGCAGTGTAGTACTTATTATGATTGCTATTAATGCCTCATAGGTGAACCCTGTTATTGCAGTACCAAGGGCTGTTCCTGAAGCTGGAGGGTGGATAAGGTCCATTATTACCATGATTAATATTGATAAACCTACCGCCAAGGAGTAAATAGTTATCGTGATTAGGAATGATGTGTGAGGCATAAGCGTGGATATTGCACCACACACGAATCCTATTAAGTGACCTCCAATCACGTTTTTCGGCTTTGCCGCAATACTATTGGGCATAGTAAATATTATGAATGTTGTAGCACCTATAGAAGCTATTACAACTGCATGATGTAGACTTAGAAATAGTAGCACTATAAATATTGAAATAGTAGCTAGAAGGCTCTGTAGAACATAGTTTTTCCAAAGAACTCTAAGATCTTTAGCTAATCTACTTGCTTCCTCCACGCACGTAACCTCCTTCACTATTAAGTACTTTTCAGTATTCAGTATGTAGTATAGTTAACTATTACTTTGACTTAACTATTTTGATTCCCTATTTAAGCTATCAATTAGTGGACATAGAGGATCTCCTGCATTTAAGTCTCCTCTCTCAAACAAGGCTCTTGCATAACATCCTCCTCTACAATAGTTAAGTAGTCCACATTCTAGGCATTGTTTAGGTAATTTAGGCGGGTTAGTTATGGATTTAATTATTGGGTGCTTCTGGTATTCTCTTAAAGCTTCAATAAGAGGTTTATTTTTAAGACTGGTTATTGGTATTCCCGTAACATCACATGCTAGCAGTCTACCTGAAGGATCAATATCCACTATATCGTAGATCCTGCACGAGTAATATCCTATGTAGTTGGATCTTGTGAGTAGAGGTGCAAAAGGTGTACACCATAGGGATATGGGGAATTTGTTTTCTTCAGCAAATTCCTCAGCTATTCTAATAATATTGGCATAGTCTTTAGAGGATAATGTGTATTTTGTATTTGTCTTGTATTTCGTAGGCATTACGGGAATTATTGAAATACTTTCAGCATTTATGCTTAAGGCTAGTTCTAAGTATTCTTTAACAAAATCCTTATTTAGCTTACTAACAGCCATTACTGTACCATACTCGACGCCAAATTTTCTGAAAATTCTTATTGATTTCATAGTTTTCTTGAACATCCCTTTACCTCTTATAGTATCATGTACCTTTTCTGGGCCGTCAATACTAACATAGACATAAACGTCTAGTCTTGAAAGCTTCCTGGCAACATTTTCATCAACTACTGTGGCATTGCTTGAAATAGAAACTCCTACATCATAGTCTCTGAGTTTTTCAATAACAGGAATAAGATCTTTATGGATTAGCGGTTCTCCTCCACTTATTGCAACCCACTCTATTCCAAGTTCCCCTATTTCTTTAGCAAGCTTCAGCTTCTCTTTGAGACTTAGTTCCTCTACTTCGAGATACTGTTTAGCATAACAGTGTTTACAATTAAGATTACATTTAGCAGTAATTAACCAAACCACAACATAGGGAATGTATGTGATGCTAAACACGCAAAACCTATTCCCTCCTAATACCCAGTAGTAATGTGAGGTACTATATCATATTTAAACCCACCCTAAAAACCTGATTTTCCATGTAAAAATCTTTATTATCACCTCCCTAATAATGTACCATAAGAAATCTTTAACCCTGTTAAAGTAAAGTTAACTGCAAGCCTGTCTAAGGTGTGGATATTGCTGTTTAAACGTAGAGAGGAAAATGTTGTTGAAATACATTGCAATTCTAAAGAGTTTAAGAAAATTATTGAGGAGAACAAGGTTGTTGTAGTTGATTCCTGGGCCAAATGGTGTTTTCCGTGCTTGATATATGCTAGGTCGTTTAAGAAAGCAGCAAATAGGCTTGCGGGCAGAGCATTATTTGCTAAAGTAAATGTAGGAGAATGTTATAGTTTAGCGAGAAAATACAAGGTCTTTGGCGTCCCTACAACCATGATTTTCGTAAACGGTAAACCTAAGCGCAGGATTCTAGGTCCAGTTAGCGATAAAGCTCTTGTACGTATAGTTGAGGAATACTTGTAACCTTACCTTTAAGTTAGAGATGGAGATTTTTCGCTTTCAACAACCTTAAACTTTAACTTCAAAGTCTCAGAACCAGCTTCTTTAATCCAATTTACCTCAACACTTACGGGATATTTCCCTTTAGCAATTTTAAGAGGTACATCATAGCCTGGTATTAACACCATCGCTCTTACACATGTTTTAGTATTGAAGAAAGCGCAAGGCATAGGTATTCTTGTATCCTCCATGTAAATTACAGGGTTTACAGCTATTTTCAAGTCCCCTGAAACTTCACCTTCAGCTTTCACTAAGATCCACGCGTAGTCCTTATTTACAATAAGTTCTCCAACGTTAGTGTATTTATCATAGCCTTGCTTAATATCAGGTGGCACATTTATTTCCAGAACTATTTCTTTAGGTTTGAGCATAACTCCTTTAACCACCATAGCAGGTAATGATAAACATAAACCTAAAACTACAAAGAAAGTTACTGCAATAACTACCCCATACTTGTACACGCCAGCGCACCATAACTATTTTAACTTAGTAGTTTACGCTGCTGACACTTACACCACATTATAAAGAAAACATTTATGAAGCGCCATATAGTTTTTCTACAACCAACAATACGTTCTTAATAATCCTCTCCTCATCCATCGTCAATATTTTCCTATGTATCATCAATGGCTTTCCATTAACAAACACAGTATCTACATCATTACCACATAGACTATATACTATAGTGTAATAGATGTCGGTTAATGGTATGTCTTGTAGGGGTCAGGTTTTAGAACAATGACGTCTGCTATTTTCCCTAGTACTAGAGCTCCTCTATCATATAAGCGCATCCTAATGGCTGGTGCTAAAGTTGCTGCGTAGAAGGCTTTTCAAGTTCTAATCCGAGTTTTAAAGCCTTCCTAAGAATGTGGTCTAAGTGTCCTTCATACACTAGCTTAGCAGCATCAACATCGTCTGTTACGAAAGCGTACGTACCAGCGGGCAGTTTCTTTAGAGTTTCAATAACATCTTCAGTTAACGATTTCTCCTGTATTTCAACAAAAACTCCCTCTCTTACTCTCTCAATAATAAGTTCGGAAGTCATTTGCGTATGGTCTGAGTTAGGCCCTAAGTATGCATATAGGCTGAGTTCTTTACCTTTCAATTTAGGGCAGTGTCCTTCAATAACAAGGTTTCTCT
>Ga0190363_1001282_pt1 | contig 14887 bp, 17 predicted proteins | sample 48721867_MG_FD_161272 | JGI IMG/M metagenome (GOLD analysis project Ga0190363, IMG submission 161272) | Hydrothermal vent microbial mat bacterial communities from Southern Trench, Guaymas Basin, Mexico - 4872-18-6-7_MG | ecosystem: Environmental > Aquatic > Marine > Hydrothermal vents >... | reverse complement strand
TGAGCTTGATGGAGATATCGGTATCATTGGGAATGGTGCTGGACTGGTCATGGCTACACTTGACTTAGTTAAAATGCATGGTGGATTGCCAGCCAACTTCCTTGATGTCGGTGGTGGAGCAAATGAGGCGGCTATAGCAAAGGCACTACAAATCTTGTTAGAGCATCCTCGCGTTAAGGTTATTTTAGTGAATATACTTGGTGGGATAACTCGATGTGATGTGGTGGCTAAGGGAATTGTTTCAGCACTCAAATCTGTCTCAATACAGAAGCCAATAGTTATACGTCTAGTTGGAACAAATGAGGATGAGGGGAGAAGAATTCTGAAGCAGGAAGGCATACCTGCATTAACTTCAATTGAGGAAGCAACTTCCCTTGCAGTTAAAATTTCAAAGGAGGCGTAAGTTATGGGAATCATAGTTGATAGGAATACTAGGGTAATTGTTCAAGGTATAACTGGTAGACAGGGGAGATTTCATACAAAGTTAATGATGGATTATGGTACTAATATTGTAGCCGGAGTCACACCGGGTAAGGGTGGTCAAGAAGTTCATGGAATACCTGTTTATGACACTATTTTAGAGGCTTTAAGTCATCATGACGCTGATACTTCAATTGTATTTGTTCCAGCACCCTTTGCCTTTGAAGCTGTAGTAGAAGCTATACTTTCTGGAATTAAAAATATAGTTGTCATAACTGAGCATGTACCAGTGCATGATTCTGTTAAAATGATTGCCTTAGCGAGGAAGTATGGAGCGAGGATAATTGGTCCTAACACACCTGGAATAATAACACCAGGCGAGTGTAAAGTTGGAATTATGCCGGGTCATGTATTTAAATCAGGGAAGGTTGGCATTGTATCGAGGAGTGGAACTTTAACATATGAAATAGCCATGAGCCTTACACGTGAAAATATTGGTCAATCAACATGTATTGGAATTGGTGGAGATCCTATCATAGGGCTTGACTTCATAGAGATTCTAGAATTATTCAGAAATGATCCTCAAACAGAAGCGGTAGTGATAATTGGCGAAATAGGTGGCGATGCAGAGGAGAGAACTGCAAAGTATATGCTTGAGACAAAGTATCCTAAACCTGTTGTAGCTTTCATTGCAGGTAGAACGGCTCCTCCAGGAAAGCGGATGGGTCATGCTGGAGCGATAATAACTGGAACTGCTGGTACTGCAGAGAGTAAGATTAAAGCTTTCAATAAGGCAAATGTACCTGTTGCTAAGAAACCTTCTGAAATAGCTGAGCTACTTAAGTTTCTACTTTAAATTCTCTTTAAATGCCTTATAGTTTCATTGACTATTTTTTGAATTTCCTCTTCACCAATAAATTTAACTATGTCTTTAATTTCTTCGGATGTGATTCCCTCTTCAATGATTGTTCGAGTTTTTTCAATTAAGTTTCTTCCAATATTAATTGCTCTGTTTAACTCTTTTACATATCTTTCAAGTGTAAGTAAATTTCTATATTCTTCGTTTATTTGTTTGATTATGTTTCCTAGAGAGTTTATGTTAATTTCCTGTTTAATTAATTCATCAATTTTTTCTGAGCTTACTTCTATTTTCTTGATTGTCTTGAGAACTTTTTTCTCTCTGTTTTTAATTTTTTCCTTAATGTTTGTTAGCTTGCGATTTAATACTTCAAGTATCTTTGTTATGTAGACTATTTCTCGCGCTAACTTCTCTTCATTACGGTCTAGAGCCCGCTTAGCTTTTATTTGATTTTCTATTATTTTTTCATCTATGATTTTTATGACGTCTTCAATCCATCTTATCATTTTTTGTGAGGCATTACAGTCGCTTTTGGCTTCATCAATCATTTTTAAACCTAAATTTACAGTTGTTTTTCCATGTCTGATTACTTCTTCCTTTATTCCTTCTCTTATTCTTTCAATCTTCATATTTTTCCCTCTATATTATGACAATATATTATTACAATCAAAAACTTTATAATTCTGCTCTATTGTATTTTGCAGGGGATGGACAATGCCTATACACGACCCAGAAAAACTTCATATTGCTCAGCAACGTAGACTTTTCATAAAGATTTGTAGGAGATGTGGTGCTAGAAATCCTCGTTCAGCAGAGAAATGTAGGCGCTGTAAAAGTAAGAATTTACGTTGGAAGCGTAGGGAACGTACACGATAGCTTTCTAAATTGCTCGACTGTTTTCTGATGTCCTTGAAGTTCATGGTAAAGAAATGTATAGTGATAGTTTTAAGTTGAAATTACCATTATTTTATTGGGCGGGTGGTCTAGTGGTTAGGATTCCGCCCTCACACGGCGGAGATCGTGGGTTCGAATCCCACCCCGCCCATTAAATTTCTATTTTATCGCCATTTTTGGGTACTATGACTTCTAATTTGAATTCTTCAACTATTTCTTCACCTAGCTTTTCAATGTCACCTTCTTCTCCATGTACGAGTATAACCTTTGTATCTTTCTTCATCTTACCTATAATTTCTAGTAGTTCTTTCCGTCCGCAATGTGATGAAAAATCGAACCATTCTACTCTTGACTTAACTTTTTCCACTTTCTTCCCAAAGTTGAAGACTCCGCTTTCTAGTAGAATATGTCCCGGTGTACCTGGAATTTGATAGGATACTAGAAATACTGCGTTTCTTTCATTTCTCGCAAGTTTTTTCATATAAAATACTGCGTTTCCTCCTTTTAACATTCCAGCTGGTGAAACTATTATTCCAGGCTTCTTACATGCTTTTCTTCTATCCGACCATCCTGAAACCCATTTTGCTTTTTCTAGTGCTCTGACTAGTAGCTTGTAGTTTCTAAAGAATCTTGGATGTCGAAGCATTATTCTACTCGCCTTTCTTGCCATGCCGTCAAGTGTAACTGGATATTTCAATTTATATGCTCTAATAATGCATAATACTTCTTGTGATCTCCCCACTGAAAAGGCTGGAATTAATACTATTCCTCCATTATCAACGACTTCTGTTATTCCTTTAATGAATTTTTTCTCTGTTTCCTTTCTATCTGGATGGTTGACGGTAGCATATGTAGATTCAATTATTATTGCATCTAGCTTTGGAAGTTTTTTGGGCGCTCCTTTTAGTAGCCTTGTGTTTATTGTATTTATATCACCAGTGTAAAGTATTCTTTTATTGTTGACCTCCAGTATTGTCATGATACTTCCTGGAATATGTCCTGCATTTAGGAATTTCACTGTTAATGGTCCAATTTTCATGCTGTCGTTATAATTTATGGGAGTTACTGATTGCATCATACTTTTTAGCTCTAAATGTTCATAGGGTAGGAAGTATCCCGATATATGTATGAAGTCTTGTATTAACAGTTCAGTGATTTCAGCTGTGAGCTTTGTTGTAATTAGCTTTGGATTTTCTGTAACGTAGAGTAGTGGTAGTCCTCCTGAGTGGTCTAGGTGAGCGTGGCTTAGGAATATTGCGTCTATTTCTTTTGGTGCTACATGGAGTGGGAATTCTGGTTCTCCATCACTAAACATTACTCCATAATCGAAAAGTACTTTCTTCTCATTTGCCTTTAGTAGAATGGCTGATCTACCTACTTCTCTTCCTCCACCTAAAATGTCTATTTCTATTTTTGTCATTATACGTCCTCTTTCACCCTTCTTTGACTATAGTTTAATTTTTTATTGGGGTTTATCAAAGTTGTGTAGTGTGGTTGAAATGTCGATTAGGATAGTGTTGTTGCGTGAAGATTTAGATTTCACTGGAAATGTGTTTATCACCGGTTTTCATGGTATTGGATTGACTGGATTTATAGCTATTAAGCATTTAATTTCAGAGCTAAAGGCTGAGAAAATAGGGTTTATTGAAACCTTAAATTTACCGCCAATTGTTTCAGCTGGTGATAGTGGTGTTATTACCCCCTTTGAGCTCTATAGGTATTCGCAATATGTTTTTCTTTTAACTCAAGTGTTGCCTAGTTTGAAGGATCAGAGTAAATTTTCCTTGAAAGTTGCTGATTGGGTTTTAAGTAATGGTTTTTCAGAGGCTATTTTGATTGGGGGTTTAAATAAACAGTTTCAGAGAGATGAGAATGACTTGTATCGTTTCATAATGACTTCCGCTTTTAAAAATAGTCATAAGAACATTAATTTACCAATGCTTGAGAGGGGACTATATGCCTATGGTTTATTGGCTTTAATGCTGTCTCGATTTGAAATTAGAGGTTTTCCTGCATTAGCTATATTGCCATATGCTGATGCTTCACGTCCTGATCCTTTAGCTGCAGCTAAGGCCATAGATTTCTTGAATAATCTATACAAGTTAAATGTTGATGTAACCAAATTGATGATGGATGCTCAGAGAATTGAGAAGGAGGTTCAATTGCTCTTAAAAGAGTGGAGTGAACAAATTAAGAGTGAGCGTAAACGTCTTTCATACATGTAACTTGGCTATTAAATTTCCACTTTCTTTAATATGTCGTGAAGTTTTTTAAGAGTTTTCTCTTCTATGATGTGAAGTGAAATTTTTCTTTCTCGGCATAAATGCTTTAATTTTTCTATGATTACTTGGGCTATGTTCTCTGCACTTATGAAGATGACATTTGAGTATTTGTTTTGGGAGATTAGTTCTTTTATTGAATTGAATATTACTTCTCTTTCATCTTCATTTCTACTTTCAACTGCTTCATATTGTGAGAGAGGATAGACTTCATCTAATTCTAATGGTATGACGCCGAAGGGAATACAATAGATGCATTCATGTATTTTATTTATTTTTTCTTCATGGCAGCTTTTCTTAATGATCTTCATGATTTCTCGTACATATCTACTTTTACTGAATGGTTTCTCTTTTGGATCTGGTATTAATATTAGGATTCTTTTTTCTGGAAATCTAATGTTTTCTCTCATTTTCATTAGGTGTCTTGTTACTTCTGGGCGTATTAATCCTTCACTTCCAGTGTAGAATATTCCCTTAATTTCTCCTTTTACTATTGGGTCGAATTTTTCTAGGTAATTCTTGTATTTACTTAGCTTTTTGATGGCTTTGTATAGCTGTGGGTGTGCTTTTGCTTTTATTTCAATTAATTCCCAAAGCGAACCTTCATGTATTGCCTGTTTTATTTCATCAATTTCTCTCAATATTACTGAGAGGTTATGTTCGGCTATGAGTTTTATTCTTTCTCTTCTTTCCATTTCTCTTAAATCTTCTACTTCGAACCTTGAGCATACATTACAGTTGCAGGGGAGATATTTTAATCTGGAAAATTTTATTGTTCTGAGTGGTGTTATGTAGCGTTCATCTCTTGCATATAATGCATATGAGGCTGAGTCAAAGGTGTCACAACCCATTGCTACTAGTAGTGGCATTACTATTGGATGACCTGCACCGAAAAGATGAATCGGCTTTTCTATTGGGAGTTCCTCTTTGGCTGTCATGACTAAGTCAATTAATTCATCGAACTGATATTTTTCCATAAATTGGGTTGGGCCTCCAATTCCATAGATGTCGAAATCCATTTTACTCAATTTTTTCGCACAGAGTTCAACTAAGTCTTCGTATGGTCCACCTTGCACCGGTCCAACCCATAGAATATCTTCTCTAGATTTAGCTTTTAGGCTGACTTCAGCGTTTTCTAAAGTTTTCTTTACAGTTTCTAGTGCTTCTTTGTAAGGAAGGTCTTTCGATGTTGGTATATCGAGTATAACTGCTATGTCACTGTTTAGTTTTTCTTGAATTCTAATTATCTCTTCAGCTTTTAGATCAATTGTTCCATAGACTAGTAACTGGTATGCACCTGAATCTGTCATTATAATTTTGTCAAAGTTTATTATTTCATGGACATCAAAGACATCTCTTCCCTTTGAAAGCAATTTTTTCTTTATTATGTATGCGTTTGTTATGACTGCTTTTAAGCTAAATTTTTCCTTTAATTCCTCGATTGGAATAATGTTATTCCAAGGGTTTATTACAGGAAGAAAAATTGGAGTTTCAAGTACACCCTTCTTCGTCGCTATCTTCCCTATCCTTCCTGCTAGATCCCTCTCTTTTATTTCAAATGCCATGTACTATTCACTGCTTTTCTTTTCTGATATAAATTGTTCATATACTCTTTTTACTCTTTCAGCAACTGGACCTGTTCCTTCAACAACTCCTTCCTCTGTTACTCTAATTTTATCCATGACGACTATGACACCTGCATCTTCATATAATTTAACCATGTTTGGAAACATTTTCTCCAATCTCTTAGCAAGTCCCTTTAAGTCGAATGGTTCTTCTTGTCTTATAATCTCCGATATAACGTCTCCTCTAATGAATACTCTTGCATAAACTGCACCCTCTTCACTCTTTGCATCAGATAAGCATAGACTTAATGTGGTGGGATCATATCCGATTAAACGGCCACTATATGCTTTTCCATGAATGGTTTTTACACTAACCATTTTATCCAATAATGCGGCAAGTTCTCTCAGAAATCTTGAACTCCCCGCACTAGTTATACTACTCACCATTATATTTTCCTCCAACTGATTTCGATTGGAACAGAATAATTTATTTGTTTTTTGTTTTATAGCCTCTTCTGGTCGAGAAATATGAAGTATGCTGTGGCATTAAGGGTTGAAAATATAGAGAGAACTGAAACCTCTGGGATACTGTTAATATCGCTTTCAGGTATAGAAAAACCATTCACCTTTAAACTGGAGTTGCCTGAGCAACTTGTTGTATCGAAAATAAGTGAAGATGATGCTGTTAATATGCTTTTATCTAGTGATCCCATTTCACCTGAAGATTTAAGTGAGTATGGTTCTCCTATAATAATTCTTAATGGGACAGTATTTAAACGAAGTAAAGAAGGTGAGGAAATAAAATATTGGATTTCAATTCATGGGCTACAACTTAGATTTACAGGTAGAGATGACTTCTTAGCTGATGTATCAACCATCTGGATTGGTTTAGCTAAGCAATGATATTTTCATCCTTCTCTCCCTATTACATCCCTAGTCAATTAAAAATATTTTATATTTATTAAATAAGATTATTTGTTCTTTTAATCATACTTTCTTATAAAGAAAAGTTTAATAGTTATTTAATATTTTTTCTTTTTGGGGGCTATTATGAAGAGTAGCAATGAGATGAAATGTAAAGAGTGCGGTGGTGTGTTGGTTGTATCTGATTATGGTGAGCTTGTGTGCTCAAATTGTGGGCTGATAGTAGATGTGGTTTATAAGTCTCCCTTATTTGAGATCGAACCTTTATCTGATTTTACTGCTTCTTCTAAAGTTTATGTTAATCCTGATGGGAAGCCTATTAGGAGTGATGGTTTGGGTTCAATTATTCTTAGATGTAAAGGGCAATTTAAGGATCATCGGGGAACAATTTTAGATTATAAGAGGTTTTCAAAGCTTAAGAGTGTTAATGATCTCTGCCTAAAATTTAACTTAAATAAGACGAAGATTAATGCTCTAAATGTCTTAAATAGAGTGTGTTCTCTTCTACATATACCTCGTTCTGTTTATGAGAGAGCATGTTACCTCTACTTAAAGGCCTTTAAGCAAAGTAGAGATGCTGGCTCAAGCTACTTGATAGCTGCAGCTTCATTAATTATTGCAGCGAGAGAGTTGAAATATCCATTGACTTTAAGTGAAGTTTCAGATTCATTTATGAAGATAGGGCATCGTGTCATACTTCGCTCCCTATCTAAGGCAATTTCTATGATATTGAAGGACTTGAATCTTGAGTATAGGGTTCCAAATCCACAAAACTATATCCCTAAAATCATAAGCAAGTTGAGAGCTAATTATCGTGTTAGGAGATTGCTGGATGATTATGAAGTTGATTATCAAGAGTATTTTCTATTGCTTGAAAGAGAATCATATAAAATACTAAACTTTATGGATGAGCGGTTTAAGGCTGGTAAGAATCCATATCTTCTAGCTGTATCAATAGTATATGTATCTGATAAGATTGTATCTAAAAAACTTGGATTGAAACCTCTTCTTTCACAAAAATTATTATCAATATATCTTGGCTCCACCGAGTATACTATACGTCATCATTCAAAAAGTATTTTGAGGATGATTAGAGGAGTGTTAGAGAGTTAATATATTTTATTGGCTTTCATATTTAGGGGATTAGCCTTTCTATGTACACTGTCTCCAATCTTAAAGTGTGATGGGAGAAATGTATCTATATTATTTCAGTGCCCTAGGCAGTGTAGAGCAATAAAACATTTAGGTATTGACACTTGCATTGCTTCACATGTTCTGGTTGTGGCTTCTTGTCTAAACTTTTCAAATGTGAGAAAGATTTCTAGTAGTTTTCTTAAAAGCTATAATATTGATTCAGAATATATTAGATCTCTTGCTAGACTGGTGAAATATCTCCGTATTAAGAATTTTAGGCTTTTTAATGAGTTATATGATGCTTTTCTGAGGGAGTGCGATGAATTCATATTTGATAATTTTTCTAAGTGCTTTCTACTAACTCCGCGTATAGGTTTTGTTTTCTTTAACTTAAATGAACTTTCAGATCTCTCCTCCACTTTAATTAATTATGGAAAAATTGATCGTCGTAAGTTGTTAAAGAAGTTTTTTAAGCGGATGAAGGATGAATTGAAGGAAATGAACCCTATTGGGGATGTCATTTCTAAAAATATGCATAGAAACTTTTTCCCAAGGGATGTAGAGTATGGTGTGAATATTTTCATCAAAGAGATTGATGATACAGATGATTTATGTGAGCCGCTCTATATGGTGAGACATAATTTTAACTATGTCTCATGTATTCCTCCACTTTGGGCTGTGAGTGTGCTTCTGAGATTTAGATCTTATAGAAAGTCTCCCCAGATAGGTCACGGTTATCTTTCATCTCTGTTTAACATTAGGTTTTCTTTGGCTAGGAAGATTGTTAGGAAAATTTTCCCTGAACTTCCACAGGGCAGTATTGATCAAATCGCCATGTCTGCGGCATTTGATTCAATTGGTTTTTATAAATTGTATTTCTTCTTTCTTGATGATGATGTGGAAGAGCTCTTTGTAGATGCGCCTAACACCTTCTTATATCTAGATCACTCGAGGCTTGGGCGATGTAGAACTAATGTGATTTTATCTAGATTCGATGTTGAACGAATAATTACGCAGTTGAAGACTGAAAGTGGATTAAATCTTGATATTACTTCACCTTCCCTTAAAACTGATTTGATCACAAAGTTGTTTCATTTACGTGTATCTGTCGATATTCCTCCATTAACTGTTGATGGTCCTTCACTGATATTTAGAAGGTTTAAGCGAAACCCTCTTACTATCGTAGATTTAGTTATGAATAAGACTATCACAAGTGAAGCTGCAGCCTATCTTATTTTCTGCTTATTTAATAGGAGAAACATTCTTGTAATTGGAGAGCCTGCTTCTGGAAAAACAACTCTGGTTAATGCATTGGATATGATTACACCGCCACATTGGCGAAAAATATCAATTGAATCTGTAGTTGAAAGTGTGAAGCAAGCTCCCTTAAATAAACATCAAGTACGATTTAGAGTTGATCCCATTGAAAGGTACTCGTCAAAGAGGAGGAAAATATATGAAGTAACAAAGTTACTTCATAGGTCTCCAAATTACATTTTCTTGGGTGAAATTTTAACGAGTGAGCATACTAAAGCGTTGTTTAATGCTTTAGCTTCAGGGTTGCGTGGCTTTCAAACTTGCCATGCAAGTTCTCCAGAATCATTACTAGTGAGATGGGTTATACATCATAATATACCTGTACCCTGCTTGACTGATTTAGATTTAATAATACTTATGAGGCATATTTTGGAGTATCGATTTAATCGACGGCATGTTCATAGGATTAGTGAACTAATTCTGGATAGAAGTATACTTACTCTGAGTGGGGTTAAGGTTATAGATGTTTTTAGGAGGGATTTTTTCTATGATGACCTAAAACCCATAATAGATTTATATGAATCTCCCGTGATTTTTAAGATACGTAGAGAGAGAAGATTGGATAGAGAAAGATTTTATGAGGAATTATCCTTTTATAGAAATGTTATAGATCTTCTCTGTAAAATGAATATTTCTTCTCCTAAAAAAGTAAGTTCAATTTTTGCTCGAGCTTATGTTTTTGCTAAAAATGGATTTTTTGATGTGAGGAGGTTTATGATTGAAGCTAATGTTAAAAGTATTTAGAGTCTTTAATTTATCTATACCGAGAAGTATAGCTGATAGACTTTCATCAGATGAGCTTAGAGCTGCTATTCAATATTTCTCTTCGAGATACAATTTAGACTTGACTTCTCAAGGTGTAATTGGAGCTTCAATTTTTTTATCGTTAGTTTTCACAGTGTTTTCATCGTTTATCGTCATTAAAATTTTTAGCTTAAGTTTGTTTTCATCTGTTTTTATTTTTCTCCTCCTTTTTCTCTCTCTATACTTCTATTTTTCAACATATTTGAATAGGAGATTTAAGTATGAGAGAAGTCTGTTTGCAAAATATTCCTACTTTGTTTTAGAGGAGATGTATTTAGCTCTTATTTCAACTGGTTCCCTTGTTGATGCTATAGCCTTTATTTGCGATGGAAATTATCCTAAGATTTCAGGGGATTTTAAAGAGATTCTTCTTCAATGTTCTAGTGGTTCTCCTCCTGAGTATTTAATCAAAAGGTATGCTTTTTCTCAGCCTTCAACTTCACTGAAGGAGGGTTTAATAGCAATGGTTTCATCTCCTCCTTCCACAAGTAAGAAGCTTATCCGTGTATTCTCAAGTTTTTCTTCTTCTGAAATAAGGAAATATTTTAGAGATTATTTGACAAAACTTGAAATTTACTGTTTAATTATAATTATGCTAGGATTACTATTGCCTATTTCAATGATTTTTCTGTCTTCATTGTTTCTTGTGAGTTCATCAGCCCTTTTATTAGTCTTAGTTCCAATTCAGTTTTTTATTCTCATGTTGCTGTCTTACTTCTTTATGAAGCAGCCTATAAAGCCCTTGGGGTGAAGCTAATTGGTTAAAATAAAGTTTTTTAAGAGTTCATTGCCATTAGCTCTTTTAATTTCATTTTCATTTGCCTTGTTTTCAGCTAGATTTCTTGGATTTTCCTTTATAGTATCTTTTACTGTTTTTCTCGTTCTATTGATTGTTTTTTCATTTCTCATTTCTTTCCCTCTTTCTCTTTTCAGTTATGATAGGAGGTCTATTTTGAATGCTGAGGTGGTCGAGGTTGAGAATTTTCTTTCAATTTTCTCTTCATATTTAAAGCTTGGTTTAAGTCCTGAGTTATCCTTAGTTAACTCTTGCAGACAGTATTCTGGTTTCCTAAAGACTCTAATTAATGGATTAGTGGAGTCATCGATTTATTCTGGGATAAGTGCATCACATTCATTATTAATGTTGGCTCGAAAAGTTAAAAGTAGAGAGAGTAGGCGTCTTCTTCAACTTTTCTCGCATGCGTTAAATAGGAATTCAGAAGCTTTTGGGAGTATTGCTTTCAAGTTGTTGAAGAATTTAAGGAGAAATAGGGTTTTAAAAAATGAGGTTGACTTATTGTTTTCTAGAATGAAAATTAGAGTTTCTCTGCTTTCACTAGTTTTTTCTGCAGTTTTAGCTATGGTTGCAAGGTTGTTTCCAATTATCTTGCTTTTCATGTCCTCCCTAAGAGGCGGCTCTCTCTTGGCCTTTAATGTGCAAGGTGTTCTTGATGACATGTCAATTTTTTTGGCATTAGGTATTCTCTCCTTTTTGAATACGTATTTTGTTTCGATGGTTGTATATCATAGTCATCCTTTGATGTTATCTTTTGCTTCATATATCGTTTATATTCTATTTTATCTATTAACTCCGAATTTGATGCGTGGAACTTAAATACATTATTTTCCTTTATATGACGGGTTAGGAGTGGATTTTCTAAGGAAGATAAAGTTTCATATCCTTAGTCTAATGAGGAATCGTAGGGCTTCCCCATTGCTTGAGGAGGGTATGCTGATAGGATTAGCTGTTATGACTTTAACAATAATATTTTCCATGGTAGCTGGCGTATTAAATGGCGTTCAAGAGGTCATTAAAAATGTTGGTTTTGGAACAGATGACTTTATGAATGCACTCAATGACCTATGGAATAATATTTTGGCTTTTCTAGGTATTCGTGGCTGAAAATTTAGTTAAATATCTCTCTAATACTCCTTCTTTTCTAATCTTTTCTATCCAATTAATTTTTCCAGGTTTAAATTTGTTTGAGTTTTCTAGTGCATCTATTATTTCTGAAATTACTTCCAGTACGCTTTTACCTGTAGTGTCAATCTCTCTAACTTTGTCTTTGCCATATGCTTCTATAGTCTTTATTAGACATGAATCAAGTAGTTCAGCTTGAACATTTTCTATTATCTTCTTTTTAGGCCACTTTCTTAGTTCCAGTCTTTTTTCTAATTCTCTTGGATCTAATCTTAGTATTATGGCGCATTTAACATATTTTTTGGGTACAATTTCTGCATAGTGTCCCTCTATGATTAGGGGTTTGTTTGTTTCTTCAATTATTTCGACAAGTCTCTTTATGAGCTGTTTTTCATCAGCAATTTTTGCTCTACTCCTCTCGTAATCTATTCTTTTATACAGTTTTTCTCTTTCAACTAGCTCTGAAATATCAATATGTATTCCTTCTAGCTGCTCAGCAAGTTTCTTGGCAATGGTTGTTTTTCCAGTTCCTGGAGTGCCATCTATGATTATTACTTTTCTCACTTTTTCTCCCATTTATTTATGAGATAGCCTTCTAATAATTTATTAGGGTTTAAGATGAGTAGGATTCGCAGTATCTTAAACAGGATAATTTGGCATCCTGAGGAGGATCCTTCAAAATATGAGATTATATTTATACATAGAGGAGCTCCAGGGAATCTTAAGTCTATTCCTGCATGGTGTATTACTAAGGTTAATCCTCAAAGTTTTGAGTATAGTCTGGGTGGTGAGTCAGCTCGGATACCGTTTCATCGTATAGTGGAGATAAGAAATGTGGAGTTAGGTGTAGTTGTTTGGAGGTCTAAGAGGCATGGTTCAGCAACCTTTTTCACAAATGGTTAATATTCCTACAGCTGAAGAGTTGATAGGGTTAGCTTTTTCTAGAAGTCAGAGGGCATCTCCTTCAATTCCTTTGAGAGCTTCTCTTCTCACTAGGACGAAGCGTATAAGTGAAGCTCGATTGAGGGCTCTTTGTGATATTTTGTGTGCTAAGCTTAATCGTTTTTATAATTCTACCCCTAAATTTGACTCTTTACACCCCTTCTATAAAGCTCTTTTAGAATTATTGGTTAAGATTGAAGATTATGAACGTGCGAGAAGAAGATTGCTTACTTCTCAAAGGATAATTCGTAAGTTAACTAGGGATTATGTTAGGAGGATAAGGTTGTCTAATGATGTTGATGAGGTTCGTAATATTAGGAGGGAAGCCTATGGTAGAATTGCTTCTGTTATTAAGCGTTTGAGAAAGCATCTTAAGCTTTTAGAATATGTTAGAAATGAGTTGCGTAATGTTCCATCAATTGATCCCAATGAATTGATTTTTGTAGTTGCAGGTTATCCTAATGTGGGTAAATCTACCTTTGTTGATAGGGTTTCATCAGCAAAACCTAAAATTGCTGAGTATCCCTTCACAACCACTGAGATAAATGTTGGTCATTTCACTTGGAATAACGTTAGAGTTCAAGTTATAGATACTCCTGGTCTTCTCGATAGACCCTTATCTGAGAGGAATAAGATTGAGCGTTTAGCAATTTCAGCTATTAGATATCTAGCGAATGTAATAATATTCATTATTGATCCCTCTGAAAGTAGTGGTTATACTTTGGATGAACAGTTTTCACTTTTTAATGATATTAGGAGTGAATTTAGTGAAACTCCTATTTTAGTAGTTTTAAATAAAATTGATATTTCACCTAAGGAGAATGTGGATAGGTGTGAGAGATTTTTTGGCGTTTCTCTTTTGAAGATTATTGCTAAAGATGGTATTGGAACTGATATGGTTATTGAAGAGGCTTTGAAAATGGCAGGGATAGATTAGTGAATATATTTATTAGTTATTCCAAGTCCTTTAACGCTTACCTTTGCATTGCGATTTTCTTTAATGTCAAATTTTACTCCTAAAATTCTCTCTACTACTTTCATGCTTGTTTTTGCATGTAGAGTTAGTTTGGAAACTGTTATTCGTGATGTTCCTTCTGCCACAGCCATGTATGGTGGTAGCATATCTCCTACATGACTGTCAATTGGTGCTCCACCTCTTATTTCTTCTAAAAGTTTATGCGCTGCTTCTCTTCCAACTTGCTCAGCTCTTTTTCCTCTTTCACCTAGTGCGTCGGATCCGAGGATTGCTCCTCTATCACTTATTGCCCATAAAACTATGCCGCTTCCTGGACCTAGATGTCTGTCTTTAGCTGGTTCATACCATTCACTTTTAATTTCAATGTTAGTGTAACCTGCACTTCTAAGGACTTCTATTGCAGCTTTTCTCTGTCTTTCAGCTACATGTCTCGGCAACTTGACGCAGTGAGAGATGCCCTCAATTTTAATTATTTCTCCTAATTCCATTATTTCTATTGGCTTTAGCTTCTTAACAGGATGAGTTATGACTCTTACTATTCCTCCTCCCTTGGGGTAGTGTCCTCTACGGATGATTTCAATTTCAACTTTATACCCCATTTTTTCAAGGTACTTTATGAAGACATTTTTCATGTAGTCTATGGGTGGACTCCATCGAACATCGGTTCCTCCAATTATTTTTAGCTCGGTTTTTTCTGGTGCGAAGGCCATTACTGGTAATATTGTTTGTAGTACAAGTGATATGCTGCCTGCTGTTCCAATGTTGAATTCAAATTTACCTGATTTACATTGCTTTGGAGAGAATGCTATAGATGTTGAGTTTACATATAGGCCTTGAACTTCTGCATCTGTT
>Ga0190363_1001281_pt1 | contig 14893 bp, 12 predicted proteins | sample 48721867_MG_FD_161272 | JGI IMG/M metagenome (GOLD analysis project Ga0190363, IMG submission 161272) | Hydrothermal vent microbial mat bacterial communities from Southern Trench, Guaymas Basin, Mexico - 4872-18-6-7_MG | ecosystem: Environmental > Aquatic > Marine > Hydrothermal vents >... | reverse complement strand
TACACGCCAATATCAGGAGAAATAATCGAAGTAAATACAGAATTAAATGAGAAACCAGAACTTGTAAACCAAGACCCATACGGAAAAGGCTGGATAGCCAAAATACGCCCCGAAAATTTAGATAGAGAACTAGAGAACTTGATGCCCCCGAAAGAGTATAGAGAATACTTAAAGACACTAGAGCGAGAATAGGCTATCCGAATGGAATAGCAAAATACCTAAATAAAGCAATTTTATAATTTTCAGAAAGCAACAGCAATACTAGGAGAAATTGCCACGTTGAAGGTCAACAGAGAAAGGATAGTTAATGCCTTTAAGAAAGTTTGGGAGCTTAGACCAAAAGTTTCTCATGGAACAATATTGAGTCTTTCGTCTCTACTAATCATTTTCATCCTAGCCTTAAGCGTTAGGCTTCTGCCACTACGTTGGGGCATGAGCCTCTCCGAATTCGATCCATTCGAACAATTCAGGTTCACCGAAAAAATAGTCAATGAAGGATATTTCTCATGGTTAGATTGGCGAGACTTCCAACGCTGGTATCCATGGGGCGCCTACATCCCAAAAACTAACTTGCCGGGTCTCCCACTAACTGCTGCGACATTCTATATGATAATTTCCGCCCTGGGAGTAAGTATGGCGCTAAAGGATTTCTGCATAGTCTTCCCAGCAATTATGGGCGCAATCGCATGCGTGGTTATATACTTCCTCGGAAAAGAAATAAGCGGAAAAACCGTCGGCTTAATTTCAGCCCTAATACTTGCATTAAGCCCAACATTTATCACCCGAACCTCGCTTGGATTTTTTGATGACGAGTCAGTCGGCGTTCTAGCGATAATGCTATTCTTCCTATTCTTCCTCAGATCAATAGACGAAAAAAGGCCCGCCGAATCTACCCTGGCTTACGGCTCTCTCTCAGGGTTATCCCTAGGATATTTATTTCTATCATGGGGCGCCGCCCTATACCCAGTTGGAATAGTGGTGCTTTTCTCACTTACAATGATAATACTGCGCAGATACAGCGAACGACTGCTCATAACCTACAGTCTAACCTTCGGAATCGGATCATTCATAGCAAGCAGCTTTCCAAGACCTGGAATCACATTTCTAACTTCATGGCCTATACTAGCGGCTGGTGGAGTATTTCTCCTTCTATGTCTAAATGAAATAATTAGAAGGGTTAGAACAACCAAATGGAAGATCATTTATGTTGCAGCTTTCTTTTTGGCACTAATTGGCGGGTTCTTTATCTTAAGCTATTTGGGATATATGGGTTCTGTTGCTGGCAAGTTTATTGCTGTCATAAACCCCTTTGCAAGAGAAGGATCCCCACTTATTATGTCCGTTCAGGAACATCGCATGACGTCGTGGAGCTCTCTTTACTACGAATTTGGAATAACCGCCGTCTTCATGATTTTGGGGTTCTTCTTTGCCGCCGGAAATCTGACAAACCAAAACATATTTTTGATAATATATGGGGTAACGTCTCTCTATTTTGCAAGCTCTATGGTGAGAATTATTGTTTTGGCATCACCAGCCATAGGTCTCCTTGGAGGATTAGGTATTGTAGGGTTAATTAAGCCTTTCATGACGTTAACTAAGGAGTCTCGCTTCGTGCCGAGAAAAAGGTTTTATGCAAAAATTATTGGGAAAGAATTCAGTGCGGCTCCAATAATTATGTGTTTTCTTCTTTTAATGGCTAACTTTGCATTTCCCTCCCCGAGAGTCTTCTCTCACGCTTATAGTCCAACAACCTTACTTTCCGGAAGCATGCCAGTCAGACCTGACAAGCCGGTTACAGAATGGATTGACGCCTTATATTGGATGAAGAATAACCTTCCCCCAAACGCTGTGGTTTTCAGCTGGTGGGACTATGGTTACTGGATAACCGTTGAAGCTGACAGAAAATCGGTTGCAGACAACAATACATTTAACACAACTCAGCTGGCGCTTATAGGAAGAATATTTGTAGAAAACGAAACAAATGCCCTGAAATTACTAAGTACACTTAAGGATCCAAATAAGGGCCCAGACTTCAGTAAACCCCCGGAATACGTACTTATTTTCACCGTGATTTACGATGATAGGAAAAACTATCCCTATGCAGGGTTCGGTGATTATGGTAAGTGGACATGGATGCTTCGAATAGCTGCAAACAGCGGAGGGGCAACTGAAAAAGTAGAAAACTTATGTGAAAGTATAGGAATTCGGCGAGAAATCAACGTAAGAGATTACCTGTACGAAAACACGTCAGTAATTCCCTTCGAAAAGGGAGGAAAGTTCTATAATTCATTAATCTATCTCCTAATGGAGCATGCAAGATGCAAGGTAGCTTTAGATAAAAATCCGAGTGCAAACGTAACTGATCCGACGCTTACCGCTGAACATGAGTTCTTCAGATCCCATTTTGAACTCATCTATCCAAAACGGGGAGATAAATTAAGTTCGTATGGCGGATATATACCTATAGTTGCCGTATACAAGGTTCACTATGATGGTGATCAATAAAATTTAAGTGGTAGCGTTGTTTCCAAAGATTCCAGATAGACATAAAGAGGGTAACCCGCTAGTCCCTACAGGATTAGGCGTCTTTTACGTTTTAATTTCGGTAATCTATCTTTTTCTTCTTCACTATTATTATGGTGTGAACTTTCATCAGGAACTGTCTATACAAGCATTAACTCTAGCTGTTTGCATACTTTTTGGCGGTTTTATGGGTTTATTAGATGACTGGATGGACCTACGGTGGAGGTATAAGGCATTTTTACCTATAGTTGCTGCTTTACCTTTAGGGGTTCTTAGGCAAGGTACTCCTGTAATGGCAACTTATTTTTTTGGAAAAATAGATTTTTGTAGGTTGTCTTTTTGGGTTGTGCCAGGCGAAATCATCTTCTATTTTGCTGTTATTCCTTTAATTGTTACTATAACGACTAATGCGGTTAATCAGCTTGGTGGATTAAATGGGCTTGAAACCATTTGTCCATCAACAGTCTTGATAGCTCTGATGATTGTGTCAAATTCTGAAACTAGAATTTTACTTTTTGTTCCATTGGTAACTTATCTTGTTCTAGCTTTCTTCAATTTTCAAGGTAAAATCTTTGTTGGGAATACCGGTTCGTTCGCGATCGGCATAACAATAGCTGCCTATGCGCTGATAGCCAATAGAGAACAAGCATTGTTAATATCAATTCTCCCTTACATTTTCAATTCTGCCTTAAAACTACTGAATATATTTCTATTCGGACAGACCGCAGCTTTAAAGATGAGAGGCAACATTTTATATTCTAATCATAGGAAAAGTCTCTTAACTCTAATTGCCTTCTATAAGCCTACAACCGAACGGAAACTTGTTCTAATAGTTTCAGCAATCTTCATGATTTTTGCATGTTTAGCAGTTTTCGTAAATTTATTAACTTGAAGGTAAAATAACGTGTAGGCGTTGTAGATGAAAATTTGGTATGACGCCGGAACAGGTAAGCACATTCGTTATGGAACAGCATTGGGCAAGAGATTACGAAGGCTCGGTCACGAGGTAATATTGACGACTCGCAAACATCCTGATACCTTATCCCTTGCAAGGTTTTTAGGCGAAAAGCCGATAGTTGTTGGAAAATATTCGACAGCTTCGAAATCGGCCAAACTTAAAGAAAGTCTGAAAAGACAGCTTTTACTTTTCAGAATGTTTGAGAAAAATCCGCCCGACTTAGCGGTGATGCATGTTTCCATTGAATGTGCAAGAGTTGCCTTTGGGCTGGGAATACCCTTAATATCAACATTTGATACCCCCCATGCTGAAGCCCAAAGCAGACTTACCGTTCCATTAGCTAGCGTAATAATTGCCTCTAGGGCTATTCCAGCACAGCTTATTCATCGTTATGGGGCAAAAGGGCTCATTCAATTTGACGGAGTAGACGAAGTTGCGTGGATGAGAAATTTTAGGGTGAAAATGAAATTTGACTTTAAAAAACCCGTAATTGTTGTGAGACAAATGGAGGTTAAGGCCGCATACGCGGAGGGAGTAAGTGACATAACTGAAAAGATAGCGAAAAAACTCGCTTCGTTTGGAACAGTGGTATTTCTTCCACGATACGATAAAAGACCCAGAAAAGGGTTTATAGTTCCTAAGGATTTTGTAGATTCGGCTAGTTTGGCGGCACAAGCTGATCTTGTGGTCAGCGTAGGCGGGACGATTTCAAGAGAGGCTGCCCTAACCGGTACTCCAAGCATAGTAATTAAACTCTTTGACGGAATGTATGTTAATGAATATTTGGCCAGAAAGGGCTTTCCAATTTTTATAGTTAAGCCTGAACAGGTCGTATGGTATGCTAAAAGGTATCTGGGAAGGAGGTGGAATGTGAAATCCTTGATGGAATCTCTTGAGAATCCTATTGATGTAATTGAAAATGTAATTAAAGAATTATCTGAAAGAAGTCATGCGGAGAACCGCTTATGAAAAGAGTGATGATTACGGGCGCCAGCGGCCCAGCTGCAATAAACTTTATAATGTCGCTTAAACTCTCTCCTGAAGAACTATACATTGTTGGAACTGATACAAACAAGTTTAGAATTCACCTCGCCCCCACTAATTCAAGATTTTTAGTTCCAAAGGCCACAGATGAAAATTACATTAATGCCTTAAATGAGATTATTCGTAAGGAAAAGGTAGAATTTATTCATCCTCAGCCGGACATTGAAGTTCGAGTTCTCTCCGAAAATCGTGAAAAGCTTGAAGCAAACATTTTCTTACCTTCAAAAGAAGCTGTCAGGATTTGTCAAGACAAGTTTGAGTCGGCTAGGTTGTGGCTTAGAAAGGGTGTTCCAACGGCGAGAACAATCGAAATCAAAAACGAAAATGACATTAGAAGGGCCTTTGAAGATTTTGGTAGTCCAATATGGATTAGGGCCAAGCATGGTGCTGGAGGCAGGGGAAGCACTCCGGCACACAATATTGAAACTGCAATTTCATGGATTAACTATTGGAAGGCGAGAGGTGAAAAATGGGAATTTATAGCTCAGGAGTTTTTAAGCGGAAGAAATCTAGCTTTTCACAGCCTCTGGAAAGAGGGCGAGCTCATAACTTCAATGGCTAGAGAGCGCCTCGAATATATCTACCCAAATTTAGCTCCTTCAGGCATTACCGGCACCCCCGCTGTTCAGCGGACAATTCATGACCAGAAGGTAAATGAAGTAGCTGTCGAAGCTGTTCTGGCGATAGACTCAAACTTCAGCGGAATCGCATGTGTAGATCTGAAAGAAGACAAGGAAGGGACTCCACGTGTAACCGAAATAAACGCTGGAAGAATGTTTACAACCTCATTCTTCTTTTCATACGCAAGCAAAGTCTTATATGGAGATTATAGGGCGAACTTCCCATATCTCTATCTAAAAGTAGCCTACAAAGAGAAAATTCCGAAAATTCCAAAGTTTAATGTTTTGCCTGAAGGCTTGTACTGGATAAGGCATATCGATGCGCCTGCCCGCCTGGTTAAGGATGGAAAGGCTCTTGGGGCCATGTATAAATGAGGGACGAAGTAAAGCTTGTAATATTTGATTTGGACGGCACGCTTGTTAGTTTGCCGGTTGATTATGATAGATTAAAACTGGAAATTAGAAAAATTCTTGGAACCGATGATATAAGTCCAATCTCGGAGAAATTATCCGAAATTGATGATGCCTCACGCAGGAAAGTCTTTGAAGTATGGACAAAATTCGAGTTGGAGGCTCTACCGAGATTAAAGCTTATTGAAGAAGGCATAAAGCTTTACCATAAATACCACAACAAAGCTAGGTGTCTCGTCACCTTACAGGGCCGAAGGATTACAGAAACCATCCTTAGGAGATTAAACCTTTCCTTCGATTTTATTGTTACAAGAGAAGATAGCTTATTCAGAAGTGAGCAAATTAAGATGGTTATCCAAAAATTTAGAGTTAAGCCAGCAGACGCTCTGATGATAGGAGACAGAGAAAGCGACAAAAAAGCAGCGGAAAAAGTCGGATGCAGATTTATTTATGTAAAGTAGAAAAGTTTTTAGAAGCTTCATTATCCTAGATAATTACCCAGCCAAATTTAGAACATTCAGAGATGAGGATATGCAGAGAAGGTGCATAATGGAAATTGATGAGGAAACCTTGAATTCCCCCGAGATAAGGAGAAAATATACCATATGCGTTGTTGGATGCGGAAGAATGGGGCTGCCCACAGCCTGTCTTTTCGCCGAAGCCGGCTTCAAAGTCATAGGAGCTGATAAAAACAGGAAAATTGTAGAATTAATAAATGGCGGAAAAAATCCCCTTCCAGAACCTGGAGTCGAAGAACTAATTTCAAAGCATGTTAGGGATAAAAGATTAGCTGCAACGACTAACACCGGAGAGGCTGTTGCCCAAAGTGATGTGATAATAATAGTTGTTGACACTCCTATTGACAAGAAAATGTTGCCAGACTACTCTAGACTCGAAGCCGCATGTAAGGATGTGGGAAAGAAACTAAAGAAAGGCTCATTGGTCATAATTGCAAGTACTGTAGGCCCCGGCATAACTGAAAGTCTAGTTAAAGGCTGGCTCGAAAATTCTTCCGGTCTAAAAGCAGGGACAGACTTCGGCCTCGCATACAGCCCAACCAGAGCGACAGCCGGAAGAACGCTCTACGATATTTCCCATTACGCGAGACTGATTGCTGGAATAGATGAAAAAAGCCTTAAAGTTGCTTCTCTAGTATTTAAGACAATAGTTACGTCTGGAGTGGTTCCTTTAAGCAGTATAAAGGCTGCAGAGACAGTAAAACTTTTCCAAAACATTTACAGAGACGTAAACCTGGCACTAACCAACGAATTTGCAATTTTCTGCGAAAAAGCAGGAGTGAACTACATGGAGGTCTACGAAGCCGCAAATACCGATCCCTACTGTCACTTCCTCCTTCCAGGAATTGTAAGCGGCCACATACCAAAAGATCCATATCTACTACTAAAAGAAGCAGAAGACCTCGGCGTCAAGCTGAGAATAACAAAACTCGCCAGAAAAGTTAATGAATCCATGGTGAATCACGCAATCAAACTGATAAGAAAAGCACTGAGACGCCACGGTAAACCTCTAAGAGGAGCTAAAATAGCAGTTCTAGGTGTTTCCTATAAAGCCAATGTAAAAGAGCCCAAAGGATCTAGAACATCAAAGCTTGTCAAACTGCTTCAATTAAAGGGGGCAAAAGTAAAAGTTCATGATCCATTCTTTAACAAAAAGGAACTTTCAGAACTCGGATATCCAGCCGAAAACTCATTAGAAAAGACAATTAAAGGTGCCGACTGCCTACTAATAGTCGTAGGTCATAACCAATTTAAAAAATTAAGCCTAAAAAGAATAAAAGCCCTAATGAGGCATTCAGCAATCGTCGATTTGAGTCACATAATAAACCCTAAAGAGGCGGAGAAAGAAAAAGTGACACTAATAAACCTAGGACGCGGATAAACAGAGGAGGTCCAAGTTTGAAAGTCATAATTAAAATCCAAACAAAAAATCCCAGAAGCGTTGAAGTATACCTGAGGGAAATTTTAAATCAAATATCTAAAAACAGACATTTTTGCGTGATTAGATATGAAATAGAGCTTTCTGAGAACGGATGATTTCATTGGAGAGTCTAAACTGTTGGAGAAACCTCCGCGGCTAGTGCGTTCGGGACTAATATTATTCCTCTCACGTCTCATAAGTGCTGTAACAGGGCTAGCTTTCACAATTATGATTACTAGAAGCGTTCCGGAGACTGAATATGGAATATGGGCTAACATAAACGTAGATATAGTTACATATTTCACGTTACTTTCGAGCATTTTGCCCTTCTGGATTATACGCTTCTTCGCCAGAGGATACAAAGACTCAGCCAAAACAGGGGTCTTTGCAAACTTGCTTTTTGGAATAGGTTCAGCAATTTTTTATGTTATCTTTATACCGTTTTTGCTTCCATTGCTTCATATAAGCCCAAATTATCTCCCCATATATCTATTGGCGTCCATTCAAATATTGGAAATTTATTTGCTCTCAGCTTTTCAGCCAATCTTAAGAACCGTTAAAATAGAAACTTTGGCTTATGGGCTGGTAATTGAAGAAATGGTTCGGGTAATTCTTGGCTATTGGCTTATTATGAATGCGGGAATGGGGCTTTACGGTGCAATGCTGGCTCTTATAAGCGCTTTCTTTGTTCAATTTTTGGTATATCTTTATGCTAGCAGAAAGTTTTTGCATGGAAAAATTGAGTGGTCGTATGTCAAAGAATGGGTGAAGGGTTCGGTTGCTAACTTATACAATATTGTTGGTCAAAGAGTAGCTGCCTTTTCTACGTTATTACTTATCATAGTCTGCGGTGAGATAGTAGGATTAGAGGCAAGAGCTTACTATGGAGCAGCATTTCAGGTAGCCAGCGTTATAAACTACACGGTTTTTCTTGTTTTTGCTTTATATCCGAGGCTTCTCATGAAGCAAAAATTTGAGGACATTTCAGAGTCATTTAAGTTGTTCTTTATGTTTGCAATACCTATGACTGTTGGCGCCGTGGTGCTTGCAGATTCATTCTTAACAATTCTTGGGAAAGGCAAAGTTGATGGCGAAGAAATAAATTATTGGGTTGCAACTCCTGTCTTGCGCTTACTGGCTCCTTCTGTACTGGCTTTGAGCATTTCTCAGGTTCTTAATTCAATAATTTTTAGTGTTGAAAAATTTGACTTGGAAGCTAAGATTCCGCTGAGAGAACTTGTTCATAGCAAGATATTTAAGATTTTCACGCTGCCCTATATTAAAGCTTTAGTTGTTTTACCTACTTTATACTTTATCCTTGTGTTTCATGGTTCAGATGCTGTAGCGTCTGCCTCTTATCTAGCAGCATTATCGGTAGTTGCAGAAGTATTTCTTTTGGTAATTAGGATATTGCTGGCGAGGGGTACGTTAAACTTTAAGTTTCCCTGGAGAAACGTATTAAATTATTCGTTTGCCTCAGCCATCATGGCGGGATTCCTTCTGCTAATCGAGCATCCATCTAGGATTTCAACTGTTCTGTTGTATACGCTTGTAGCGGGGGCGGTATATTTTGCTGTTTTGCTGGTTATTGATAAGGATGCTAGAGGTTTGGTTAAGGCGATTATAGGCGAAATAACAACCTTTAGTACTTGATTGCCTTTAGGTAGTTCATGAATTTACAAATTTTAATGCTTAAGTCACCCGGTAATTTATGTAAGTTTAAATTTTTATTCACTAAGCTGGGATTTAGAGAAGAAAACGCGCGTAGTGTATTTATGGCGAAGTAAATAGTTTTTAAGCGTCTGTATGTTAGTGTTTTTCAGAATTATATAGGGTTCACCTAAATACTTGCTTTTTAAAGTTCTTATCAGTTTGTTTTCATTCACTTTAAATCCCCAAGCTGCTAACTCTACGTAAAAACCGTTTTTCTCTAATATTTCAAGCATTTCGCATAATTGCTTTTCTGACATTTTATGGGGATGAATTTCTATAAAGAGCTTTAAATTTAGTTTAAGGGTTTTACTCATGCCTTTAACAATGTAAAACTCGTATCCTTCCACGTCCATACGAATGAAGTTGGGTTTAGGTTTTTTATCTAAGAATGAATCTACAGTAATCACTTCTATTTCCTCAACACTCCTCAGATTACCTTCTAAAGCATTCTTGTCTAAGGTTGATAGATTCCCTTTTTCAGGGATGTAGATTTTTGCTTTTCCATTTTTATCGCCTACTGCAAGCTTAAAAACTTCTACATTCTTGCAATTATTCAGCTTGAGGTTTTGTTGTAATTGCGCTAAGTTGGAGGAAACTGGTTCAATTGCGTAAACTTTGCCTTGTTCTCCCACAAGTTTAGATTCAATCAAGACATAATAGCCTATATTAGCACCTATATCCAAAACTACGTCTCCTTCTTTAACGATATGTCCATTCAGCAAGTAATTAGTTGGAATAAGTTCCCTTTTTCCGTACATGAATAAATCTCTAGAAACTCCGCGGTCTCTAAGATTCAGCAACATTTTTAGGCCGTTAACCTCTTTAATAACAGTTTTGCGGAAAATTCTGTAGAGTTCATAGCTTAACATTTTGTGCAAGACTGAAAAACGATATAAATATTTAATTAATAAGCTGAGAAACCTCAACTTAAGCAATTAACCTCCTTTGCCCTTCATGTTGGAATCCTTGGGTTTTTATTTATCTCCGCGTCCCGTATTTTTTAATGCAGAACTGCAATATTTTGTTTTTTGATAAGATGGCTCCGTCTCCTAAATTGAATGTTCGGGAACAGTTAGACTCGATTAAAATCATCCTCATTTTCCATCCTTCCTACATGAAATGGTCGATTTTAAATTTTCCAATCGAGGAGACAGTTTTCTGAAATTTGCTGAGGTTTATTATAGATGTTTGAAGAATGAATGAAGCAGAACCCTAGAGGCTTGTGCAGAAGGCTTTGGCCGGAGAAATAATGAATAAAACTGATTATTAGGCTTAATATAATAATGCAGATGTTCAATATGTTAAGCAGAATTGCTTTTATAATTTATTCTGCTGAATAATAGATGTTGCCTATAAGATTGCAGTGTTTCCTTGCTCACTAGTGGGTAGGTACAAGTTGATAAAAATGTCAAGTCTGTCAAATCTAAGTTACGTTTTAAAAAGGGTTTTAGAAGAGCATTACAAATGGAGAACGGAAAATGCAGTAAGACGGCTAAGGAGCGTACCGTTATCTGAAGCAAGAGTAAGGTTAGATTTTAAATCACTACATATCACCCCCAAGGTAACTAAGAATTTTATGTTAAACCTTAATCCTTTAGATGAAGGGTTAAGTGCAGATCTTTATGCATGGGGATTTAGGGAACCTGTAAATACGTTTCTTCTTCATAATTTTATAAAAAATGAAAGAGAAAATATAGACGCTGTAATTGATATCGGGAGTAATATAGGATATTTTCCCTTGGTGGAAATAACAAGTGACGCTAAGCAGATAATAGCAATAGAACCTATCAAAGAATCTTTTTTTATACTTAAGAAGAATCTGGGAAAATTCAGAAATGTCAGAATGTTAAATGTAGCTGTTTCAGATAAAAATCAGATTTTAGAAATGGTTATTCCTGAAAAAAGAAATTTAGCAAGAGTTTTGCAAGGAGAGAGCGAGCAAGTAATGCATGGGAAGATTTTGAAAGTCCACGCTTTTCCACTTAAAGAGATAATAAGCTCAGAGGGTTTGAAGGGAGCGAATGTTCTCGTGAGGATGGATGTTGAAGGATTCGAAGAAGTAATCTTAAAAGATATTCCTAAGGAGGTGTATTGTTTATCTTTTGAATTACACTCTAGTGAGATAGGTTTTCATGGTTCCCTTAAACTGCTCGAAAAATTGTCGAGATTAAATTACCGAATCAAAATAGCGTCAAGATACGCTAGTGCTAGAGCAACAATTTATCCTCTCATAAAATGGTTCGGGTTGCGTAATGCATTACTTATCTACCAGAAATTGTCATCTAAAGTAAGATTAGCCTTTGAACATGAATTTAATCACATAATGAACTGGATAAAACAAAAAGAATACTTCCACCTATTTGCAATCAAAAGTATTTAGTTCAGGGAGTTCTATTTAGGAATCTTCCTATTGTTTCACAGATTTTGCAATATTAAACTTTCTATCTCGTTTAATTCAAGCCATAAAATATGCAAGTATCATAAAAATATCCCGAGAAGAATTGTAGCACTTTTATACGTAATTTAGGAACAGCTTGTTCACTGAGTATCTTTACTCATCTTCTTCGCCCACGTCGTCCATCCCCATATAAAGCCTAGTAGGTATACATATTGTCTTAGAATGAAAAATAGATAGAAACTTAATGATTTCACCGCTTTAAGATATTTTAACCCTGTCAAAGGAGACAAAAAGTAAGCAAGTACGGTATAAGAGAGTAAATTTCTACCTAATATCCTGAAAGTTTTTCGCTTTTCATACATTTTAACGGTTAAAGGATGATTCATCCACTTTTTAATCCAACACGCTTTTCCTTGAGCCCACCACCACATCTCTTTAAATAATTCCCTAAAACTTTTTCTTGGAATATGCCAACTATTTGTCACAATAGTTCCCATTCTCCAGCCGTTGGCCAAGGCTTTCATAGAGAAATCTAGGTCTTCAGCTCCGTATGGAATCTCCCAAAAACCGCCAGTGTCATGAAAAACTTCTCTTCTAAAAGCCATGAAGCAAGCACCTGCTAAAGACAAGTCTGATCCTAAGATTCTTCTGGAATATCTTAGTACTACTTCCATCCTTTCAACAAAAGATGTATTCTTTGAAGTTTTCGTCTTTCCAATAACGTTAAGAAAGCCTATATGAGGATTTTTTTCGAAAAATTCTTCTATTTTGACGAAGTGATCTTTAGAGCAAAACGCATCAGCATCTACGAAGCATATTATATCACCCTTAGAATGTTTTACACCTATGTTCCTCGCAATTCCTACTCCTTTTCCTTCATCATAGATAACTCTAATTTTTTCTTGGTATTTCTGTAAAATTTGCGGAGTGCTATCTGTAGAATGAGCATCTACAACTATTATCTCTTTGTATCCCTCACTTTCAATAATCGACTTTAGACATTTATCTAATGTATCACCGTTGTTTTTACTTAAGACTATAACCGAAATCATTCTGGATCACGTAGTAATTTCCTTAGCTAAATGTCCCGTAGTTTTTTGACTCCGCTTTAAGAGTTGGAATTTCTGTTTGTAAACTACTTATGTTTTAATAAGTACTTCCTAACTTATTAAGTTATCAAAGATAAATACTTCACAGTCATGTTTCATCGAAGCATTAACTAAATGCTCTCTCTGAGCAATAATCTTAACGTTTCTGTTCCAATTTACATAAATATTCTATTTTTCTTAAGTCTTAGGTGTCCTATCCTTTGGTATATCATGGTTATCTTATTTGCAAGAACTGAAGCATCATGTTGCTTTATATAACCCAGTTGTTTTGAAATTTGGCTTTCACGCATTTTCCTTGAACTTAGCAATTTATATATTAAACTTATTACTTCGTCATTTGGAGTTTCAACATCCACCAATGGGCATCCCGGAAAATATCTCTTTTTTATTCCGTGTATTACTGGTCTTCCGCATGCCATGGCTTCTATTGCTACTGTGTCTAGTTGTCCTACTCCGAAGCTTCCTAGCACTAGGTCTGCCTCCCAATACAGTTCATTCATTTTTTCATGCGGAGCTTTATTGATGAATTTTGCTTTTAACCCGAGTTTTCTGGCTAATATTTGGGCTTTTTGCGCGTCTTTCCCATAATTTATAGTTTTTAATTCGAATGGTACTTTCACTTTGGCGAGTGCGTAGAGAAATTTGTCTGTTCCTTTGATTTTGAAGTCGTGTTTGGACGCTAGAAATATTCGTTTAATTTTTCTTTCTTTGGGTAGGGGTTTTGGATAAAAAAGCTTTGGGTCGTATGGGATTGGGAAGTATTCTGCTGTTTCATTATATTCCTTTGCTGTTTCAAGAATTGTTGGTTGGGCGACGAGGATTTTATCGCAGTTTCTTAGGTTGTATTTGACGATCCACCCCCATTTTCTTGAATGTATGGTATCTCTTAGGTCGCTTCCGTGGGCGTGGCCGATAATTGGGTGTTTTCCGAATTTTAAAGTCAAATAGCAATCTTGAAGCAGATAATGAACGTGGTAGATGTCGCCTTTGCTTCTCAGGATTTTCCAGGTTATTCTGAATGTTTTGTCAAAGAAGCTTCTGGTTCTCTTTAAGTGTAAGACTTTGAATTCTTCCGGCAGATACTTAATGAGTGTTTCACCTACATGTGCGCAATCGTTCACCATTACTATTTTCATTTGGCACAGGTCCCAGCTACAAGCTTTCTTAATCCTTCTTCTAAGGAAATTTTAGGCTTTAAACCTAGAAGTTTTTCAGCTTTGCTTATGTCTGCGCAGCTATGCCTTACCTCACCAATTCTTGGTTTAGTGTAGATTGGCTTAATCTTTTGCATTCCGAAGAGACTGCTAATAGTTCGTGCAAGTTCGTTAATTGATGTTTCCACTCCGGAACCTACATTAATGGATTCACCAACGCAATTTTTACAATTTATCGCGTGCAAACAGGCATCGACAACGTCGTCAACAAAAATGAAGTCTCTGGTCTGCTCTCCGTCTCCATAAATGATTGGTGGTTTTCCATGTTTTAGCCTGTCAATAAATTTAGTTATTACTCCGCTGTAGGGTCCCATGGCTTGTCTGGATCCATAAACATTAAAGAGTCTCAGGGATACGGTTTGAAGTCCGTAAATTTCGTGAAAAATTCGGCAGTAGTTTTCAGAGGCAAGTTTTGATGCTCCATAGGGGGATGTAGGTTTAGTTGGGTGCTCCTCGTCAATGGGTAAGCGAGTAGGGTTTCCGTAAACGGCGCATGAAGAAATGTAGACGAATCTTTTGACTCCGCTATTTAGGCTTTCCTCTAAGAGATTCAATGTTCCGCAAACGTTCACTTCATTAACTAAAATAGGATTTTTTATGGAAAGCTCAACACTAACAATAGCTGCTAAATGAAAAACAAAATCTATGTCTTCCAAGGCTTTTTTGACATCTCTCTCGCTACGTATGTCTCCGTCAATTAGGTGAAAATTAGCCTTACCGAGATGCTGACTTAGATTTTTTAAACTGCCAGTAGAGAAGTTATCCAAAACAGTAACTTCAAAATCGTTTTCCATTAGTCTATCTACGAGGTGACTTCCGATAAATCCTGCTCCACCAGTTACTAAGGCTTTCAACGCCAAATGCACCAAGTCTCAATTTAAAGCTAAACTTTAAACCATTTAAATTGTTCTTCTCGATTTTGCCGAGCATCAACAATATATTTAGTGGTTTAAAATTTAAATAAT
>Ga0190363_1001280_pt1 | contig 14895 bp, 17 predicted proteins | sample 48721867_MG_FD_161272 | JGI IMG/M metagenome (GOLD analysis project Ga0190363, IMG submission 161272) | Hydrothermal vent microbial mat bacterial communities from Southern Trench, Guaymas Basin, Mexico - 4872-18-6-7_MG | ecosystem: Environmental > Aquatic > Marine > Hydrothermal vents >... | reverse complement strand
CACGCTGAAAAGCTTTTTCCTCCTCAGCCATCCACAATTCCCTCCTAAAATCAGCATAACACTAAAGTTTTTAAAAGCTTCCAAACAAAAAATCGGGAGAGTCGATGTGACAGTGTAATACAGTGTCATACATTGTCATATCAAAAATTAAATTTTTGGTGGAATAATATCCACTAAATTTACATGGGTTTTTTGAATATTATCCTATTTGTCTGTTTGAACTGTAATTTCCCATCTGGTTTTAACTAATTGTTGGATTGTTTCAACATCAACTTTTCTAACCTCATATTTAGGTTTTCCGGTTTGAACAAGTTGAACATAAATTAATGTTGATTTTAAATCTGAATGTCCTAATCTTTCTTTTACTAGGATTATATCTTTTGTTTTTGCGTATAAATCGGTTGCGAACCAATGTCTAAACGTATGTGGGTGAATTTTTAAATAATCCATGTTTCCGGTTTTTTGCACCAATCTTTTTGTACAATTTTTTTTACCAGTCTTTGAATAATATCTATATCGGTTATCCATTCTTTTGGGATTTCAAACCAATCTGGTAGAGGGATAATCCTTTCCAAATTTTTTTACGTTTTTCTATTTTTACTATTGCAATTCTACGGTTTGAATCAAATCTTAAATTTTTTAATTCCCCAACCCTACAACCTAAAGTTTTCAGAATTTTTAATGTGTTTCTCCCTTTTCTTCCCTTACACCTATTGATTAGGTTATCCAACATATCTTCCGATGGTATAAATGGAACTTTTTTAACTGGTTCAAATCTGAGATTCTCAACATTCAAATTTTTACATTTTGCATACATCAAGTAGTAGTTCCAGAAAATCTTTTTTCCGTTATCATGGTAGTTTTTGTTAATGTAATCCCAAACCTCAACAGGGTTATCAATATCCACGTGTTTATCCAAGATTTTCATGGGTTTAACAAAATTTTCTAGGGTTTTTTCCCGATATCTTCTTTTAATTTTTCAACAACCAAAAAAATTGGGGTAATTTACTTTTTTGGGATTTGACCCTACTAAAAATGGTGGGACCGGCAGGATTTGAACCTGCGACCTACGGGTTTCTTCCCGTTTTCCAGCTCTTCTTCATCCCAACTGGTCGGTAAACCCATAGCCAAACGAGCTGGAGCCCTTAACTACATCCAAACCTTTACGGCTTGGATGTTGTCGTCCTACCTTGCTAGATTTCGCTTACCAACCATTATTAGGTTGGTAATCTACGGTCCCTTCCGGTCCCACCAAGAATTATGTTTTTAACTCGTAAAATTAAGCTTTTCGTTCAAAAATGTTTAAAAAATTTTTAAGGTTTAGGCTAAAGTTTATTCCTGTTTTATTCAACAACTGTTGCGTTTGCACATCTACGTCCAATCTTGTTTACTCTTATTTTTACACGGTCTCCAGGTTTTGTTTCGGGTACAAAAACAACAAAACCTTTAATTCTTGCGATCCCTTCACCACGTCTACTTGTCTCACTTATTTCAACATCATAATCCTTTCCAACTTCAACAGGACAAGGCCTAAATCCTCTAAAAGGTTTTCTCCCACTCAAACGTTTCACCTCCTCCAAACTTAGTTTAAACTTTCAATTTTTGATGTTTACTTTAAAACTTCAAGTGTTCCATATTTTCCAACGTTAAGATGTTTTACCCCTCTAAACTCTGTAACATAGCCATTGTTGATTTGAATTGTATCATTAACCTTTACTTTGTCTATTTGTTCATTCCATAAGGAAAGATTAATTTTCCCACTTTCATCAGCAATAACAGCTGTTGCAACCCTGTTTAACCTATTACTAAACCTTGAAAAAACTTCTTTTGGTTCTGAAATTTCAACAATTTTTGCTGTAACACTTACAGACCGCATACCAACATTTAGCTCAGCTATTTTCAAAAATCCTTTCACCTCCTCAAAAGTAGGCTTGGGTTTGGAGTAAGGTGTTCCAGAAAACATTCTTACAGGTTTAAAGCTTCGCTTACGTCTACCCCTACCAAAACTTTTTTCACGTATTCTTCTCGGCAACTAAAATCCTTTTCCTTTCCAAACCGTTAGAGTTTAACTGGAAGGCAAAGGAAACCAGCAGAAGCTAGTTAACACTTCACCTTACAGTCAAACCCATAAAACATAGCATCCTTAAAATATATAAGCTTATGGAAAAATGGTTAACACAACCCTAATATGAGACTTTAACCTTCATCATTTTAAGAATAAAGGTTAAGTTTTAAGGATGAACAAGGTAGAATTTGAAAAAAATTATTTTAGATGTGGGGTTTGTGGTTTTAAGTTTACCCAACCATTAGTTGTATTTAAACGAAAAAACCAGTTAAGTAAAGGTTACATTATTCCAACTAAACCTGAAGCCTTATTTGTTGAGGTTGAAGTATGCCCAAAATGTAAAAGTGAATATATCATTCCGGTTAAAGTTAAACATCAGTTTAGAAGATAAAGATTCCTTGAAGAAATTTTAGGTTATAATATCTCTGCAAACAATATCTTCAAACGTTTCTTTACGTTGGACAATTTTTGCTTCATGCTGGGTAAGCATGATTGTTGCTGGTTTTGGATAAGCATTATGCATAATGTAAGCTGATTTACAGTAAGCTCCAACATTTAAAATTGCAACAATATCTTCCATATCAACTTTAGGAACAACTCTATCCACAGCTAAAACATCACCTGTAAAACATAAAGGCCCAACAAAAACTACTTTTTCCCTAGGTTTTTTATTGGCTTTATTTGCTAAAACAATCTCATAATACTGGTTTGTAATTAAAACAGGAGCCAAATGGTTAGTTGAAGCGTCAAGATAAACAAATTTTCCATAAGAAGAATCTTTGATGTTTCCAACTTTTGACAGTAAAATTTCAGCATCTCCTACAAGACTTCTTCCTGGCTCAAACAATAAAATAGGAAGATTTAATCCAAGCTTTTTAAAACCTTCAACTACCACCCTACTCATTTTTTTGGCTAAAAGTTGAAGATTTAAACTTTTTTCCCCAGGTTTGTAGGGTATACCAAAACCACCACCAAAATCTAACAATTCTGGTTTAAACCCAAACTTTTCATTTAGAACCTTAACAAAACTAATAATACGTTTAGCAGTTTCAATAAAAGGTTCAACTTTAAGAATTTGGGAACCTATATGGGTATGAACACCAACAATCTTAACCCAATCCATGGTTAAAGCTTTTTCAAAAGCTTTTAAAGTCTCACTACTTTTCATATCCAAACCAAATTTTGTTCCACGAACACCAGTAGCAATCATAGGATGAGTTGGAATAGTTAAAGCTGGATTAACCCTAATCAAAATTTTTGTTTCAACTCCAAGTTGACCAGCAACTTTTTCTAGTTTTTGAAGTTCAGAAATAGAATCAATAACTATCAAACCAACACCAAGTTTAAGAGCCTCTTCAAAATCTTTTTCTAAACGGTTACATCCAGTTAAAATTATGTTTTTAGGGGAAGCCCCAGCAAGTAAAGCTATATGTAATTCAACACCTGAAAAAGTTTCAGTCCAAGCACCTTCCGAAATAAGAACCTTAACTAAAGCTAAAGTATAATTAGCCTTAACAGCATAAGCTACAACAACTTTTTCAGGATAACATTCTTTAAAAGTATTAATTAAACGTTGATAGTTTTCTTTAAGCCTTTTTTCAGAAATCACATAGATGGGTGTTCCATATTTTTTAGCTAAATCTACAAGGTCATAACCATCCAAGGTTAGATGACCTAAACTATTAATCTTAAATCCTTCATGTGGAAAATTGTTGTTAACCTTTTTCATACCTTTTTCAACCTAAAACTTCTTTTGTTCCGCCATATTTTAGGTTTAAATTGTTGGGTTCAAATTATTTTTGAGTATATGGGGATTGTTAAAGGATGGTTAAGGAAGTTTTTCCAAGAATCTTTCAGCTTAAAATTCCTTTACCCAAAAACCCGATGAATCATTTAAACGCCTACTTGATTACTGGAAAAAATAGGGTTGTACTTGTGGATACAGGTTTAAATTCTGATGAATCTTTTGATGGTTTAAAAAAAGAGTTAGAAAAAGTTGGGTTTAAACTTAAAGATATAACGGATGTTTGGTTAACTCATTTTCATGTTGACCATGTAGGGTTAGTTTTACATTTAAGAAAAAATTCAAATTTTAGGCTTATAATCCATAAAAATGAAGCTGAACGTTCAAAAAAAGTTTTATCAAATTTAAAAGAATTTTTATCATCTCTCAAGTTTTTCCTGAAAATTAATGGTGCACCAAAAAATTTTATTAAGAATCTAGATAACTTTTACTATTCCTTTATTAACCCATCCATCTACAGGGAAATTGCTAACCCATGGTTAGCTTTAACGGGTGGTGAAAAACTTTCCCTAGATAAATACTGTTTTAGGGTTATTTGGACACCTGGGCATTCTGCTGGGCATGTTTGTTTTTATGAGCCAAACTTTAAGTTTCTTCTTTCAGGAGACCATTTACTTCCAACCACAACTCCGAATGTTTCCAGGTTTACAGAGGATACTAATCCTTTAGCAGAATATTTAGATAGTCTAGAAAAAGTGGAAAAATTGGATGTGAAAAAAGTTTTTCCAGCTCATGAAGATGTTTTTACAAATTACCGTGAAAGAATTCAACAATTAAAAAGTCATCATCAACAAAGAAGTAAAGAAATTCTTGAAAAATTGCAAGAAGAAAAGTTGACAGCTTACCAGTTAGCTTCTAAGATTCAATGGGAAACAGATTATGAATCTTGGGAAAAATTCCCATTTTTTGATAAATATTTAGCATTTGGGGAAACTTTAGCCCATCTAAAACTTCTTGAAGAAAAAAATTTAGTGAAAAAAATAAGAAAAAATCAAGTTTTCTTTTATCATGCAAAAGATTAAATTGAATTCTCACCCAAATTAGATTGGGTGCTTAATTTTGGTTCAAAAATTTAGGTTTTTATATAAACCTAAAGTTCCAGCTGAAGACCTTATTGGTTCTAATATAAGTTCATTGAGTGCAACTATTGATGCTATTGTTGAAGCTCGAGCAAAAGGTGGTCAAAACATTCCAACCTTTTATCTTATGGGTTTAAACTGTTCATTTATCAGTCTTGGAGATTTTCAGGATGTAGATGATGAGGTTAATCTTGAAGAATGTAAAAAACTTGGAGTAATTATTACAAGAAGAAAAGGTGGGGGTGGTGGAGCAACTTATCAAGATAAAGATGCGGCCATGCTTAATTTTTTTATTGCTGATAAGAATTTTTGCTCAAATGTTGATGAATGGTTTAGGTTTATGGCTAAAATTGAACTTAAAGCATGGGAAAAACTTGGAGTAAAAAATGTTTGGTATAGACATATCGGTGATGTTAGAGTTGGTGAGAAAAAATTTTCAGCCATAGGTTACTGGGAAGCTAAAAATGTTTCATGGGTTGGAGGCGTAATGAATTTAGGTAAACCTAACAGTAAAATAATGAGTAGAATTCTTAAACCTCCACCTGAAAAATTTGCTGATAAAAAAATTAAGGATGTAGCTGCTTATGTTGGAAATCTTGAAGAAGTATTAGGTAAAAAAATTAGCGAAAATAGGGTAAAAGAAGCTTTTCTTGAAAGTGTGGAAGAAGTTGTTGGAAGTAAATTTATTGAAATGGATTTAACTAAGGAAGAAAAAGAAATCTATGAAAAGCTTATTAAAAATGCTTTTGTTGATGAAGATTGGTTGTTTAAACGTTCAAGCAAAAAAAGATTTGGAAAATTACCTGAAGGTTTAAGATTAGGTAAAATAAGGATTAAATCTAGAAAACTTGTAACAGCATACGTGGCGGTTGATAAAGAAAACATTATTAGGGATATTATGATTTCAGGAGATTTTTATGTTAAACCTGTGAATGCTGTAGATGAAATTGAAGAAAACCTTAAAGGAGTTAATGGTTTAGATGAAGAAGAAATCCTTAAAAGAATAGAAAAAATCTTTCAAAAGAAAGGATATGAGTTTCCTCTTATGGAACCATCAGATTTTGCTAAACCAATTGTTAAAGCTGTTGAAACCACCATCTACAAATAGGCCACCCTAATCTAAACTATCTTTTTTGGAAAATCGAAATTTTTCAACTTGTTGAATTAGGTCTTCTATGCTAACCTCATTATAACAATTTCCAATTTTTTCAAGTGAATGTGCATCAGAATTTGTTAAAGGAATTAACCCATATTTTTTTGCAAGTCTTTCAGCAAAATTTTGGTTAAGTTCATCTTTATGAAGAAGATTGTAAACTTCTATTCCATGGCATTGTTTTAAGATTTCTGTTTTTTCAACTATGGGGTGGGCTTGAAACCTAAAAATTTTTTCATCAATAAAAATTTCAACAATTTGTCTTGAAATTTCAGAACCTTCTCCCGGAAGTGTAATTTCCCAACCTGGAAGTATTAGAATATCATTAAAATGTTTGGAAGCTATTTGAGCAGCTTTAAACCCATAATCTTTATTTTCATGTTCTGTTACGGCTATTCCATCGATTTCTTTTCTTTTAACCATTTTAACTATTCTTCCAACTGTTTCTAAGGTTGGCTGAGGAAAACCCATAGCTTCAAAAGGATGGGTATGCAAATCAAGTTTTAATGTTCTTTTTCTAGACATTTTAACCTATTTTAGCCTAAATGTTCTTGAAAAATTAAAACATAACTATAAATGTGGTAGTTTAAAGTTTAATAATGAAAGTTGACATCAAGAATTAAAAAACCTACTGGAAAAGGAGAAATAAAAGAGGTTATCTACGATGAAAAACGGTGGAAACTTTTAGCTAAACTTAGGTTTAAGGCCTTAAACATCATGAAGATGCTGATTAACCATGGATTTACACCTATTATTCATGGAAGTGTTGCTAGAGGGGATGTAGCTGAAAATAGTGATGTGGATGTTGTAATTTTAGATGTTGTCCCATCCTATAAGGTTGAAATTTCCTTAGAAAATTCTGGATTTAAAATTTTTGATAAAATTATGGTTCAAGCATCACCTAGACATACTGTTAAAGCCCATATTTATCTTGATGAATTAACAACCATAACTTTTCCACTTGTTAAACTAACCAAGATTGAAAGAGAATTTTATAGGTTTGGTGGTGAGTTGGATGTTGAAGGTTTAAAAAACAATGTTAGGGTTGTTGGGGTTGATAAAAGGCTTATGCTTATAGAACCAACCTTAAAAGGTCATGTTGAATCTTCTATTTTAGGTAGGGAGGTTGAAGTTGCTTCAAGATTGGGTGTTAGTGTTGATATTGTAAATGAAAGAATTAGAGTTTTAATGCGTAGAGATGATGTTGGAAGAACAGGAGTATTTTTAAAGGTTAGGTTAGGAGAAAACGATGTTTTTGAGGATGTTTTAAGAAAAATAGTTTCAAAAAATCCTGCAATTCGAAGAATGATGATTCAACGTGGATTATTATAGGTTTAAACTTTAAATTTTAGAGTTTAAATTTTTTGGGTTGATGATGAGGGCTTCTAGTTCTGATGGGTGATGAAGGCTAGATTAGCTGAAATTAACCCTTTATATTTTGGTTGATTAGGATGGTAAAATGTTGTTATTCTTGTGTTTACTGGGAAACAGCATCCAAAAAAATTCCGGTTGATGTTAGGAAAAAACCATTAAAAAATGAGTTTGTAGAGGTAAGCTTAGGGAATTTTTCTGTTAAAATTCAAGCTTGGGATTGGGAAACAGTTAAACCAGTAAAACTAAGTGAAATCTTACGTAAAAGATTATGTCTTTACGGTAAGGGTATAATAGAACCTTGGAGTGAATGTGAAAATTATCAGCCAAAGTTTGAAAACGAAAAAGTAGCTTGTCAGTTGGAGATTGGATGTGAATATAAAGAGATTTGTCCAAAAATTAGGAAAACTTAACATGTCAGTCTGGTGTAGGTTAATCATCACATAAATTCATAACGTGCAATTTTCATCATCTAAACCAAAAAATCAAAAACATAAATTTAAAGTTTTAATTTAACAGAAAACATTATTTTTTGGGTGTTATTTTGATGGAAACAAGTAAACCTACAAATGAAAAACCTAAAGTTATGGTTGTTTTTCCAGCAAGAAACGAAGCAAACACAATTGGAGCCTGTATAGATGCTGCTAAAAAAAGCAAATATAATCCTGAAATTGTTGTTGTGGATGGTTATTCAACCGATAAAACTGTTGAAGAAGCAAAAAAAGCTGGAGCTGAGGTTGTTTTTCCGGGAAGAAGGATCCATCCTGGGAAAGGTCTTGCAATGAAAACTGGAATTAAAACTGCTTTAGAAAGGAATGCGGAAATTCTTGTTTTTCTTGATGCTGACATTGAAAATTTAAGTCCAGAATGGGTGGATAAACTTATTGACTGTATTTTGTATGAAGGCTATGATATGAGTAGAGGAGCATATTTTAGGGAACCACGTGATGCTCCAGTAACCAAGCTTGTTGCAAAAAGACTTTTAGGGATATTTTTCCCAGAGGTTGCTCATTTAGACCAACCTTTAACAGGGGAAGTTGCGGCTAAAAATGAGGTTTGGAAAAGTTTGTTTGAGATTGGACTTCCAGATGGTTGGGGTGTAGATGTAGCTATTCTAATAGAAACTGAAATGTTGGGGTTTAGGATTAAAGAAGTTTGGTTGGGAACCAAACATCACAGGTCTTATCGAGCTTACAGTGAAGATGTTGGTAAGCTTTGGAGAATGAGTGAGCAAGTTGCTGCAACTATCATTCAAAAAGCAAAAAAATATGGTAGAATTGATAATGTGGATTTGGTTTCTGTTTAAATTTTTTGAATGATTTTTCTTATTTTTTCTGTAAATCTGGTTGGGGAAAACATTTTAGCTTTTTTAATTCCAGCTTTTTGCATTTTTAACCATTCAACATCCTTTAAACTTAAAACCTTAATGATATATCTTAAAAATTCTTCATCATTATTGGCTAAAAAACCATTTTTTCCATGGGTAATTGTTTCTTTTACACCACCAGAATTATAGGCAACAACAGGTACACCTTGACTCATAGCTTCAACAATGGTTAAACCAAAATGTTCTCCAATCCTAGGATGACAAAAAACTTTTGCTTTACTATAAAGTTTAAAAAGCTCTTCGTCTGAAGGATTTGGATAAATTTCTATACTTTTATTTTTACTTGCCTCTACAAGGAGTTTATCATAAAATTCTTTATGTCGTTCATCTGGAAAACCAGCTAAAACAAGTTTTACATCCAAAATTTTTTGTTTAATTTTTGGAAAAATTTTTACAAGGAAATCTTGTCTTTTTAGTTTTGTAAACCTTCCAGCACATAAAACAATGTTTTCTCTTGGTTTTCCTAGATTTTTTGGAGGTTGCATAAAAATAGGGTCTAAAGCTGGATAAACAACCTCAGAATTTAAACTCCAAAATTTTTTTATAGCTTTTTTTGTGTAATTTGAGTTGCATAAAATTTTGTCAGCAGCCCATAAAAAAGACTTATTAAACCATTCAGGAAACCTAAAATATTCAAGATAAACATCAGAATAAACAGTTTTTGCTTCTTCCTCAACAGGAAAATGAACATACTGGATAGTTTTAACTTCCTTTTTTAGAAGTTTACAAATTCCAAGATTAACAAGGTCTTCAGTCATAGATATTACAATTTCAGGATTAAATTCATCTATAAGACCTTTTATCGAGTAAGCTATGGATGTTAAACTGTTAAGCATAACACTACCAAAATTTAAAGACAATTTTTTGATGGGGAAAACCTTTACATCTTTAACTTTAAAAAAATCATGGTCTAAAGATGAGGTTAGAACTGAAATTTCATCACCAAAATTTTTTAAACCTAAAACCAAAATTTTTGCTAACCTTTCACCTCCACCTTTAACAAAAAGATGCGGATGAATTAATGTTATTCGCATAAAATATTAAACAACAAACTAAACTAAAAAATTTTGGAAATTTTATCAAGAAAACTTAAAACTTCATCAACATTTTTTACGTAGTAACTAGCTGCTGAATTTTTTCTTTTACCAACAACAACCATTAAACCTTTATTCTTAAAAGTTTTAAAGACACTTTCATCGGTTAAATCATCTCCAAAATAAATGGGAAAAAAATTAAAATCAAACTTTTCCAGAAGAAATTGAACAGCACTACTTTTATCCCATTTAAGGTTTGGGATAAACTCCAAAACTTTTTTTCCTTTTAAAATTTTAAGACCACTATATTTAACATGAATTTCCCGGATTTTTTTCCTAATCTTTAAAACATCTTTTTTTGATGTTAAACGGTAATGAACAGCAAAAGTTAAACCTTTATTTTCAACCAAAACACCCTTAATTTCACCCATTTTTTTAATAGTGGCTTTGTAGGCTTTAACCAGTATAGGTTTAAGTTTAACTGCATCCGGATGCTTAAAATTTATACTAGGACCAGCAATTTCTAAGCCATGAACTCCAACATAATATAGACCTTTTAAACTAACAAATTTTTTAAGCTGAGTTATGCTTCGACCACTAACAATAGCAATCTTTAACCTATCTTTCCCTAAAAGTTTTCTAAGAATTTTCTTGGTTTTAGGGTTTAATTTAGCTAATTCTGGTTTTTTAACTATAGGTGCAATCGTTCCATCATAATCTAACATCAAAAAAATTTTTGATGTTTCTTTCAACTTTTTTTCAATCTTAAACCATGAATCATACAGGTATTTTGGAGACATTACGGTTAAACTAGTTGTAACCAGTCTTAATATTAGTTTACCTAGATTTTTAGGTTGATGGAAAAGTACTTTACAGTCGAAAAACAAATTTTACTATTGAGAAACCTTGCATAAAATTAATCTTTGTGTTAATACTCAAACCCCTCTAGTTAGGTTTAAGTTAAATTATGATGAAATGCTTGAAAAATATGGTTTTCTTTTAGAACCTTTAGACTTAAAAAGTCTCATTGAAAATGAAGATTACCAGTTTTCACCTGGTGGAGTTGCTGGAATGGTTTTTTCTATGCTTCAAAAACTTATGGTTGATGAATTTATTTCATCTGCAAAATGGGTTTCTTTAAATCCAAATGCACCTCCAGAAGTTTATTATGAAGGAATTCATATTTACAATGTTCAGCTACCCAATGTTTATGTTAGACTTTATGCAAATTTTAAGGAAACAATCTGGAAGGAAGTTCATGGATTAGGAGGAACAGATTTTAGAATAGAAGAATATGAAGCTTATGCAACCTATAATTGGCTTTGCGCCCAAAAAATGTTGGAGCTTCTACCATCTGTAGACCTTTTTTGGGTTCATGATTTTCAACAACTTCAAGTTGGTTCTATGATTGGTCCAGCAGCTCCTGTTGTTTTTCGTTGGCATATACCATTTAAATTGGATACCGCTTCACCAAGATTAAGAGAATTTATTATGAGAAATGTGGAAAGTTATGATGCTGTGATCGTAAGCACTAAAAGAGACCTTGAAGGTTTAATTCATGCCGGGTACAGAGGGAAAGCCTATCAAATCTATCCTTACATTGACCCAGAAAAATGGGATGAGGTTGAAGAAAAAGAATTAGAAGAAACCCTAGCAAATTTTGGAATTCAAGAAGATGATGAAATTATTCTTGTTGTTGCTAGAATGGATAGGATTAAAGGGCAAGATACAGCGGTAAAAGCTTTTTCTCTTGTCAGAAAAAAACATCCTCATGCTAAATTGTTTTTGGTTGGTGATGGAAGTTTTACAAGTAGTGGTTTAGGACATAGTAAAGGTGAAAATTGGAGAAGAGAATTAAAAAAAACTGCTCAACAACTAAAAGTTGAGGATTTTGTAAATTTTTTGGGTTATGTTGAGGAAAAAAAACTTAAATGTTTGTATAGTAGAGCTGATGTTGTTTTGCTTCCATCCATCATGGAAGGTTTTGGTTTAACAGTTGTTGAAGCTTGGAACTATATGAAACCTGTGGTTGTAAGTAGGGGAGCAGGTGTTTCAGAACTTATACTTGAAAAAGTTAACGGGTTAACTCATGAACCCCAAAATTATGAGGATTTAGCTGAAAAAATAGATTATGTTTTAGAGCATAAGGAAGAAGCCTTAAAAATGGGTCAAGTAGGATATGAAACAGCAAAGCAATGTAGCATATCTGGAGCTATGGAACGTTTAAAAACTGTTTTTGAAACTGTTCTTGAAAAATATTAGGTAAAGATTTTATCTACCAACAAGCTCTATATGTAATCTTAAGTAATCTTTTAGGTCTTTTGTAACCAGAAAGTTTCTTTTAACATGGTTCATTCCATTATGTCCAAGTTCTCTTGACAACCAGTATCTTTTAAGTAGAAGAGTTGTTTTTTCAGCAGCTTCATCAATTCCTTCCACAAGAAAACCTGTAACACCATCGATTACTTGAAGTGGAATGCCACCAACTCTTGTTGCAACAACTGGAACACATTTCCATAAAGCTTCAGCAACAGCTAAACCAAAACCTTCTCTGATTGAAAGTTGAAGAGCAACAGTAAAAGACCTTTGGAAAGCATTAACTTCAACATCCCCAACACCATCCAGATTTGTCAATATGTAAATGTTTTTATCTCCACCAGCATACTCAACAGTTTTCTGGTACCATTCAGCACCTTCAGGGTCATCATGAGCAAAGGAACCTATTAAAACAAGTTGAAGACCAGGTATTTTCTCTTTAACTTTTCGGTAGGTATCAATAACACCTAAAGGATTTTTCCAAGGGTCAAAACGTGCAACCTGCCCTATAATTGGTTTATCAGGATTTAAACCATATTTTTCAAGTGTTTCTAAGATTTTTGTTTGAGGTAAAGGTTTGTTTTTATCAGATAAGGGGTCGATGGATGGATACCTTATAAAAATTTTGACACCTTTAAGGTCTTTAGGCACATAAGTTTCTCTTGAAAAAATTAAAGCATCATATTTTTCAACATAAGATTTTAAAAAATCCCAAACATGTTTGTTAGGTTGAGATGTATCAATATGACATCTCCAAACCCATTTACCGTCATTCTTTTTTACTCTTATTAAGGGAAGAGGTTGGGGGTCATGAATAACAATAACATCACCATCTAGGTCTAATATCTTAGCATTAAAACTGTTTACATCAAGGTAAACTTTTCTCATATCTTTTGTTAATTCGATAGAAGTATTTCCTTGTAAAGCATTATGGATAGCTTTTGTTACAATGAAAAAATCTTTATCAGCCTGTAAAACCTGCCATCTAGCATCCAAACCTACAGATTGAGCTAAAGGAACAATACTTTTAAGACATTCAGCAACACCACCACCATAGGATGTTGCGTTTACATGGATAACTCTTGCACCCTTAACCCTTTCAGCCAATTTAATGATACTTTCAACTTCACCTTTACCAACAATAGGTTCATAATCATCAATTTTTCTAGTTGGAAGTTTCATCCATTACTCACTCAACATTTTAAGAACTGTTGATACACCCTTAATTTTAACAATTTCAGAAACCAAATCAATTCTACAAACTACACCCAAAATCTTACTTTTAACAGAAACAGGTAAACAGCTTATATCATTTTTCACAATTTTATCTACAGCTTCACCAACATCTTTTTCAGGATTTATAGAAATAACATTTGAACTCATAACATTTTTAACCTTTTCTGTAAAAATTTCCTGTACTTCCTTATCATAAAGCAACAGTTCTAAGTATTTTTGTTCCCTCAAAACATGGTTTAAAACATCCGTGATAGTTAAAAGGCCTACCATAGTATCCTTTTCCACGACAACTACCCGTCTAACACGAAAATCAACCATTAATGTTGAAGCTTCAAGTAAAGTATTTTCAGGTGAAACCGTAACTACTGGATGTTTCATTATTTCTTTTGTTTTAATGTTAAAAACTTTGTTTAAGAGTTTACTTAGAATAGAAGCTTCATCTACTACTCCCTTAAAAATTCCACTTTCATTAACTATGATAACATATCCAACATTATTTTCAGCCATATACTGTAAAACAGTTTGAATAGTGGAATTTTCAGTAAAAACATTTCTTGCTTCATCTAAAAAAAGATTTACAGGTTCTCTTAAAACACCTTTTAAACCTTTTCTTATTTTTAATGCTTCACCACGTCTACCCAACAATACCTCCAAAATTCTACGTCCACTTATAACACCTTTAACCCTAAAATGTTCATCAATAACCACAACCCTATAAGGGGTATGTTTTCCACCTAAAATATTTAAAGCCAAAAGTAATTGGTCATTCCATCCTATGGATGGTCTTCTTGAAAGCATATCCTGAAGGCTCATCCAGAATATTCCCTCAAATAATGATGAAACCTTAATTTTATTAAAACCTTAATAAAAATTGTTTTAGAAAGGAAAACAAGGTTTATTAAAGTCAAAAGGCTTTAAAAAATTGGGTAAAATTTTCGTTTAAGGTGAATTTTCCAGCATCTAACTTTTCACCATAAATTTTCCCTTCTTAACCTATAAACATAAAAAATTTAGAGGTGAAGCTAACATGAAAATTAAATTATGTTATCTATCAACTTATCCTCCCACCCATTGTGGAATTGCAAATTATACTTACTACCTAGTAAATGAGCTTCTAAAATTAGACCAATCTATTGAAATAGTAATTGTAGCTGAAAAAGGTTCAGAAAAAATTAAGGAAGATAGGTTAACATGTATACCATGTTTTAGTAGAGAGGAAAATTATACTTCTGATATTTTAGGTTTGATTAGTAGACTAAAACCGGACCTAATTCATATTCAACATGAATATACCATTTACGGATTTAATAACAAATTTTTTGGTCTTTTAGAAGCCTTAAAAAAAGAAAATTTACGTGTAATTGTTACTATGCATGAAGTTCACGCACCTTATACACCTAAAGATAAGATAACCTATGGTGTAGAAAATCTTGAGAAAAACCACAGAAAG
>Ga0190363_1001279_pt1 | contig 14904 bp, 18 predicted proteins | sample 48721867_MG_FD_161272 | JGI IMG/M metagenome (GOLD analysis project Ga0190363, IMG submission 161272) | Hydrothermal vent microbial mat bacterial communities from Southern Trench, Guaymas Basin, Mexico - 4872-18-6-7_MG | ecosystem: Environmental > Aquatic > Marine > Hydrothermal vents >... | reverse complement strand
TCCCCAGGCCTTGCCCCCTGGTTCCTGATGACACGCTCAGGGTGTACGATCCCTGTGACCGAAAGGCCGTACTTCAACTCGGGGTCCTCCACGGAGTGCCCCCCTACAAGCACCACCGCCGCCTCCTTCATCTTGTCGAGTCCTCCCCTCAGGATCTCCTGAAGGACCGTGAGGGGCATCTCTTTGATGGGGAAGCAGACCACGTTCATGGCCGTAAGGGGCCTTCCCCCCATGGCGTATACATCAGACAGCGCATTGGCCGCCGCTATCTGGCCGAACCAGTAGGGATCGTCCACGATGGGGGTGAAGAAGTCGATGGTCTGAACGAGGGCTACCTCCTCTGAGATCTTATACACCCCCGCATCATCCGCCCTCTCTATACCGACGATCAGGTTCCTGTCCTGAGGGAGCTCGAGCCCGCAAAGTGCTCTATCGAGGTCGCCCGGACCCAGCTTTGAGGCTCAGCCCGCCCCCCGCACGCTCTCAGTAAGCCTTTTTCTCGCCATAATCATCCCCTCTGCAGGCTGCAACTGTACCCTTTGACCACATCCAGGCGGAACCCCTCTTCAGTCTCCTCCACTCCTCCTGTGCAATATCCTTCCTTGCGGACGAGTTTGTCAAGCTGCTCGGCCTTATCCCGTTCCTCAAGGATCACCGTCACGATCCCCTCAGCCACTCCTTCAAAGATCTGCCTCAAACTGCCGAGACTTTCCTCAACGCTTTTACCCCGTGCATCTATCCTCATTTAAGCACCTCCTCCAAGGCCCTCGGTATATGATGAATGATCTCCTCTATTTGTGTCGCGGGGTTTGGGCGAGCAAGCTCTCCTGCCCGACGGTTGGCCCTTGCTGCCCGAGCTGCCGCATCTACCAGGGAAAACCCTTGGTCGATGAGCGCCGCCGTCATCCCGGTGATGGTATCCCCTGTCCCCCCTATGGGTTCAAGCTCAGGAACCTTCGGTTCCTCGATCACCTCCAGTATCTCGCCGTCCTCACATACGTAGTCCCTTTCTCCTTTCACCAACAACACCTTTGCCGCTCCCCCTGTCTCGTAGGCCCCTTTTATGAGTTCAGGGACCCTTTCCGTCATGTGAAAGATGAATCCACGGGTGTAGAAGGGATGGGGGGACTTATCATCAGCCAGAAAGGCGAGCTCTCCGAGATCAGGCGTGAAAAGATCGTACTGAGGGGCCTTTCCACTCATCTTCACCACATACATAAAACCGGCATCAGCTAAAAGCATAGGACGCGGCTTCATATCCTGGATGGCCTCAAAAGCGGCGTCATGGAGGGTTCTGTTCGGCATCACATAACCGAAACATATGACCGCAGGAGATAATTTCGGCACTTCTTCGGCCAGAAAACGATAGAGTTTTACGCTTCCTTCCCCTGTTCCGATATCGCCTACTGTAACACCGTAAAGCTGGTCTCCATCAAGGACCATGGCGCATGCGGCCATCATCGCCGCCGTTCCCCTGCCCAGAGGGAACTCCTCGCCCCCTATCTTGATGGATTTTTCTTGAACTTCTACTCTTCCCCATACCAGATCGACTCCTTCCAGGGGCAATGTGCCTACTACAAGGATCATCTGCCCACTCCTTCTTTCGCCTCCTCCCAGGCCCGCCACAGCGCATAAGCGCATACAGTGTGGCCGAGGTCCTTAGGAGACGGTGCATCATGGAGCTTCCTTCCCACCATCTGCCAGGCCAGATATGGGACATCAGGGCATCCGCCGCCCGAGACGTTTACGATCTGGTAAGTCTCCTTATCATAGGTGATCTTCATGTTGGCCGCCTTAATCATCTCCCAGCGACCGAAGTCCCTCCTCTGACAGATCTCCAATGGCGAAAGGGCCTCCTCCGAGACAGGGATAACTTCGAGATACTCACACCCCCCTTGACGTAACGCCCGCTCGACCCCCAACTGCTCCATCAGATCAAATTCTACAGAGAGATCACAGCCCTTCCTGAATTGGGGAGGTGGTGCCACCATTCTGATCTCATACCCCGCCTCTCCCAAAACCTTCTCGGCCTTTATCGCCTGGGAGACCTCCTGGAAGATGATGAGGGCTCGCCCCCTTTGTTCCTCTCTCTTCCTGCGAAAGAGCCCCTTTAGCACCATCGACTATCTCTTCCTTATCAGGATCTTAATGAGGTTCCCCTCCTCCTTTATTTCAAGGACCTCGTTGCCCTCGGAGAGGGCGAGCCTTCTGACGTTCTCCTTAGAGGGCGGGTAATCCACTATCACCTCCAAAGTCTCCCCTGCCCTCATCTCCTCAAGGGCCCTTTTGGTCCTCAGGACCGGCATGGGACAGACTTCGCCACATACATCCAAGGTCTTATCCACCATAGCAAAACCTCCTCAAAGGAGTATCGCCTTCACTAAGGGGGCTATAACCTTGTGAAAGATCACAGCCCCTGCTGCAAAGCCAACGATATACGCGATGGCGCTTCGGGAACCCTCTGCCGCCATTACGTGCTGTCTGAAGGGACAACCCCCTGCAAAAACCGAAAAGAACCCCACCCCCAATCCACCTGTAACGGCCAAGAGGAGATGTGCCCCCACCTTGGGGGACCAGGTGATCGGGTCCCCTGGCACAGGGAGCATGAAACTGGGACTCTCCTTTATCCCTATAGCGGCCCACTTTTTGGTAAAGACCACACCTCCGTTGAGGAACCAGGGGAAGGTCTTAATCGCTGGGGAGATAAAGTAAAAGATCAGAAACCCGACAAAAGCAGCTACTATAAACGAAAATAACCCCTTTATGAGATGGGTATCCCTTACCAGAACCCAGTCCCTCATCCCTCCGATGAAACAGAGCCTTGCCCTCTGGCCCAGATATCCCAGGATAAACCCCAGGCATAAGGTCGCTATCGCTGGCAATACCTTCATCTCCTCCCTCCTAACTGATTTTCCTCAGCACCTGGCAGCCGACCGCCACCCCCACAAAGATCATCACCTCTCCGATCAAGGCGGTCAGATCCAGATAGGCGGTCTTCAAGGCAGTTCTCACAGGACACCCTCCCATCATCAGGGCGCATATCATCACCCCCATCCCCCAGAAGAACTCGGCCCACGGCCTCTGCCAGCCGACCCTCATCACCTTCCACCGAAACTCCCCGTGAGCCCTTGCCGCCACAGTTGCCCCGATCAATATCCCTACAATGGTCAGCAGAGGGATGAAATGGGATACAGGGGCCCCTGGTATCTTGGGAGAGCCCTTCACAAGCCCATAGATGGGATAGATATGGGCTAAGACCCAGTTGACCAGATCCCTCATATGACACGCTATGCATATCCCATAGGCGGGGGGCGGTAAAACATGAAAGAAGGCCTGAAGGGAAGCAGCCAAAAAACCCACCACCAAACCCGCTTGAGCCGGCGTAACCCTCATCTCTCCCTCCTCACGTTTTTCGGAAAATAGATTATTTTTCAAAATATGTCAAATAGAAAATTTTAATAACAATTTCTCCTTATATAAGGTTTCTCTTATACGTCCAGCTCTCGGTGAGAAGAGTCAGTTGACAAGGCATCTCATCTTGTGATATTTTGAACATACTCTGAAAAGAGGTAAAAAGTGTATAGAACGCGGGAAAGGAGGTTTTAATCGATGGGAAAGTTTGACAAAGCCTATGAGGAGTACAGAGAGAGGCGAAAGAAGATATTGGTGATGGGAGGACCTGAAGAGATAGAGAAGCAGCGAAAGAGGGGGAAGCTCACCGCGCGGGAAAGGATAGACCTCCTCTTTGATCCGGGGACCTTTGTGGAGATCGGCCCCTTTGTCAGACATCGTACGACCCAGTTCGGGATGGACAAGAGGTTCGTCCCCGCTGAAGGGGTGGTGACGGGATATGGCAAGGTAAACGGCAGGTACGTGGTGGTCGCCTCGGAGGATTACACCGCCATGGCGGGGACCTTCGGTGAATATCACGGGAAGAAGTTCGTTTGGGCCCTCGACTTCGCCAAAGAAAAAGGCTGGCCCTTTGTGGGGATAAATGATTCCGGAGGAGCAAGGCTTCAGGAGGGGATGGACACCCTTGAGGCCTACGGCTGGTGTTTCCGGGCCCAGATATTGGCTTCTGGAATTGTGCCCCAGATAGCCCTCCTCCTCGGGCCCTGCCTCGGTGGACAGGCCTATCATCCGATAATGAACGACTTCCTCATCCAGAGCAAGACCACCGGGTTTATGGGGATTGCGGGGCCTGCCTTCGTGAAGACCCAGACCGGGGAGGAGATCACCTTAGAGAAGCTCGCCGGATGGGAGGCCCATGCGGTGAAGGCCGGGCAGACCCACATAGTGGGCGAGGACGACAAGGAGTGCATAGAGCTTTGCAGGAACCTCCTCTCTTATCTGCCCTCAAATAACCGGGAAAAACCTCCGCGGATCGAGACGGACGATGACCCCAACAGGGAAATCCCCGAACTGGACGATATCCTTCCCGACCCCATGCTCCGGGTTCCCTATGACATGCACACCATAATAGAAAAGGTAGTGGATAAGGGGAGCTTTTTCGAGATACACAAGTACTTTGCCAGGAACCTGATCGTCGGTTTTGCCCGGTTTAATGGCTATGTAGTGGGCATCGTGGCCAACAATCCCATGTGGAAGGCGGGCGGGCTCGATGTAGATGCCTCGGATAAGCTGGCGAGGTTCGTGCGGTTCTGCGATCTCTTCAACATCCCCCTGGTCACCTTCCAGGATTGCCCCGGGTTCTGGATCGGATCTGAACAGGAGTGGAAGGGGATCCTGCGCCATGGGGCCAAGACCCTCTTTGCCTGGGCCGATGCCACCGTCCCCCTCATCTCCATCATCATCGGGAAGTCCTATGCAGGGGCCCATTATGCCATGCTTGACAAGAGCATAGGGGCCGATCTGGTCTTCGCCTGGCCCACCGCGAAGATCAACATCGTGGGGGCGGAGACCGCCGCAAGCGTGATCTTCGCCAAAGAGATAAAGGCCTCAGAAGATCCCAAGGAGACGGCGAGGAAGAGGATCGAGGAGTACCGCGTCAAGTTTGAGCACCCATATCAGGCGGCTGAGAGGGGCTACGTGGACGACGTGATCATGCCCCACGACACCAGGAAGTATATCTGCCAATCTCTCGAGGTCTTGAAGAACAAACAGGTGGCAAGGCCCTGGAGAAAGTACTCCAATATCACCCTGTAGGAGGTCGGGGGACCGGAAGGTCCCCTTTTTTTATGCCCTCACCCCCAAGAATCGCAGAAAGGACTCGAGGAGGGGGTCGGCATGGCGTCCCCTGAGGAAGATGATATAGACGTGAAGGTACAAGGGGGGCTCAAGGGGCAAGGCCTTGAGTTTTCCTTCCTTAAGTTCCTCTCTGACAGAGCTGGCGGTGACGATGGAGATACCTTTCCCGGCCTTCACCCATTCCTTTATGAACTCGGGGCTTGAGGCCTCCACCAGGATCTTCGGCTTCACCCCCTCTTTGTCAAAGGCCCCCATTATCGCCTTGTGGGTCCCTGAGCCCTTCTCCCGTATGATAAAGGGGAACTCCACCACCTTTCTCAGGGAAAGGCCCCCCGAGATCTCCAGGGGATACTCCGGAGCGGAGATGCAGACAAGCTCCTCCTCACGGAAGGGGATGAAAGTCAGGGACTTCTCGTCAAAGTCCGGATCGGCCAAAAAGGCTATATCGATCTCCCTCTCCTTTACCGCCCTCTGGAGACCTTGCGAGCTGTCCACGTGAAGGATGATCCTTATCCCGGGGTTCTGCTCCTGCAGGGGAGAGATCACCTTTGGCATGACCGTCTTGGAATAACCCTTGGTCGTCCCGATCCTGAGGACCGAGACTTTCTCCTCGCGGTAGGCGTTCAGGGCCGCCTCCGCATCCTCCAGCAAGGAAAAGACCTTCTCCGTGTACCTTAGAAGCTCCTTTCCCGCCTCGGTCAGCTCTATGGGGGTCTTGTTCCGGCGAAAGAGGGTTACCCCTAACTGCTCCTCTAAGCCCTTGATCTGCCTGGTTATGGCCGGTTGGGATATGTGGATCCTTTCGGCAGCCCTGGTAAAGGAGCGATGCCTGGCTACCTCGTGGAATATCCTCAGGTAGTTAAGGACAAACTCTATGCGCCCCAATCCGGCCTCTCAACTTTTTCGATCCCAAATTCTTTCATCCTTTCGGGCAAAATTCAAGGGACCGCTGAACTCTCCCCTTGACACCCCGAAGAAAAAAAACCATCATTTCCCCGCATCCTGAGGGGAAATGGGCTCGACGTTCTTAGAGGCTTGCCAGAGGAGACCCACTCCTCATACCCCGATCTGGCTCATGCGCCAGGCAGGAAGGTACATGAGGGAGTACCGGAGGTTGAGGCGCCGCTACGGTTTCCTCACCCTCTGCAAGACCCCGGAACTGATCGTCCAGATAACCCTCCTTCCGGTGGAGAAATTCGGAGTGGATGCCGCCATCCTCTTCTCCGATCTGCTCCTGCCCCTGGAGGCGATGGGCCTTGAGGTAAGCTACACCAAGGGCGAAGGGCCTATTGTGAGGGGCATTGAGGGTGAAAGGATCGCAGAACTCCGCCCTTTAAGCCCTGACTCCTTCACCTTCCTTACCCAGGCCATAAAGGAGATCCGAAGACTTCTTCCCGAAGGAGTCCCCCTCATCGGTTTTGCCGGCGCTCCCTTTACCCTCCTGAGTTACATGATAGAGGGAGGTGGCTCCAAAGATTTCTCGCGCACAAGGGCCTTCATGTACGGTGCCCCTGAGAGGTGGCATCAGCTGATGGGGAAGGTGACGGAGGCGGTCATCACCTTCCTGAATCTCCAGATAGAGGCCGGATGCCATGCCGTGCAGCTCTTCGACAGCTGGGCAGGATCTCTCCCCCCTTTTGCCTACCGGGAATTCGCCCTCCCCTATACCAGAGAGGTCTTCGATCGAATAGGAGGGAGGGTCCCGTGCATCCATTTCTCCACCGGTACCGCGGGCATCCTGGAGCTGATTAAGGAGGCAGGAGGAGACGTGATCGGGATCGATTGGCGAACGGATCTGGGGGAAGCCTGGAGGAGGATAGGATATGAGGTGGGTATCCAGGGAAACCTCGATCCTGCCGTGCTCCTCGGTCCGAAGGAGCTCATAGAACGGGAGGCGAAGAGGGTGCTTGAGGCCGCTGGAGGGCGTCCCGGCCACATCTTCAACTTGGGGCACGGGGTCCTCCCCCAGACCCCCGAGGAGAATGTCCGATTCCTGGTGCAAGGGGTGAAGGAATGGAGCAGAAGGTAAAGGTAAGGAAAGGGGTACTGTTGTGCACCTTCGGGGGGGCGGGGAACGAGGAAGAGGTGGAGGGGTTCTTGAAAGACCTGATGGGGAGAGAACCACCCGAAGGGCTCACCGAAAGGGTGCGCCAGAAGTATCGTCGGATAGGGTCATTCCCTCTCTATCCCACCCTTTCCAGGATCGCCCGGGGGCTTGAGGAGGTCCTCGCGGGAAGGAAGGTATTTTGGGGGGTTGCCTTTGGGAGGCCATCCCTCGAGGAGGTGATCGAGCAGATCGGGGAAGGGGGAATAAAGGAGGTCTCCATTATTAACCTCTCCCCCTACCGCTCCCCGTACACCGATTTCAGCGCGAGGGCAGAGGAGGCCCTCAGGAAGAAAGGGATAAATCCAGTTCGCCTTCCCCCGTGGCATGCCCACCCTTCATATTGCTCCCTCTGGGCCGAGAGGGTAAAGGAGGAATGGGAGAGAGTGGGCGGAAGAACTCCCGTGGTCTTTATCGCCCATTCCCTGAGAGAGGATGTGGCTCGGGGGTCTCCATACCTTCAGGACCTGAAGGAAACGATAGGGGGGGTTAGGGAGGCGCTGGGGAAATTTCCCTGGAGACTCGCCTTCGTGGGCGCCCCGTCCTCCCCTGGGTGGGTGGGACCAGGGGGAAGAGAAGCCATCCTCCAGTTAAAGGGGGAGGGTCACAGGAGGATCATCGTCCTTCCCATCGGCTTTGTGTGCGATCACCTGGAGACCCTCTATGACCTGGATGTAGAGCTCTTAGAATGGGGAAGGGGAGAGGGGCTGGAGCTTGTGCGTCTCTCCTGCCTCAACGACTCCCCGGACTTCCTCTCCTTTCTGAAGGAATTGATAGAGGCATGAAGCGAGCGGTCATCGTCGGAGGAGGGATAGCCGGGCTTGCAGCAGCCTATTACCTGAGGGCCCTCTCTCAAAGGAAGGGGGTTCAGCTCGAAGTGGTCCTCGTGGAAAAGGAGCAGAGAGCCGGGGGGTGCATCCTCACGGAGAGGGCCGAGGGGTTCGTGGTCGAGGGAGGGCCCGATTGCCTTTACGCTGAGAAGCCCTGGGGGCTGGAGTTATGCAGGGAAATAGGGTTGGGAGATCAGCTCGTTGAAGCCCGCCCTGAAACTCGGGGCACCTATATTCTCTGGGATGGGCAGCTTCATCCCCTGCCCGAGGGCTTCTTCCTGCTGGTCCCCACCGCCCTTTCACCCTTTCTCCGGTCCAGGCTCTTAAGCTGGCGGGCAAAGCTGAGGGTGGCCCTCGAGCCCCTTGTGCCCCGAAGGAGGGGGCAGGGGGATGAGAGCCTCGCCTCCTTCGTGCTCCGACGGCTGGGGAGGGAGGTCCTCGAGAAGGTAGCAGAACCCTTAGTAGCCGGAATTCACGCGGCAGAGCCCGAGACCATGAGCCTTCGGGCGACCTTCCCCCGATTTGCGGATCTTGAGTCCAGATATGGCAGTCTCCTGCTGGGCCTCTGGAAGGTCAGAAGGAAGGCATCCCCTGCAAACAGACCCTATAAGGTCCCTTTCGTCTCCCTCCGTGGGGGAATGGGGGAGATGGTAGAAGGAATCCTTGAACACCTCCCCCCGGAGAGCGTGAGGTTGGGGGAGGAGGTACTGGCGGTGGAGCGAGAGGGGGGGAGGTACCGGGTGAGGGGGAGGGGTGGGACGTGGGAGGCCGATTACCTGATCTTGGCCACCCCTTCCCATGTATCCTCGAGGCTGCTCCAGGGGCTCGATCAGTGGCTTTCCGAGACCCTCCTCATGATCCCCTACTCTTCCACAGCGACAGTGTCCCTCGCCTATGAAGCCCAGGAAGTCCTCCCTCTGCTGCGGGGACATGGCTTCGTGGTGCCGAGGAGGGAAGGGAGGAGGCTCATGGCGGTGACCTTTTCCTCCCGAAAGTTCCCCTTCAGGGCGCCTGAGGGGAAGGTCCTCATCAGGGCCTTCATCGGCGGGGCCAAGGATGAGGGGGCGGTCCTTTTGGATGACGAAGAGCTTCTCAGGCTGGTCATGACCGAGCTCAGGGAGATCCTGGGGATAAGGAGCAGGCCCCTGCACCAGTGGATCTTCCGCTTCCCCGCCTCCATGGCCCAGTACCGGGTGGGACACGAGGGGAGGGTCCGGGCCCTCGAGGAGAGAATAAAGGAACATCCAGGGCTCTTCCTCACCGGCGGGGCCTTCTACGGTGTCGGCATAAGCGATTGCTGCCGTCAGGGAAAGGAGCTGGCTGAAAGGGTACTGGGCCTGGAGAAGGGCCCTTGACACACATATATCCCAATCTATACTTGGAGGAGTGCAATGATCCTGAAGGTAAATCCCCAGAACCCACAGAAAAGGGCGATCAGAAGGGCAGTGGAGGTCCTGAAAGAAGGGGGTGTCATCGCTTACCCCACCGATACCATATACGGTCTCGGCTGTGATCTTTATAACAGGGGGGCAATCGAGAAAATTTATCATCTGAAGAGGCACAGCAAGAACAAACGCCTGAGCATAATCTGCTCCGACCTGAAGGACATAAGCCGTTATGCCCAGGTCCCCGACTATGCCTACCGGATCATGAAGAAGCTTGTACCCGGTCCCTACACCTTCATCCTGGAGGCGACGAAGCTCGTACCCAAGATCATGCTGACCAACCAGAGGACCATCGGGATAAGGGTTCCCGACCACCCCATCCCCCTCGCCCTGGTGAAGGAGCTGGGAGGACCGATCATCACCACCAGCGTGACCAAGCCCGATGAGACCCTCTATAACGATCCCCAGGAGCTGGAGGAGAGGTTCGGAAAGGAGGTGGACCTGATCATAGACGGGGGGATCATCGTGCCCCAGCACTCTTCCATCATCGACATGACCGCAGAAGAGCCGAAGGTGCTGCGGGTAGGGAAGGGGGATGTGAGCTTCCTTCAGGGCTAATGGGGGATCTGAGGATAGGGACCTCCGGCTGGATCTACAGGCACTGGAAAGGGAGATTTTACCCGGCAGACCTTTCCCCTCGCCGCTATCTGGAGTACTATGCGGAGCACTTCTCCACGGTGGAGCTGAACAGCCCCTTTTACCGTCTCCCTTCGAGGAAGACCTTCGAGGGATGGAAGGACAGGACGCCGGAGGGGTTCGTGTTCGCCGTGAAGGCAAATCGGACGATCACCCACCTGAGGAGGCTCAGGGAAGTGGAAGGGGAACTGGAGAGGTTCTTTTATGCGGCCAGAGGGCTCGGGGAGAAGCTCGGGCCCATCCTCTTCCAGCTCCCTCCCAGCCTGAGGAAGGATCGGGCGAGGCTTGAGGGCTTCCTTGCCCAGCTTCCCCCGGGAAGGTACGCCTTCGAGTTCCGTCATCCCTCGTGGTTTTGCGACGAGATCTATGAACTCCTCAGGGAAAGGGGAATTGCCCTCTGCGTGGCCGACTCCCCCCGGTTCCCCTCCGTACGCCTCGTGACCTCCTCCCTGCTCTATGTTCGCCTCCACGGGAGCACAAAGCTCTATGCCTCCTGTTACACAGAGGAGGAGCTCAGGGACTGGGCCTCCTTCATCAGGGGACATCTCACCCAGGGGGATGCCTTCATCTACTTCGACAACGATTACGCGGCCTATGCCGTGCAGAACGCCAAGGAGCTTGAGGAGATCCTGTCCCTTGACCTCCCTGAGGTTTGATCCTAAAGTTAATGCCAGATGAAGCTCCTGTTGATCTTCGCATCTTACTTTCTCGGCTCCGTCCCCATAGGACTCTTATTGGCCAAGGGGATCGCCGGGGTGGACCCGAGGGAGAGAGGGAGCGGGAATATCGGAGCGACCAACGTCCTGCGCACCACGGGGAAAGCCCTTGGGGTCCTCACCCTCCTGGGGGACATGGCCAAGGGGTTCCTGCCCGTCATGCTCGCCAGGGCATGGGGAGGGCCTTTGTGGGTTGTGGCCGGCTGCGGGTTCGCCAGCTTCCTCGGCCACCTCTTCCCCATATATCTGAGGTTCCGGGGAGGAAAGGGGGTGGCCACCGCCATGGGGGTGTATCTGGCCCTCTCCCCTCTGGCCCTGCTGCCTGCAGCTGCCCTCTTCGTGCTGGCCGTGGCGCTAAGCAGGATGGTGTCAGTGGGATCGCTGCTTGGGGCTGGGTGGATGCCCGCCTTCCTGACCCTCTTCGGCTATCCCCCTCAGCTCATCGCCCTTTCAGGGGTTATCGGAGCCCTTATTTTCCTGAAGCATAAGGACAATATCAGGAGGATCATCAGGGGGGAGGAGAGGAAGCTTGGCGAGAGGTCATAACTTGGCCAGGACCCTCTCCCTCTCTCGCTCCCTCTTGGGGAGTCTGCGGGCAGGGCCTCGCTTCTCGGGCCTCCCCTCTTCTTCTCCTTTTACCTCCCGCAGGAAGGCCCTCATCATGATCTCCTCAAACTCCCCGGAGCCGATGGCGACGCTACCCGCCCTCTCCACATGCTCCCTTATCTCCCTGTCGGAGGTGACGACCACCACCCTCTTCCCCCTCCTCACTTCCTTCTTTATCCAGTCATCGGCCCTGCTGCTTCCGGTGAAGATGACCCTTATCCCCCTCTCGGTATAAGCCCTTGTCCCCAGATGGGGATTTCCCATTCCATCGAAGACCACCGTGATCTCATGCCCCTTAAGCCTCCTGTAGCGAGCGAGCTCCTCGAGGAGCGCCTCCCTCCCTTCTTCCAGGCCCTCCCGTTCCCTCTCCCTGAGGGAGGGGGAGCATCGGATCAGGTTATAACCGTCTACGATGATCCTCACAGGTAGGTAATCCAGTGGCGGTACTCCTCCACCTCTCCCCGGACGACCCTGAAGTAGGTCTCCTGAATATCCCTGGTCACGGGCCCTGGCACCCCGGCCCCTATCTTCCTGTCGTCTATCTCCCTGATGGGGGTAACCTCAGCAGCGGTGCCGGTAAAGAAGACCTCATCGGCGGTGTAGAGTTCATCCCTGGTGAACTTCTCTTCCACCAAGGGGTAACCCTTGTCCCGGGCGATGGTGATCACCGAGTCCCTGGTGATCCCTGCCAGGATGGCGGTGGGAGGGGTAGTCTTTATCACCCCGTCCTTCACCATGAAGATGTTCTCGCCCGAGGCCTCAGCCACATAACCCTCGGTGTCGAGCATCAGGGCCTCATCGTAGCCCAGGCGCATCGCCTCCCTCTTGGCGAGCACCGAGTTGACGTAATTCCCACAGATCTTCGCCTTGGTCATCATGGCGTTCACGTGATGGCGGGTATAGGAGGAGGTCTTGATCCTCGTGCCCCGCTTTAAGGCCTCCTCGCCCAGGTAAGCCCCCCAGCGCCAGGTCACTATCGCCACGTGGATGGGGTTGTCCTGGGGATGGACCCCCATGGCCCCCTCGCCGATGAAGACGATGGGGCGGATATAAGCCTCCTTCAGGCCGTTCACCTTCACCGTCTCCTTGCAGGCCTCCATGATCTCTTCTCGGCTGAAGGGGATCTCTATCTCCCCGATCAGGGCGGAGTCATAGAGGCGGTCTATATGCTCCTTGAGCCGGAAGATCCCGGAACGACCATCGCTCAAGGCGTAGCAACGGATCCCCTCGAAGACCCCCAGGCCGTAATGGAGGGTGTGGGTGAGGACGTGGATCTTGGCCTCCTCCCAAGGGATGAGTTCACCGTCCATCCAGATCTTGTTTACCTTCTCGACCATTACCCCTGACCTCCTCGCTCATGGTGGTTTTGGCAATCCTGTCCAGGATCCCGTTGATGAACCCCCCTGAATCCTCCGATCCAAACCTCTTCCCCAGCTCTATGGCCTCGTTTATGGCCACCTTATAGGGTATGTCATCGCAGTAGACGATCTCGAAGACCCCCATCCTCAGGATGTTCCTGTCCACCCGGTCCATCCGCTCGAGGCGCCAGTGTTCTGAGGCCCCGGCGATCATCCGATCTATCTCTCCCTTCCTCTCCACTACCCCCCTCACCACTCTCTCGGTGAACTCCCTAAGGTCCTCGGGCGGGGAGAAGTTCTTCCAGTAAAGCTCCACCGCCTCTTCGGGCCTCAAGGGGTTGACCTCCAGCTGATAGAGTATCTGCAGGGCGATCTCCCGTGACCTCCTCCTCTTCACTGTAAGATCTCAGGACCCAATCTCCCTGTAAAGGTTCACCAGCTCTATGGCACTTAGGGCGGCGTCCCAGCCCTTGTTTCCCATCTTGGTGCCGGCCCGCTCTATCGCCTGCTCTATCGTGTCGGTGGTGATCACCCCGAAGGAGACGGGAATGGGGCTTTCGGAGGCGAGCTGGGCGATCCCCTTGGTTACCTCAGCGCTTATGTACTGGAAATGAGGGGTGCCGCCCCTTATCACCGCCCCAAGGCAGATGACGGCATCGTATCTCCCCGTTCCCACCAGTTTGCGGGCTACTGCCGGGATTTCGAAGGAGCCCGGGGTTCGAAAGACGTCTACATCCTCCTCCTTGGCACCGTGCCGCCTCAGGGCATCGAGGGCCCCCTCCAGGAGTCGATCGGTGACGAAGCTGTTGAAACGGCTAACCACCACCGCAAACCTGAAACCCTCGGCCTGAAGCTTACCCTCTACGTACTTTCCCATCCGCCACCTCCCTTTATGGTGAGGACATGCCCCAGCTTCTCCCTCTTGGTCTTCAGGTAATGGATGTTCTCCTTCCTCGGGGTCACCTCAATGGGCACCCTCTCCACCACCTCTATCCCGTAACCCTCAAGGCCCACGATCTTCTTGGGGTTATTGGTCAGGAGCCTGATCTTCCTCACCCCCAGATCGAGCAGTATCTGGGCCCCGATCCCGTAATCCCTCAGATCGGGCTTGAACCCCAGGGCCTCGTTGGCCTCAACCGTGTCCTTGCCGTGCTCCTGGAGGAAATAGGCCTTGATCTTGTTGGCAAGCCCTATCCCCCTGCCCTCCTGACGCATGTAAAGGATTACCCCTTTCCCCTCTTCATCTATCATTCTCATGGAGGCGTGCAGTTGCTCACCGCAGTCACAGCGGAGGGACCCGAAGACGTCCCCGGTGAGGCACTCGGAGTGGACCCTCACCAGGATCGGTTCCTCCGGGTCTATCTCCCCCTTCACCAAGGCGATATGATTCTGGTTGTCGATATCGTTCTCGTAAAGGATCGCCTGAAACTCCCCTCCATATTTGGTGGGCAGGGTCGCCGTAGCTACCCTCTTTACCAGCCTCTCCTTCCTGAGGCGGTAGTTGATGATGTCGGCAATGGTGGCGATCTTAAGACCGTGCTGCTTGGCGAAGACCTCAAGCTCCGGCATCCGGGCCATGGTCCCGTCATCGTTCATGATCTCGCAGATGACCGCGGCGGGCTTAAGTCCTGCAAGCCTCGCCAGATCCACCGAACCCTCGGTGTGTCCTGCCCGGACCAGCACCCCTCCCCGCCTTGCCCTAAGGGGGAAGATATGACCCGGACGGACCAGGTCCTCGGGCTTGGCGTCATCGGCTATGGCGGTGAGGATCGTCGTGGCCCTGTCGGCGGCGGAAATGCCCGTGGTCACACCCCTTCTGGCGTCTATGGAGACGGTGAAGGCCGTCCCATGAGGGGAGGTGTTCTCGTTCACCATCATGGGAAGCTGGAGCTTGTCCACCTGCTCCTCGGTCAAGGCGAGGCAGATGAGTCCCCGGCCATACTTGGCCATGAAGTTTATCGCCTCCGGGGTCACCTTCTCAGCCGCCATGCAGAGGTCCCC
>Ga0190363_1001278_pt1 | contig 14907 bp, 21 predicted proteins | sample 48721867_MG_FD_161272 | JGI IMG/M metagenome (GOLD analysis project Ga0190363, IMG submission 161272) | Hydrothermal vent microbial mat bacterial communities from Southern Trench, Guaymas Basin, Mexico - 4872-18-6-7_MG | ecosystem: Environmental > Aquatic > Marine > Hydrothermal vents >... | reverse complement strand
GTATTCCAGAACTATACTGCGCAGCTTTCTTAGGTCTCTCAACGAGTTTATCCGGGAGACCCAATTCCTTAGCAACTTCCCTTAAAATCCACTTCCTAATGATCTCGCCATCGATTTTCCTTACCTTAAGCTCGGGGTTTATTGAAAGAGCGAGTTCGTAGACGTCTCGATCTAGATAAGGCGCGATGAGCTGTGAGCCAGCCAAGGCTGACGCAAGTTCATCTCTCTCAATATTTACGACGTGGAGATTTTCGATATCTTTTTTCATCAGCTCCGCCACCTTGTCAATCCCGTACTTCTCCAAAGCATTAGCATACTTCCAATATCCTCCAAATAATTCATCTGATCCCTGTCCAGTTATCACATGCTTATACGATGAATTCTTTGAAACGATGTAGAATACTGAGGCGATCGCAAGATCCATGGCGCTTCTTCTCGGAAGAAATTTCCTGAGAAGCTGCACAGCTTCTAGGACTTCTTCCTCGGTTAGCTTGATGACTTTCAAATTCAATCCCAGTAGATCCGCCGCCTCAAGCGCCCAAGCATAATCAAGACATCCCTCAAATCCTGTGACGAATGCTTCCAACCTCTTACCGGTCTTCAGTGCGAGATAGGCGAGCAGGGAGCTATCCAATCCTCCCGAGAACGCGATAAAACACTTTTCAGGAATAAGTTTTTCAACCGCCTGAATCAAAGCCTCGCTAAGCATCTTCTTCAGGTCATCACCTTTTCTGGGAACCGGCCTATACCACTTAACGACCTCATATTTCTGTTCCTCGATTAATAGAAGTGATCCAGGGGGCAGAAGTTCGGCTTCGAATGCAAGTGCATGTCTTTCGAGAGCTGAAACATGGCTTTCTCCAATTCTGCCGTATGCTAGAGGCACGTGACCCACGTGATCGCGAAATAGAATCACCCTACCCATTGAAGCGATTATGCCGGAGAAAAATAACTTAAACTCGTTCAGTTTCGCTGAGAGGTCTTCAACATCATCTACGTGGGAGAGTTCTTTCAAGAAGTTAGAGTTTTCGGGAATTGTTCTGCATGAAGCGATGGCGTCAACGCTTGAAACGATTTCACCTCGTCTAGCTATTATGCAGACGTATCCGAGCCTGGTTTCCAGCTCTGCTCGCTCGATAGCCTTCGTAAACCTATGCTTCTGCTTTTGAGCTATCTCTTCTGCGAGTCTCCGAGCTTTTCCTGGATCTCGGGATAAAGCGAATGCTATCAATTCTTTGTTTAAACTCCGAGAAGCATTTCGTCAGGGCTTATTCCGACGGCGTGGAAGACTTCCTCATCGATCTTCGCGGGCTCTATTCCTTCAGCTGCCTTTAATTGCCTGTATTTTTCATAGAATGCTGATCGAACGATATCAACTTGATGGAATAATTCTTCGCCGTTTCGATAGGTTAGCTTCCTTCTCTTGATCTTGAACGTATCTCCCACTTTCTCGGAGAGCTGATAATAGATTGTTCCGCCGAGCTCCATGAAAGACTTGAATTTTCTTCGAGTTCGCTTAACCTCGGCTTCCACGAGGATTGAGTAAAGCTTCTTTCCCTCCCTATCTCTTACGGCGACGTCGATCGCGAAACCGCATTTCCCATGCTTTAGATAGATTGCCCGCTCATGTTGGAGATGTCTATGGGTCGCTAATCCCACGACATCAGGTCTCGAGATAAGTTCTACGATCTCTTTAGTTACGGAAAGTTGCCTCGCGGTCATGCAGTTAATCTAATAAGCATCCATGTATTTAAGCAGCTAGCTGGAAGGAAGCTATTTATCGTCGGAATCTCGGGTAAGCAGAGGATAGAGAATGGTTAAAGACTCGAAGCCGAGAGCGGGTTCACTGGCCTTCCTCCCCAGATGCAGAGCCAGTAGATTCGTCCCTAGGGTAAAGTATTGGCCTCCCTACGAAGGCGACCCGAAGCCTCTAGGCTTTCTAGGCTATAAAGCAGGCCACCTAACCGCATACTACATCGACACAACGCCGAACTCGCCGACCCAAGGCCAAGAAGTAGCCAAGGTCGCAACCGTAATCGCCGCACCTCCAATGCTCGCAGCCGGAATAGTCGCATACACCGAGGAGAACAAAGCCCTAAAGGAGCTGACAAGGGTCTGGAGCAAAAACGTCCCAGACGTGATTTTCAGAAAGATTCCAACCTGGAAGCCAAATGAGGATGAGGGATTGAAGAAGCTTGAAGCTTTGAAGGATCAAATTGTCGAAGTTAGGTTGATCGGGATGGCTTTCCCGAAGCTGGCGGGTTTATCGAAGAAGAAGCCGGACATCCTGGAGATCAAGGTCGGAGGAGACGTGGATAAAGCCCTAGAATACGCGATCTCGAAGCTCGGCAAAGAAATCAAGATAAGTGAAGTATTCAAGCCGGGAGACTTCATAGACGTCATCGCGGTCACGAAGGGCAAAGGATTCCAAGGAGTCGTAAAGAGGTTTGGAGTAAAGATTCTACCAAGAAAGAAGAGAAAGGGTAGAAGAGTCGTTGGAGCAATCGGAGGAAGAACGCCGGGCTACGTGCCGTATACTGTTCCAAGACCAGGACAACTAGGCTATCATCGGAGAACAGAATTCAACAAGAGAATACTTCTAATCGAGGAAGATGGAATGAAGCTAACTCCAAAGGGCGGATTCCCGCATTTCGGCGTAGTCAAAACCGAATGCATACTCTTAGAAGGAACCGTTCCAGGAACTCCGAAGAGATCCATCGTAATGAGGATACCCGCAAGGCCGCCACCGCCGATAGAACCGCCAGAGGTAACCTACGCTGGAATTCCAGCCTAGAAATCTGCCTCTAACCTCTATTCTCGGTTACATGTCTAGATTCGTTATCGGTTAAATAGCGGGTCTATCCCTTTTTCTCGGGAGTCTGATGAGCGTGCTCGTAGAGCTGCTAATGAATGCATCGAAGGCTGAGGAGAAGAAGATCCCAGTCTTAGGGTTAGATGCGAATGTCGTTGGAGAGATAACCATGCCTAAAAGCTTCCTCGCCCCACTTCGAGAAGATCTAGTCTGGAAGGCCTTCATCCACCTTCAAACTCACACTCTCCAACCTAAGGGGGCTTTCAAAGGATCTGGCCACAAATACTCCGTCGAATCCTTGGGCGCAGGCTATGGAATGGCTAGAATATCGCGAATAAAGGCATCTGGAACCGGTAAAAGCCTAGCAGGAGGAATGGTGAACTCTGCGGTCGGTGGAAGACCAGGTCATCCACCCGTTCCGGAAAAGAAGATCCACAAGGATATTAATGAGAAGGAGAAGCGTGTAGCCCTCCTCGTCGCCGTAGCCTTCACTGGAAATAAGGAAGCTGTCAGAGCTAGAGGCCACAGAGTCCCAGATGAAGTAGCCTTACCGATAGTCGTTGATGAGAGGATAGAATCACTGGCGAAGACCAGGGAGCTGAGAGAATTCTTAGAGAAAATCGGATTAAAGGAAGAGCTTGAGCGATGCAAGGAGAAGAAGATCAGAGCTGGAAAAGGCAAGCGTAGAGGAAGGAGATATAAGCGGAGAGTAGGCCCCCTAATAGTGATCTCGGAAGATCGGGGAATCGAGGAAGCGGCAGACAACCTTCCTGGAGTCGACGTAGTGAAGCTTAAAGATCTAAGCGTTCTCCACCTCGCGCCTGGAGCTAAGCCCGGAAGACTCACAATCTGGAGCAAGTCTGCCTTCGAGAAACTTGATGAAAAGATTCTGGGTGGTCTGACATGAGGGCATCGGAGATTATTAAGAGGATCGTGATAACGCAGGACGCGGTCACCCTAATCGAGAAAGAGAACAAGATAGCCTTCATAGTCGATATCAGGGCAACGAAAAAGGACATCAAGCGAGCGGTCGAAGAACTCTATGGCGTGAAAGTCGAGAAAGTCAATACAATGATCACCCCCAGAGGAGAAAAGAAAGCCTACGTCAAGCTAAAGCCAGAATACAAGGCAGCCGACCTCGCAGTCGAGCTCGGAATCCTATAAGCCTGGAAATCCTAATAGCATGGGATGTAGGGGCTGGAGTGGATAAACGGGTGGATTAAATGGGGAAGCGTATTAGAGCTCAGAGGCTCGGCAGAGGCTCGCCCACCTTCAGGGCCTCCCTCAGAAGGAAGTATCAAGTAGGCTATCCCACTCACCTCTTCATGGGAAAATCCCTAGTAATTGGAATGGTTAAGAAGCTTGACCATGATCCGGGTAGAGGCGCGCCGGTAGCGGAGATAGCTCTCGAAGATGGCACAACCTTCCCGGTGGTCGCTGTAGAGGGAATGCATGTCGGCCAAATAATTCAAATCGGTGAGCAAGCCGAAGTTAGCCCTGGAAACATTCTGCCTCTGGGGAAGATTCCTGAAGGTACCGTTATCTCTATGATTGAGCATAAGCCAGGTGATGGCGGAAAGCTCGTTAGAGCTCCAGGAACCTACGCCACCGTGACGTCCCAGCTCGGAGACAAGACTATAGTCTCACTTCCATCGAAGAAAGTGATCGAACTAAGCTCGAAGTGCTTCGCAATGATAGGCGTAGTCGCGGGCGGAGGAATGAAAGATAAACCATTCCTAAAAGCTGGAAAGAAATACCATTGGATGACTGCTAAACATAGGCCATATCCGAGGACCCGTGGAGTCGCCATGGCCGCCGTAGTCCACCCCTTCGGAGGAACTAGGAAGAAGCTCGGAAGACCTGAAACCGTGTCGAGAAACGCTCCGCCTGGCAGAAAAGTCGGATATATCGCGGCGAAGAGGACTGGCAGAAAGAAGAAGAGCTAAACCTAGGTTCTTCTAAGCCCTTTTTCGAATCCATCTTCCTTTTATGAGTTTACCCTCCTAATCCTTATATGGCCGCTTAACCAGCTCTCAATCGTGCCTAGGGAATTCCTGTACAGAGGCTACACATTGGAGCAGCTCAAGCAAATGAGCATGGATCAATTCATAAAGCTATTGCCAAGTAGGCAGCGGAGAAGCTTAATGAGAGGCTTAAACCACGTCCAGCTAAGGCTCCTCGAAAAAGTCAGGGAAGCAAATGAGATGCTTAAGAGGGGAGAGAAGCCTAAGAAGCCGATAAAGACGCATGCAAGAGACATGGTAATCCTTCCAGAAATGGTCGGCCTAACAATCCACGTCTACAATGGCAAAGAATTCGTGCCAGTAGAAATCAAACCCGAAATGATAGGACATAGGCTTGGAGAATTCGCGCCGACAAATAAGCCTGTCAAACATGGAAGAGCAGGAGTCGGAGCAACTAGATCAAGCATGTATGTGCCATTGAAGTGAGGTCAACAAAACTATTTCCGAGTTTTCTTAAGCAAATCCCTATACCATTTTGGAATTCTGAAATCACTAAGCGAATAGAATGGTGTATATGCCCTCAAATCGAGGATAGGCGTTCCATCGTAGAGATCCAACCTGCTTACATAAACGCGGTTTCCCTCGATTTTCCTTAACTTCACTATGCTGATGGCTATTGGATTCGGTCTATGAGGAGAATCTGATGCGAAAACTCCCACCTCAGGCAATTCTTCAAGCCTTATACCCATTCGAGCAAACCTTCGAAACTTAACCTTCAGCACATTCCTCTGGTCGCCTGAAACCTTGTGAAGCCAAGCCAATACGATGAGATGCGAAAATCCTTCAAGCCCGCGAAGACCTTCAGAATATTCCTGAAAGATTTCAAGAACGCCCTCGACACCCTCCGGCCACGAATTCGAAACCTCCTGATCGCTATGCTTCGTCTTGACAACGCCTATGGGCTTAATTTCAATAATGCTCATAATCCACCAGCAAACAATCTACGAAATAAAAATACTTAAAACAAGACCTTGGATATTTTCGCTAAATGTCTCTTTCAAAATTTCTCGTCGATATGCTGACCGAATTCATTGAGAAGACGGGGCTACTAGGGGTCTTTCTAACCATGACCGCTGAAAGCTGTCTGATACCTATTCCAAGCGAGATAATAATGCCGTTCGCAGGCTACGTTGCATGGCTTAGAAAATCGAGAACATTTTTCGCTCTCTCAGTGGCCGCCGCCACCCTAGGAAACTTAGTTGGATCAATAATCCTCTACTTCATCGGATTAAGGATTGGAAGACCGTTCATCGAAAGATATGGAAAATACTTCCTCATCGGGAAAAGGGAATTAGAAATAGCTGAGCGATGGTTTCTGAGGTATGGGGCATATGCCATCTTCTTCGGAAGAATGACTCCAGCAATTAGGACCGTAATCTCCTTCCCAGCTGGCTTATTCGAATTTGATCTGAAAAAATTCTCGATCCTCACATTCATCGGCTCCATACCCTGGAACCTCCTCCTAACCTACATCGGGTACGCAACCGGACCCTATTGGAGCATCATCCTCGAATACTCAATCTACATCGACGCGGCGGTAATAATCTCTGCAATAATAATTCTAGCAATCTTTGCTAAGAAACTCTTCAAGAGAAACAGGTCTTCCTAAAAGTGGAGGGGAAGATCGATTATAATGAAGCGAAGCTGAGGAAATCGAGAACAACTACCTCGCAGCCTGCTTCTACGCTGAATAAAGTTTGCGCAGAAACTTCAAATCTAAAATAACCTTAAACACTTACGTGCAGAGCCTTGCTCACTCTTGATAAATCGATTGCGGAAAAGCTTAAGAAGACATCGGGTATCGGCAGAAAATACATGTTAATTGGTTTTTCAGGTTGGCCTGATGCTGGCAAAGTAGCTTCTCTCACGATCACATATTTCGTAAGGTCTCTAAAAGCTGAGAAAATTTTAGAATTTTCAGAGCTTTACGATTTAACTCTCAATAGACCTTCTGTTGAGATTGAAGATGGGCTTATTCAAACGTTAAAGTTTCTTGAAGCCTCGGTCTACCTATGGGTTGACCTGAAGCAAGATATTGCGCTTTTAATATATAGCGGTCCTGAGCCTAGTTATAAGTGGAGCGAGTTTACGGACGCTATTCTAAAGCTTTGTGAGCTCATATCTGTTCAGAGGATTTATCTCGTTGGAGGGGTAGTTGATATGGTTACCCATACGAGGAAGCCGAGGCTTTCAGCAGTTGTAAACATGGAACATTTGAAAGCATACGCTACTGCGTATGGCTTATCGCTAACTAATTATAGTGGACCTGCGAGCATACACAGCTATCTGATGATTAAGGCTCGTGAAAAAGGATTTGAGGCTATCGGGATCTGGGGTCATGTTCCAAGTTATGTTTCGTATCCGAATGCGATCGTCGCCTATCATATGGCCTTGAAGCTTTCTGAAATGATGAATTTAACGATCGATTTAGAAGAGTTGAGGAGGATGGCGGAGGAATTGAGGATGAAGCTTGATAGGATTGTTGAGGAAAGCGCGGATTTGAAGAGGATGATCGAGCAGATAGAAAGAAGATATGGCGAGTTTGGAGGGCCATCTTACATAGCTTAACCCAGCTGCGATTGAATTCTCTTTAACTCCTCAGAGAATATTCGATAGGTTTCGTCGTCGTAAAGACAGAAGATTACGCGTTCGATCTTACTTCCCTTCTTCAGGTAATCAACGGCGGTTCTAAGCATGATTTTAGCGCATCGATCCTTTGGAAATCCAAAGATTCCAGTTGAGATCGCTGGGAAAGCTATGCTCTTGACATCATGTTCTTCAGCCAGCTTCAATGCGCTGAGCGTAGCGCTTTCAAGCTTTCTATCCTCATCACCTTCTCCCATTCGAGGACCAACCGCATGAATTACGTATTTTGCCTTCAGTTTACCCGCCCCGGTTATGACCGCGCCTCCGACTGGGCAGTAGCCGATTTTATCGCATTCTTCTTGAATGCTCCAGCCACCTTTCCTGAGAATTGCTCCAGCTACCCCGCCTCCCATCTTCAGCCTAGAATTTGCCGCATTAACTATGGCATCTACTTCAAGATCAGTGATATCTCCCTTAACAAGCTCTATAATTGAGTTTCCGATCTTCAACATCATCTCGAAATTCTCAGCTCTGGAAAATTAAGGTTAGCTTTCTTCCGCCGCGAAAGGCTTTTTAGGGCGGGGTATCGTGGCTTAGCGGGGTCATGGTTTCGGTCAAGCTTTTAGAGCAGGATGAGAAAAGCGTTAAGGTCGAGTTAGTTGATGTACCTCTCGCCGTAGCGAACGCGATTAGACGCTTCACGATAAATGAAGTGCCAACCATGGCGATCGAGGAGATATTGATAATCGAAAATTCCTCAAGCATGCCCAATGACGTTCTCGCCCATAGAATATCCCTAATACCCTTCATCTCGGACATAGATAGATATGTGGCTCCAGAGGAATGCACTTGCGGAAGCAAGCTTGGATGCGAGAAATGCGCTGTGAGATACATTCTGAGGGCGGAGGCAAAGGATGAACCCATAACAGTTTACTCAGGAGATATGATTCCAGAAGATCCGAATACCACGGTCAAACCCGTAAGCCCTAAGATCCCGATCGTGAAGCTTGCTCCAGGACAGAAAATCGAGATGGAGCTATATGTCCGAGTTGGAAGAGGTAAGAAGCATGCAAAATGGCAGGCGGCCATCTCCTCACTATATGAGCCTAAGAATGGGGATGAGCATAGGAGGATACTCTACGTGGAGTCAATAGGTTTCCTACCGCCGAAGCGCATACTCATCGAAGCAGCCAAAGCCCTAGAGAAAAAGCTATCCGAATTTGAGGAAAAGCTAAGCAAGGAGCTTGAGGAATCCTCTGCGAAATGAAATCTTTAAGACCTAGATTAATTCCCTCAAATCAGCGATGGTAAGCAGGAGAAAGGTAGTGAAACCGGGGTTTAAGCTAAGCATAATGAAGGCGATACCGAAGGAGGCGCGGAAGACGAGGTTCTGGAAGAGAATCCTCGAAGAAGCTGACAGATCAAGAAGGCAGAGAAGAGTGGTGAACCTCTACAAACTGAATAGGTTAACGAAGAGCGGCGACGTTGTCTATGTCCCAGGAAAAGTCTTAGGAACAGGGAATATAGATCATCCAATAACAATCTCAGCCTTCGGCTTCTCGAAAACAGCCTATGAAAAGCTTTTGAAATCGGGGAGCACGGTCTTAACGACTCAAGAATTTGCCGAAAGATATCCTACTGGAAGCGGTGTGAAGATAATAGGTTAGACTATCTTCATTTCAATATGATTTTTCCCCCGATTCCGAGGAAAAGTAATCCAATCCCGATCACTATTATCCCTCCGAAGTGCTGCGCTATCTCAATAGGGATAATCCCGATCATGTTTAAGCCTAACAAGATGAAGCCCACTCCAATTAGAATCAATGCTAACCCTCCAACACTTCTCGGAATTTGAAGTGAAATCTTCTCTCGAACCCTGATGAAAGATCCCGCAATGAATCCCACACCCATTCCGAGAATCGTGCCTGTTCCGCTATCTCCGAGGAGCATTCCTAGACCCAGCCCTATGAACATGCAAGCCATGAAAACCTCCCAAGACCACTTATGCTGCTTCTCTGATTCCGATTTTCCAGACATTTTCTCCAAAGAATTAGGCGTATAATGCTCTTTAAGGATGAGGTTTTGAAATGACGGGAGGCTATATATTCAGGCTTTTACCCCACTTCATAGGGCCTTGGAGAAGGTGCAGATGCTGGAGGAGCGGAAGGAGGTAGTCATCGACGCGACGATGCACAGATTAGGGAGAGCGGCGTCTAGAATAGCTAAAATGCTGCTAAACGGCGTAAACGTGACAATAGTAAACGCGGAAAAAGCGATAATCACGGGAAAAAAGCACGCAATACTAGAGAGGTATAAATTCCTAATATCTAGGAGAGCTTTTGTATCCCCCAAGCGTGGAACGGTCTGGTATCCGAGGAGACCTGAGCGTATATTCTGGTATACAATCTACCGCATGCTTCCAAGGCATAACAAGCGCTGGAAGGAGGCATTAAAGCGGTTGAAGGTCTATGTCGGAGTCCCGAAGGAACTTGAGAAAGCTGAGAAAACAGTAATCGAGGATGCCATCCTCCGCGAGCCTAGAAGTAGATCAGGTAGAATGATTAGATACATGACCCTGGGCGAGTTAAGTAAGGAGCTTACGGGAGGGCGATTAAACTATGGCTAAAGTTCTCGGAATATATGTCGGTAAGAGAAAGACGGCAGTTGCCCGAGTCACGGTTAGACCTGGTACTGGGAGGATCTTAATCAATAACCAACCTCTTGAACACTTTGGGAATGAAATCGCGAGAGTAAAGATACTAGCCCCGCTATACTTTGATGAGAAGTTCTGGAAGAAACATGACTTCGATGTTAAGGTTAATGGCGGCGGAATCATGGCCATAGCCGACGCAGTCTCCTTCGCATTAGCAAAAGCAATAGCGGCAAATAATCAACAAGCACAGGAAAAAATAAAGGAATATAACAGATACCTTCTAGCAGGCGATCCGAGGCAAGCTGAGCCTAAGAAGCCCAATAGGAGATCTGCGAGAAGATTCAGGCAGAAATCATACAGGTAAAGGCTAAGCTGAATTAATCAACTACTAGCGCTTTGAAAACTCCATCTTTCAAAATGGGAATGACGTTTGAGACATCTTCCATCAAGCATATCTCTATATCCTCGCCCCAACCAATCTTCTTGAGATAATTAGCGACAAATCCTTCTTTCACAAAGTCTTTCCACTTTCTGCTTTCATACGCTAGTCTAGCTAATAACGCCGTGTCAGAAGCTTCATCGTATTCAAGCTTTGAGACTATCGCTCCCGCTCCAATAACATCCTCCACGGTTATCATGTTCTTTGGGATAAGACCGCATGCTACTAAGGCTACGGATTCAGGTTTTATAGCATTCAAGTATTTCGCAACGGCACGCGAATTCGTTAAAGCTCCTATAAGTAGGGTTTCCGCGTTAAGGCAATGTGATACAACCTTCATCAAGTTTGTTGAACAGTAAACGATCTTCTTTCCAGAAATGACTTCAGGTTTCATAAACCTTGGAGAGATGTTGAAGTCGAATCCCTCTGGCTTGAATCCCATTCTCTCACCAACAAGTAGAGCTTTGTTTCCAAGTTTTTCCTTCAGTTTCCTTGCCTCATCGATCGAGGCGCATGGAACAATTTCCTCAGCCCCGTTTTCTAAAGCGGTCACTATAGTCGTGCTTGATCGGAAAACGTCAACGACTATTATAACGCTGGTGAGCTCCTTAGGAAGACCGAAAACTACGTCAACCCGCATTGTACTATATACCCCTACCGGAGATTTAAGGTTCACTCTAATGCTTTAATGTGGGAAGGCGGAGGCTAAGGTTAAAATAATGAGTAGCGAGCTTGATGTCGGGCAAAGGGTCATGATGTTTCCTATAAGATGTTTTACATGCGGCGCCTTGATAGCTGATAAATGGGAGGAGTATGCTAGGCGAGTGGAGGAGGGTGAGCCTCCTGGAAAAGTTCTAGATGATTTAGGGATAAAGCGATATTGTTGTAGGCGCATGTTCCTAAGCCATTATGAGTATTTTGATGAGGTCATCAGGCTTCACTCCCTCTATGGCTCTAAGCAATCTTTGAGAGGTGAAGAACATGAGTCTCAAGATAGAGAAGCTTAAGGCGAGGAAGATTTACAATAGCCGAGGAGAGGAGACGGTCGAGGTAGACGTTTGGGTAACTGGCGGATTTGGAAGAGCGGCGGCGCCTGCTGGGAAAAGCAAGGGCGGCAAAGAGGTTGCATACTATCCTGAGGGCGGGGTCGATGAATCCATAAGATTAATCAATGGTGAGCTCGCTGAGAAGCTGAAAGGAGTTGATGCCTCGGATCAAGAAGCGGTAGACGAAGCCCTGAAGAAATTTGATGGCACGCCAGACTTCAGAAAGCTTGGAGGAAACGCCGCGTTCGCAGTATCTCTCGCAACAGCAATAGCAGCTTCAAAAGCTCTTGGAAAAGAATTATTTCAGCATCTCAAGCTAGTTGATGAACCACGATTACCCTACCCGCTTGGAAACGTGATCGGCGGAGGAGCGCATGCTGGCAAAGGTGCGCCAGATTGGCAGGAGATGCTTGTAACACCCATTGGGGCCAAAACCGTCGGCGACGCCGTCAAGGCTAATTTCATGGTTCACGCCCTAGCAGGCAAGCTCCTAGACAAGCATCTAGGAGGATTCACCCTAGGAAGGGGTGATGAAGGCGCTTATGCCCCTCCGATTAAAACCGAGGAAGGTCTCGAGATACTAAAGCAAGCAGCAGAAGAAGTTTCAGATAAGCTTGGATTCAAGATTAGGATAGGCGTTGACGTCGCGGCATCCAGCCTCTGGAACCCGGAGAAAAAGAAGTACGTTTACCGAACTGAAGGTGTTGAGCTTAGTAGAGATGAGCAAATCAGCCGGGTAGCGGAGTGGATTGACAAGTATGAGCTTTTCTATGTCGAAGATCCGCTGGATGAAAACGATATGGAAGGATTCGTTGAGCTTTCAAAGCAGATAAAGGGAAAGACTCTCATCTGCGGAGACGACCTTATCGTGACTAGACCGGATATACTGAGCGAGGCGGCGGATAAGGGAGCGGTTAAAGCAGTAATCATCAAGCCTAATCAAGTCGGTCTTCTAACGACTGCAATGAAATCCGTTAAGATTGCCCATGAGAAGGGAATAGTTCCAGTGGTTTCCCATAGGTCTGGAGAGCCTCCAGAAGGGCATCTAGCCCAGTTAGCCGTAGGTTGGGGTGGAAAACTACTAAAGGCGGGAGTAGTCGGTGGAGAGAGGGTCGCCAAGGCGAATGAGCTCCTCAGAATAGGCGAAGTAATTGGAGAAGATAAGATGGTGAAACTATGAGCGGAGAAGACAAGGTTCAACAAACGGAAAACATCCAAGAGCTCTTTGTCAAGCACGGCCTCTACATAGGATCAAGAATAAAGGTCAGACACATGGAGAAATTCATCTACAAGCTTCGACCAGACGGCGTCTACCTAATAGACATAAACAAGACCATTGAACGATTAAACATCGCCGCGAAATTCATTTCATACTTTAATCCTGAAAGTGTCGTAATTGTATCGACCCACGTTTACGGAACGAGGCCAGTTCAAAAGTTCTGCGAATATACTCGATGTATACCCATCGTCGAGCGCTTTGAGCCTGGAACGTTCACGAATCCCTCGCTCAAAACCTATCTTGAACCCGAATTGGTTCTAGTATCCGATCCGAGGTATGATAGCCAAGCCGTGATTGAGGCGAGGATCGCGAGGATTCCAGTAATCGCGATGTGCAGCACCGATAACATGATCGCCAACATAGACTTAGTCATACCCATGAACAATCGAGGAAGATTAGCTCTACCATACGCTTTCTGGTATCTGACTAGAAGAGTCTTAATCGAGCGTGGAGAATTAACCCCAGAGCTTGCTGAGAAAATCAAGCCTGAAGAATTCTTAGAGATAAAACCTCAGGAAGTCAGGGTTTAAGCTTAGTCCCTGGAACTGGTTCGCCTAAGATAGCTCTCTTCAACCTTCCTTCAACCAATCCATTAATTATGAAGACGTCTATGCCTGACTCAGCTGCGAGAAATCCATCTTCCAGCTTATTCACTATCCCGCCTGTTACGTCTTCTCCTCCTCCGCCTAATGGCTCTAGCTTCATACCTCTCGAGAATTCGTCAGCCACTTTAACCTCACCTGTCACCCGATCTCTAACGTATATTCCATCAACGTTCACGACATAGATCAGCCTTTTTGCTCGAAGCCTAATCGCGAGATATGCGGCGATCGAATCACCTGATAAAACCGTGAAGCCGAGATCTCTATCAAACACGACATCGCCTGATGTTACTGGAACAACCCCGATTCTCAAAGCTGAAAATATTGGTTCAAGATTACATGAGGAAATTTTCTTAGATCTCGTAACGAAGATCGAGGCCGCGGGGATCGAGATAGCTCTCAAACCTCCTTCGACGAGCTTTGAAATGACTTCTAAACTAAGCTTTCTAACAGCCTTCGATGTTTCGATGAAGCCTTCTAGATGGTGTTCATCTTTAAACCCTTCGCTAACCGAATACTTCTTCGCGATGGGATGGGCATAAGATCCTCCTCCATGAACTAGAATCAGATCCCTATCTACTGATGCTTTAGAAATCTCTCGTCCAAGTCTCTTAATCACGTCCGCGTTCAAGGAGAACGGCTTCTTCTTATCAGTAATCACGGAGCCTCCGAGCTTCACTACGACCAAGCCCTTCCGCGAGTTCAAAGAACGATACCCCATTCAACGAGATCTCGAATTAAATATAAGGTTGCATAACCTTCATCAGGCTTGCCCAGGATAGAGAGGGTGGGTCTCAGAGACCTAGACAGCCTCTACGAGATCGAAGTTGAATGCTTCGGCGAAGAAGCTTACAGCAAGTTCATCCTAAGGCTCCTGCTGATGGATTCGAGAACGATAGCTTTGAAGATCTTAGCTGACGAAGACATCGCGGGCTTCGTCATAGGGCGAGTTGAGAGGAGATGGCGAAAACCCATTGGAAGAATCTATACGCTCAACGTTAAGCCAGAATATAGAGGAAGAGGGTTTGGAAAAAGCATAATGCAAGCTATTGAACAAGAGTTTAGAAAGAGGGGATGCGAGGAGATCGTGCTTGAGGTAGCGGTTGAGAACCTACAAGCAATAAGCCTCTACAAATCTCTAGGATACGAGTTCTGTGATCGGATAAAGAACTACTATGGAGCCGGAAGAGACGCCTTAGTCGCCAGGAAGCTTCTTAGGTAAGTTGATAAGCTCATTCGTAGATAAATGTTATCGAACCGGGGGCGAAACCCTGAAGCGCGTATACAGGCTGCTGATAATCTTCGTAATCATCTCGGTTGCCATAGGATTGGCTGCAGGCTTTCTAGTCAGCAAACCTACACAGCCGAGTAAGCCTACAATTTTACCCAAGGAAACTAATCTCGTATGCGCCGTTTACTTTACCTACATAGGATGCCCAAACTGCGCGGTGACCGATCCAATAGTC
>Ga0190363_1001277_pt1 | contig 14909 bp, 16 predicted proteins | sample 48721867_MG_FD_161272 | JGI IMG/M metagenome (GOLD analysis project Ga0190363, IMG submission 161272) | Hydrothermal vent microbial mat bacterial communities from Southern Trench, Guaymas Basin, Mexico - 4872-18-6-7_MG | ecosystem: Environmental > Aquatic > Marine > Hydrothermal vents >... | reverse complement strand
ACACTCTGTCCACTGTTTTAAAGTGTACTAATTTTAAACAAAAATTTTATATAATAATAAAGTGGACTAACTTTAAAAAGTCATTGCTGAATATCTTTTCATAATTAATCAAAAATTTTATATATAACTATTGACTTAATATCATATATAATTCCCCAATTGGGGGGGGGGCGAATGAAGAAGCGAGCATTATTGGCCATATTTGTTATAGTTTTGTTAGTTGGTGTGACCTCTTTCAGAGCAACAGGCTACTCGTATGGAGTTTCAGAGAGAAGTTCAAAAAAACCCTGTGGCGGAGTTAGTGGCCAAGTAGTAACTATTAATTCTTTGGAAGGCATTTCGAAAGAATTACTGGTAAAAGAGATACTGCAGAGGGCTGAAGAAAAACCATATTTGAAAAAACCTCTAACATATTTAAATGTTTCAACAGTATTAGCGTTGTCTTCTCTCCGGAGGGTTGATGGAAAATTAATTAAAAGAGATGTTGTTGTTATCCCAGTTGATGACACTTTTGCCCTTGTGTATTTAAAGGACAGTACAATGAATCCCCCGATATTATCAAGGATGATATTATCAAAGGATGTCATACTTAATGAAGAGCTAATAGTTTTTGAGATCGATCCTTCGTCAAGAACTGTGCATGTAAAAACCCGTGTTCAACCTTTAGATGGATGGTCACCAGTTTGTAGTGACATTACATGTACTTCTAACTCTGACTGTCCAGATAGATCTTCAGAAGGGCTTTATTTCCCAAGTTGTTCTGATAGTTGTAAGGACTGTACGGACTGGGACTACTACTGTGTTGCAGTCTATGCTCTAAATGCGGGAGCCTGTGTTAGTAGTTGCACTTCGTGTGTCTTTGGAAGCGCATGGGGTTGTGCTGGTTCCCTTTCATGGTTTTTAATGACTCCCTATGTTCCGGATGTTTATGAAAGCTTTTGTAAGGGGGAGATAGTGAAAAAGTGCGAATACTACGAATGGTGGGATTAATGGAAGAAACACTCACTCTACGTATTTATTTTTATAAGGGGCTTATCGCTTTGGCCACAATCACCTTAGTGTTGTCATTTATGGAATGGGGAGTGTCCAAATCATGGACCTATTTCTATTATTTCTTGAGTGCTATAATGATCCTTGAAAGCCTTCATCAGCTTGGAAAAATATCTTTAAAAACGCTGATACTGGTAACATTCTTCCTTTTGTGGATTTTGGTACTTTGTTGGGTGCAAAACCCTAAAACTACTGCAAAGGAACCATTTATAATAACTCTGAGCTTTGTAGTGTTAACCTTCATATACCACGTATGGGTGTACTCAAGAAAAAGGAGATAGCAGTTAAAAATGTATTAAATGAAAAAAATCACTCGAGCTTTGTAACCTTCTCAAGCTCTGGAATGACGAATTCAAGGCCAAGGTCTTTGAGGCTCTCCTTCTTTGGAATGCCTTTCTCACTCCAGCCTCTGAGCTTGTAGTACTCGCTGAGCAGTGCATCATATTTCTCCTTATCAAGGTGCTGGTCCTTATAAGGTCCGCTCTTGAGGCCTTCCTTGAACCATCTCTCTGGTGGATAATCCATCTCCCTGCTCCAGTTGCCGTTGAATTCCCTAACCCAGTAGGCCCTCATGAGAGCATAAACTCTATCAGCTGCTTTGTATAAGTCATCCCATGTGTACTTGACACCTGTAATAGCTTCAATAAGCTTTGGATAGTAGTCCAAGCTGAGGCCAATCTCAACCCATGGGAGCCTACAGGCTGTAAGCATCTCGAAGAGACCACCTCTAAGTCTTTGCAATTCGATAACTTTTGCAGCTTTTTCTGGATCATAGGTAATATTGTACTCAACCTTTTGGGCCTTTTCACCTTCAATTGGAGCTGTACCGATTTCCCATGCAATAACCCATGCCTCTTTGTGGTGGGCCCCAATGGCGGTTGTTCCAAAGGCCAAAGCCATTGCTGGATAAATGAAACAGTTGTAACCACTTACTTCTAAGCCCTTGACATGCATTGCAATGTCCTTTCCACCCACTTTCTCGCTAATTGCTTTGACACCCTCAGCTGCAAGGTTGCCAAGCTCTCCTCTACGGTATGCAATATCAAGAGCTAATTGTTTGGCCTTCTTGAAGTCTCCGAATTCAGGAGCATCTTCATTCTTGAGGATTCCTTTTTCTTTCAACTCCATCATGAAACCTATGGTGTTTCCAAGAGAGATTGTATCAAGGCCCATCTCATCAGCAATTCTGTTGAGAACTGAAACCTCATTAAGCTTCCCAATTCCAAGGTTTGAACCTAATAGCGCAACATTTTCATAGTCAAGCTCACTCTCTTGGCCGTCTGCATCAAGAACAACGTTTCCACATGGCATGTTACAATATGGACAGCCCCTTTGCTTAACTTTCATACCTTCCATTGTGAAACCATCAATTGAACGGGCAAACTCAAAGATACCGTCACTGAAGTTTCTTGTTGGAAGAGCCGAGTTCTCGTTTGTCCATTCTACTGCGGCCATAGTTCCTTGTCTATGCCAGAATGGATATCCTGGCGAGTTAAGAATTGCATTATAAGCTTCTTGCGAAAGTCCTCTAAGTTTCTCCTTATCAGCAACAGGAATTTCTTTGGTACCCTTTATCACAACTGCCTTTAACTTCTTACTTCCCATGACTGCACCCATACCAGGCCTTCCAGCGGCCCTTCCTTCTTGAGATATCACCACTGCGTATTTGACAAGATTCTCTCCACCAGGACCTATGCTGAGAACACCAACATTTTTACCATGGATCTCTTTAAGTTCTTTCTCAGTTTCAAAGGTAGTCTTACCCCAAAGACCCTCAGCACTTAAGATACTAACGTTATCATCCTCAATATAGATGTAGACTGGTTTTTTGGCCTTACCTTCAACAACAAGAGCATCATAACCAGCTTTTCTCAGGTGCACAGTGGCCATTGTTCCAAGGTTACCATCGCCGTAACCACCAGTAAGTGGACTCTTAGCAGCGATAACCATTTTTCCACCGCTTGGGGTTGGAAGACCGTTAAACGGACCGCTTGCAAAGATCAATTTGTTATCAGGACCGAGAGGATCTACGTTTTTGACTTCATTCCAAAGAATCCAAGCTGCTAATCCCCTACCACCAATGAAATTCTTTGCAACTTCCTCAGAATATTCTTGCACCCAAACTTTGTTGTCCGTTAAATCAACTCTAAGTATTCTTCCCCACCAACCTTTCATAAAAGACCACCAGAGTTCATTAATGTTTGAATTTTAATAAAGATTTTGGGTTCACAAAATGTTTTAATTTACGTAAATGGAGAAAACGGATTTATTTAACGACAGTTTTCCGAATAAACTTCTTTGTTTAGCAGAATTTTCGAATAATTTTGATAACATTCCAGAGATTATTGAAAATTACCTTCATAAAATTTATCATTTAGCGAAATGAAAAGTTTAAACTTTTAAATCTCCTGTGCTATTCTTAATTGATGGTTATGTGGTTTAGAAGGGTAGAAGTTGAAGAGATTAAAAGGGCAAAAGAAGCTCTACAGCATTATTTTTCAATTTTAAGTGGAGAGGAAAGGCCGAACTTCTTTTATACAAATCGAATAGAGGTTAATTTCGAAGAAGATGCCGATCTTGAGGAGTTGTGGGAAATACATAAAGAAGGTATGGAAAGGCTGAGGGAAAACAACCTAACGGAGAATCCGGAGAAAAGTCTTCTTGACTTAAAAGCCCTAATAGCACATAAAATGCTTGAAAGATGTGAACTGTGTGAGTTCAAGTGCCACACAAACCGCTTTGAGGAGATAGGCTACTGCAGGGTTAAAGAGAGCTTAGTTGCAAGCACTTTCCTCCACATAGGGGAAGAACCTGAGCTAGTTCCATCTTATACGATTTTCTTCTCAGGATGCAATTTCAGGTGCGTCTTTTGTCAAAATTGGGATATAAGCCAACACCGTGTAGGTTTAATGTATTCCCCGGAGGATATGGCCGCTAAAATAGCGGTAGCTTATGCGGAAGGTGCTAAAAACGTTAACCTCGTCGGCGGTGAACCCACTCCAAACCTTCCCTTCATTCTCGAGAGTTTGAGATACGTAAAGGTTCCCACTCCTCTGGTCTGGAACTCCAACATGTATATGAGCGAGAAGAGCATGGCTCTTTTAGATGGAGTTGTTGATCTCTATCTCGCAGATTTCAAGTGGGGCAACAATGAAGATGCGCTAAAATACTCCAGTGCCCCAAAATACTGGGAAGTCACTACAAGGAACTTTTTACTTGCAAAAAAACATTACAAAGCAGAATTTTTAATAAGACATCTCATAATCCCCGGTCATTTGGAATGTTGTACAAGACCGATTTTGAAATGGATAAGCGAAAACCTCGGCAGAGATGTGAGAGTTAATGTGATGTTTCAGTACCGGCCGGAATATAGAGCCTACAAATATCCGGAAATTGATAGAAGGCTTACAAATGATGAAATGCTTAAAGCGGTCCAGCTTGTAAAGGAATTCGGATTGAAAAATGCGCTGGTGGGGTAAATGCAGGTCATCTCGGGAGTCTCTACAAAATGGGTTTTGGTTCTGTTTCTGTTATTTTTATACTCTTTGGCTTAAAAACGCTCGTAGAAAGATATTTGGAAAGAAAAAGAGGTGGCGAGAATGCCCAGCCCTACAAGAGAAATTACTGATAAAACACTCCTTGGGGGCATACTAAGCGTAATATTCGCTTATCTACTTATTCATATTTTCACAACTTGGTATTCAAGATATCTTGAGAAAAAAGAAGAGGAGCTCAAAGAAAAGGAAAATATCGGAGAGCTTTATTAGCCGCCCGCTCTGGATCTCATCAGAACGCCCATAAACTTTTCAACTTCCCCATCACTTCCATCAATAACTATCCTCCATCTTGGCATCCCAAAATAGGCCTCTGCTTCCAAGATTTTTATCTCAACCCTAGCTTTGGAGATTTCCTTGATTTTAAGAATCTCATCTGGAGGAATCGCTGTTATCAACTTTTTTCTCATGAAAATACGTAAATGCAGAAGTTTAAAATATTTTCGAATTTTCTAGAAAAGTTAATTAATCTTGAAAGAAAGGAGCAAAATGGTGAGAGAAATGGAGCTTCCCGCTCACAAAACAAAAATAATTGCCACAATTGGCCCGTCTTCAAGGCATAAGGGAGCTATAGAAAAGATGATAAAAGCTGGAATGAGCGTTGCGAGGATAAATTTTTCCCATGGAACCCTTGAGGAACACGCAAAGACCATTGAGCTGATAAGAAAACCCGCCGAGAAATTGGAAAAAAGGGTTGCAATTTTGGGAGATCTGCCAGGATTAAAGATGCGAGTTGGAAAGATAAAAGGAGACTCTGTAACCTTAAAAAAGGGAGATAAAGTTATGCTTACAACCAAAGAGGTTGAAGGAGATAAAACCACAATCCCAGTTGAATACAAGGCTTTTCCCAAACTGGTCTCGAAAGGAGATGTTATATACCTAAGTGATGGTTATATTGGACTAAAGGTCGATAAAGTGGGAAAGGACGAGGTTGAATGTCTAGTGACCAATGGAGGAATTCTTTTCTCTCATAAAGGAATTAATATACCCAAAGCAAACCTTCCGATAGAAGCTGTTACCCCAAGAGACTTTGATATAATAGAATTCGCCATTGAACAAGAAATAGATGCTATAGGCCTCTCTTTTGTAGGCTCTGTTTATGATGTCCTCAAGGTAAAGAGCTTCTTAGAGAAGAAAAAGGGCAACGCTTTTGTAATAGCAAAAATAGAACGGCCAGATGCAGTGAGAAACTTTGATGAAATTCTAAATGCTGCTGATGGGATAATGGTAGCGAGAGGAGACCTAGGAGTAGAAATGCCAATCGAAAAACTCCCCATAATGCAGAAACAACTTATAAAAAAGGCCAACTTGGCTGCGAAGCCTGTAATAACCGCCACCCAGATGCTCGTTTCAATGACCACAGAGAGAATACCAAAGAGAGCAGAGGTCACAGACGTTGCAAATGCGATACTCGATGGCACAGATGCCGTAATGCTCTCCGAAGAAACCGCTATAGGAAAGTACCCTGTAGAATCAGTAGAGATGATGGCTAAAATAGCCAGGACAACAGAGGAATATAGAGAATCCCTAGGATACTCCAGATTACGCGCTTGGATTGACTCATTACCAAAAAGGAGCACGATAAAAGAAGCAATAACACGAAGCATTATAGATGCACTCTGTGCCATAGACATAAAATACATCCTAACTCCTACAAGAACAGGACTAACTCCAAGGCTCATCTCACGTTTTAAACCAAAACAGTGGATTTTAGCCTTTTCAAATAATGAAAGAGTCTGCAACAGCTTAACCTTTTCCTACGGAGTTTACCCATTCTGCATGGAAGAGGAGTTCAGTGAAAAGGACATAATAATGTTAGTAAAGGAGTTAGGAATAGCCAAAGAAGATGATACAGTCCTCTTAACAGAAGGAAAGCCAATAGGAAAGACTGCAGGAACAAATACGATGCGTATTTTCCAAATTCCTTAAACTTCCTCAAATTTTATTCCTCTTTCTTCCATAAATCTTCTAGCCTTTTCAATTTCATCCTCAGATTCCCCAAAGAGTATTATCCCAATGTATTTTCCAAAGCCCTTTGGGGAGGAGTGTATCTTTATGTTGAATCTATTCAATGCCTCAACTAAAACCGGAGCAAGCTTTGATTCATCCGTTATCTCTGCAAGAACTTTTCTCTGAATAAATCTGCCTTTTCCAAGCTTGGGGGACACTTCATTTTCAAGCATTGCCTTCATTTCTCTTGGCATTCCAGGGAGGACGAAGATTTTTGTGTTTTTATAGATTAAAAACGCACCTGGAGCTGCCCCAACAGTGTTGTTGAGAATCTCAGCCCCTTTTGGAAGGTACGCCATCTTCTTCCGTGCTTCATTAATTTTCGGATCATCCACAAAACCTTTTTTATAGAGCTCTAAGTAGAATTCTTCAATTCTCTTGAGGACATCTTCTCTAAGTTCTAGTTCGAGGTTGAGAGCTTTGGCAACTGCAAGCATTGTTACATCATCATGTGTTGGCCCTAATCCACCTGCTATAACCAAAACCTCTGGTTCTCTTGAAAGAACCTCCCTTACAACAGCTTTTATCTCTTCTACATCATCTCCAACGGTTGTTATCCTCCTCACCCAATAACCCTTCTCTGTGAACTTTTGAGCTATAAAAGCAGAGTTGCTGTCTACAGTGTTACCGGTTAAAAGTTCATCTCCTATTGTTATTATCTCAGCAAACATTCCCACCCACCCTAAATAATTAACATCGTCAAAAATTTAACCTTTCTGGAAAGTCCATCTCTAATAAACCTCACAGAAACCCTTTAAAACTCATTTCCAAATCATCTTCGATGATAGAAAAAGTAGAAAGCAACTTCATTAAAACTTACCGTTTGCAGCAAAGTCTCGAAGCTCTTGAAAAGGTCAGAGGAGAGATTAGCGAAGAGGCCTATGAGAGATTAAAAGCCCTTATTTACTACCGGCTCTACGGAGAAGAATTTGAGAGAAGTAAAATTGACGAAAAAATAGCTTTAGCTTTTTCAATGGGGAGTGATAGCACAGCCTCACTTTTAATCCTTAAGTGGGCAGGCTTTGATGTAGTTCCAGTAATGGTAAAGCTCCCCCAAATGAAAGATGTTGTCTTTTTTAGGGCCCGGAGTTATGGAGCAGTTTTCGTTGAAGTTCCGGCGTATATGGAGGTTATAAACTCCCAGATACAGAAGAGAGCCCCTATATGCGGTAAATGTCACTCTATAATCATGGACGCTGTAAAGGAGCATGCAAGAGAAGAAGGAATAAAAATTGTGGCCTCTGGAGATCTGCTTAGTGTTGGGAGTATCTCGATATACAAAGAAGGAGATTTAATAAACTTAAACTTTCCAGCTTTTTTAGCCCTTGATAAAAGGGAAGCTATAAAAGTGCTTGGAGAGAAATACACTCTTGGATTTGGCTGTTCACTCTGGAAACATGCAGCCAAGAGTGCTCCAATCTTAAAACGCTTTGGGATTCAACGAGTATTGAGAGAATTACGAGCTGGGGCAATAGATGAGGAAATTGCAAAAACCCTTATTAAAGATATACTAAAGAACTGAATCAGATGGATGGAGGGAACAAATTGCTTTATGCCGAAATTCTTGGAAACTTACCCGAAATGGCTGAAGGAGAGGTTAAAGCTTTATTAGAGCTTAGTAATCCAGGATTCACAATCCTTGAAAAAGATTATCTGTTTCTGGCATTAAAAGCGAATGAGAGCGCTTTTTCCTACCTTAAAAGGCTCGGAATGGCCCATGAGTATGGAACCTTACTCTTTTCTGCTGAAAACCTTGAAGAGCTCTATTTAAAGGCAAAGAACCTTGAATGGGAAAACTTCATAGCAGGAACCTTTAAAGTAGACAGAGAAACAATGTTGAACTGTCGCTACAATGTAGAGAGCCTAGAAAGAGAACTTGGAGCAATTATAGTAAGACAAGGTTTCAAAGTAAATCTAACAACCCCTGGCACATTAGTCAGAGTATATTGCGGGCAAAAACTCTGGGTTGGAATAAGAAAGCAAGCATTCTCGGCCAAATCATTTGAAAAAAGAAAAGCAGATAGAAGACCATTTTTCAAACCTATAGCTCTACCTCCACGGCTCGCAAGAGCAATGATAAATCTAGCACGAGCGAAAAAGGAGGTTCTCGATCCATTTATGGGTACTGGTGGAATACTTATTGAAGCTGGCCTTCTTGGTTTGAAAGTTTATGGTGTTGATCTCCGAAAAGACATGGTAGATGGAGCCAAACAAAATCTTGAACATTATGGAATAAAAAACTATGTGTTAAAAAAAGGAGATGCCACTAAACTAGGGAAACTTTTTCCAGACAAAGCATTTGAAGCAATTGTCACAGACCCTCCCTATGGGACTTCCGCAACGCTGGGCGGAAAGCTGAGAGAAGAACTCTATGAAAAGGCATTAGAAAGTATATACGAAGTGCTAGATGGTCACTTAAGCATTGCATTCCCAACAAGCTTTGAAGCTGAAAAAGTAGCTGAAAGAATTGGATTTGAAGTTTTGGAGAAATATTACCAGAGAGTTCACTCTTCTCTGGATAGATATTTCTACATTATGCGCAACTAACAAACACATTCAAAGGCACTTCCAAACCAATACCCCCAAGATACAAGTATGATGTATTTTTAGAGGGTTCTAACCTGATTTTGCTTTTCCATTTGAATAGAGGTATTGTCATCTTCTTATAACTTAGTTTTTATTTTTAACAAAAAAGTTATAAAATTTCACAATAGAAATTATCTTGGGTGTAGGAAATGGATGAGGGATACGAGATAAAGCCAGTTGAAAAAAGCAAGAAAACTTTTACGCTTATAACACTACTTGCAATATGGTTTGGAGCAGGAATAAGTATAGCAGAGTTCTGGGCAGGAGCGTTGTTGACTCCAGCACTCTCATTGGGCATGGCAATACTAGTGATTATTGTGGGGCATCTACTAGGAAATGCCATCATGGGATTGATAGCCCTCGAAGGTGAGGAAACGGGCCTACCTACTATGGTACTTTCAAGAGCCCCATTAGGAATTAAAGGTTCAGTTCTACCTTCGATCTTGAATTACCTCCAGCTTATAGGATGGACAGCAATAATGCTCATAGTTGGAGCCAATGCCATGAATGCAGTCTCAAAAGCTTTTGGTTTTGAGAGTTATCCATTGTGGGTCCTCTTGCTAGGTGTTCTCGTTACATTATGGACATACATCGGTCCAAAAAACTGGGAGAAACTAGAAAAGATTGCTGCTTTACTCTTACTTGCACTAAGCCTATGGCTTACTTATGTTACGCTCAAGAAATTCCCCTTAAGTGATCTCCTCTCCAAGCCCGGCACTGGAGAAATTGGTGCTATGTTGGCCCTAGATCTAGTGATAGCAATGCCCCTCTCATGGGCTCCATTGATAGCAGACTACTCAAGATTTGCTAGGAATAAAAACTCAGCCTTCTGGGGGACCTATTTAGGCTATTTCATTTCATCAAGCCTGTTTTACTTTGTAGGAGCCCTCACCAACATGGCGATTGGAGAAGGAGATCCTATAGAGATTATAGCAGCTTATGGTATAGGAATCCCAGCAATGTTGATAATAACATTCTCAACAGTCACAACAACCTTCCTCGATGTTTACTCAGCAGCAATAACCTACAAAAACATCTCTCCAAAGGCAGATGCAAAGAAACAAGTACTTTTGATTGGTGCATTGGGAGTTCTCCTAGCATTAGTATTTCCAATGGAACAGTATGAAAGCTTTTTGCTGCTGATTGGGGGAGCTTTTGTCTCCCTAGTAGCAATAATGATAACCGACTACTTCCTTGTTAAAAAAGGCTACAATGCAGAGGCGCTTTTCGATGAAAATGGCCCATTTGCTGGATATAATTCCAAAGCAATAATAATCTGGACTATAGGGTTCATATTTTACATGGGCCTAGCTATAGAAGGCCTTTTTGGAATTCACATCCCGCTATTAAGTGAACTCGGCTTTAGACTAGGCTCCAGCATTCCAACATTCATCCTTGTAAGCGTTCTTTATTACATATTCGGAAGGTGAAAAAAATGAAGATTAGCGATGCTCTAAGACAAAAAGCAGATTATATTTGGCAGAGAATACTAAACCATCCTTTTGTAATCGAATTATACCAAGGTACATTGCCAATTGAAAAGTTCAAATTCTACGTGCTCCAAGACTACAACTATCTTGTGGGACTAACAAGAACTTTAACGATAATTGCCTCTAAAAGCAACTTTGATCTTATGAGAAAGGTCCTAAAACTGGCCCAAGAAGAAGCCAACACTGAACTTGCCAACTATGAAAGGCTCTTAGAAGAATTAGGACTCACAATCGAAGATGCAATTAAAGAGGAACCCAGCCCTACCAATTATGCATACATGAACTTCATGAATCTCACGGCATTTTTAGGAACTCCTTATGAAGGCCTCGCTACCATCATGCCATGCTTCTGGAGTTATATGGAGATAGCCAGACATCACGAAAAGTTATTGAAAAGCAACGAAAATTCTCTCTATGTAAACTGGGCTGAGGTGTATCTCTCCAAAGAATATATCGAGCTAGTGGAGGACCTGAAAGAGCTACTGAATAAAGCCAGTGAAGCTGAATTCCATAGGCTAGAGAGCGTTTTCAAAAGAGCAAGCAAATATGAATACATGTTTTGGGATATGACCTATAGAATGGAGAGGTGGCCCATATGAACGTAGAATGGGTTGGAGAAGCATTAGAAAAGCTCAGAAAAAAGAGACCTCTAATACACAATATAACCAATTACGTTGTCATGAACACCACAGCAAATGCCCTCCTGGCTATAGGGGCTTCACCTGTTATGGCTCACGCAATAGAGGAGCTCGAAGAGATGGTTGGCTTAGCTGATGCGCTCGTAATAAATATTGGAACCCTTGACGAGCACAAAATATACTCAATGCTTAAGGCCGTTGAGGTTGCCAAGGAGCTCAGGAAGCCCGTCATCCTTGACCCAGTTGGAGCTGGGGCAACGAAGCTGAGAACTAAAACATCCCTGAAGCTTCTGGAGTTGGGAAGCATAAGCGTTGTCAGGGGCAACTTTGGAGAAATTGCTGCTCTTCTTGGGGAACACGGGAAAACAAGAGGAGTTGATTCGGCAGCATATGATGAAAATACTGCAAAAACAATAGCTAAAGAAGCCGCCAGGGAGTTTAACACAGTCGTGGCACTTACAGGTCCAGTGGATTACGTTGGTGATGGTAAAAGGGTTTATGGAGTAGCAAATGGAACTCCAATGCTTGGGAGAGTTACGGGAACTGGATGCATGGCAACTTCCATAATAGGGGCTTTCTTGGCAGTCGAAGAACCGCTTAGAGCGACCATTGCTGGACTAGTGACATTTGAAATCGCGGCAGAAAAGGCGGTAGAGGAAGCACCTTACCCAGGAAGCTTCCATGTAAAGCTTTACGACTGGCTCTACAGAATAGATGGCGAGATAATAAAAGAAAGAGCCAAGGTGAGGGAAGTTGACTCTTAGAGAAAAGCTCAAGCTGTACGTGATAACGGATAGAAGGCTAAAGCCAGAAATCAAAAGCGTCAGAGAAGCCTTAGAGGGGGGTGCAACTTCAATCCAGCTGAGAATAAAAAACGCCTCAACAAGAGAGATGATAAAGATTGGCAAGAAGATTAGAGAGCTAACAAAAGAATACGACGCCCTCTATTTTGTGGATGATCGATTAGATGTGGCTTTAGTAACGAACGCAGATGGGGTTCAATTAGGCTCAGAAGATATGCCTATCTCTCTTGCAAGGGAAATAGCACCAAATCTAATCATTGGTGCTTCTGTTTACAGTTTAGAAGAGGCATTACAGGCAGAAAAAGAGAGAGCCGATTACCTAGGGGCAGGTTCAGTTTTTCCCACACCAACAAAAGCAGGTGTGAGGGTTATTGGAGTGGAAGGACTTAGAAAAATAGTTAAATCCGTGAAAATTCCAGTGGTGGCAATAGGGGGAATAAATCACAAAAACGCTAGAGATGTCCTTAAGACTGGTGTAGATGGAATCGCAATAATTTCTGCCATAATGGGAGCAGAAGATGTAAAAAAGGCTACAGAAGAAATGAAAAAAATTATAGAGGAGGCTATCAGGTGAAAGTTGAAACAAACACACAAAAACTTGCTCACGTGGGCATTTTCACAGCATTAGGGGTCATCCTTGGCACAATTTCATTCCCAGTTGGACCAGCAAAAGTTGCTCCCTTCCAGCACCTTATAAACGTGATAACCGGAACCCTCCTTGGCCCTTGGTGGGCATCTTTAACAGCCTTTTTTATAGGGATCCTGAGAATATCCCTAGGAGTGGGCACCATATTCTCAATCCCTGGTGGAATTCCTGGAGCGTTTACAGTTGGTCTAATGTATAAAATAGTAAAAAATGACTGGGCAGCATTTAGCGAACCATTGGCTACGATTTTTATAGGAGGGGCTTTAAGTTCCCTCCTTTTTGGTCCCTTGATAAACATTCACAAGGGAGTTATGTGGTTTTGGGTAGCTTTTGCTCCTAGCACTCTTGTTGGAACAACTCTTGGCTTCTTGATTCTCAAAGCTCTAAGAAAGATGGAGGTGATAGAGTGATTAGGAAAGCTTTAACTATTGCCGGGAGCGATAGTGGGGGCGGAGCTGGGATAGAGGCAGATTTAAAGACCTTCTCCGCTTTTGGGGTTCACGGACTGGTCGCAATAACCTCTGTAACAGCCCAAAACACCCAAGAGGTTAGGGCCATTTATGACATCTCTCCAGAGGTTGTTGCAAAACAGATAGAAGTTGTTGTGGAAGATATTGGAGTGGATGCTGCAAAGACTGGAATGTTGAGTAATGCCAAAATAATCAAAGCTGTGGCAAAGACCGTAAAGAAATATGACTTTCCTCTTGTGGTTGATCCAGTTATGATAGCCAAAAGTGGGGCTCCTCTGCTAAGGGAAGACGCGATGGATATCTTGATTAAAGAGATAATCCCTTTAGCAACACTTGTGACACCTAACAGATCAGAAGCTGAGAAATTAAGTGGAATGAAAATTGAAAGCCTTGAAGACGCCAAAAAAGCTGCGAAAATCATAGTTGAGGAACTAGGCGCTAAAGGAGTAATAGTAAAGGGAGGACACCTCAGCCTAAGGGAGGCCGTGGATGTGTTATATTTTAACGGAAAGTTTAGGGAGTATAGGGCACCTTTTGTAAAAGGCTGCACCCACGGTACCGGATGCTCTTTTTCTGCAGCAATAGCGGCGAACCTAGCTAAGGGAAAAGAACTCGAAGAGGCCGTTAGGGTAGCAAAGGAATTCATAACGATGGGAATTTACTATGGAGCAAGAATCGGCCATGGTCATTGCCCAGTTAATCAGAACGCCTGGATAGAAATTCCAGCTGAAAAGTGGAGAGTCTATGAAAGTTTAGGTAATGCCTTAAAGGAGCTCATGTCAATAGATAATCTTTATGAACACGCGCCAGAAGTGGGAATGAACTTCATTTACGCTTTATCTAAACTTTATGCAAGGAGTAAAGATGATGTTGCTGGAGTAAAAGGAAGGATAGTCAAATTTGGAAATACGATAAAACCTGTAGGATGGGTGGAATTTGGGGCTTCCGATCACCTAGCAAGAGCAGTGTTAACATACATGGAGATCTTCCCAGAAGTGAGAAGTGTGTTAAACCTAAAATACAGCGAAAAATTAGTTAAAAAGGCTCAAAACCTTGGATTCAAAGTGTCCTTCTACGACAGAAGAAAAGAGCCAGAAAAAATAAAAGCTAAAGAAGGTGGTACGATTCCTTGGGGAATAAAAACTGCGATTGAGAGAATAAATGACAAGCCAGATATAATATATCACCTCGGAGACTGGGGCAAAGAGCCAATGATTTTGATATTCGGAGAAAATCCAGAGATTGTATTGAGAAAGCTCAAGGTGCTCATCGAATAATTTTCGGTACTCGTTTTTAGGCTTTATTTTTTGGTTTTTTCCTCTGAAATCAATTTTCTTTAAATTTTAAAAGCTCTAATCAATTTTCAACCCTTTAATAACCTTTTGTTACTATCAGATAAAGGGTTATAGATTTTGGATTGTTTTGTAACGAAATTTTTTCGGAATTCTGGACGGCAGGTTCTGCGGTCTTCTTTTATATCCTCTCCTCGTAGAAATTAAATTTTTTTGAATTTTAGGAATTTTTAGGTCTTTAAATTGAATTTAAAGGATTCATTTTCCACGGCATCTCTCGTGTACATTTACGTTCGCGGCCGCAGGAGAGCCAGAAAAATGGCTGTTTTAGGGTTAAACTCTTATGAAAGGGCTTTAAATAAAGACCTCT
>Ga0190363_1001276_pt1 | contig 14909 bp, 17 predicted proteins | sample 48721867_MG_FD_161272 | JGI IMG/M metagenome (GOLD analysis project Ga0190363, IMG submission 161272) | Hydrothermal vent microbial mat bacterial communities from Southern Trench, Guaymas Basin, Mexico - 4872-18-6-7_MG | ecosystem: Environmental > Aquatic > Marine > Hydrothermal vents >... | reverse complement strand
TAAACGTTTTCACATTCCTTCTTCCTTAGACTGAGATTGTAACCCTTCACCAAAAACTCCAATGGATCGCCAAGAGGCGATTTTCTCACCATTTCAATCTCTGTTCCTCTTATTAACCCCATGTCCAATAGTCTTCTTCTCAAAGCCCCGCTACCTTTAACCTTTACTATCGTCCCCTTCTCCCCGGGCTCCAACTCGCTTAGTTTTTTCTGCAAAGTTTCTCCCTCGGCTCACTGCAAATTTTTAGGCTACCCTAATTCACTTGTATATACATTAGGGACATATGGAAATTACCCTAAAAAGGTTAGAAAGAAATTAAGAAAACCTAAAAATGTTAGAAAAATTGTTTATTATCCAAATTCTCAATAATTTCGCAGAAACATTAAAAGTTTTAACGGATAACGGAGGCAAATTCTATTTACAAAATTGCTAGATTTTTAATTTGAATTTCAAGAAAAGGCTATTACAGAGAAGCAGAGGTTTACAGCTTTAAAAGCTAAGAAGAAACTGCTTTAAGCACCATAGATCCAACCGACGCACCGATCTTTTCACCTACAATCGGGCATTTCACCTTCAGAAGAAAGAAAATCTTCTTACCCTTAACCTCACTAAGCGACTCATAATTTCCCTGTCCTTTACTGATTACAACATTAGTTTTTTCAAAAGCTTTGAGGAACTCCTCTGAGCACTCATCGAAAATTATTCCTGCACAATCCGTTCCGGTGGAAATAACGTCGGCAACCCTATCGATTTCGGCTATTTTTGCATCATCAATTGTCGCGTCATTAAGAATTGGCCCACCTTTAACCACATATACAATCCTAGCTTTAAACTTCCTTAGTTCTTCTAACAATATCTTATCAAAGAATGTCTCTCCCGAATTATCAGCAAGATACAATAGATCAGTTTCTGGTTTTAACTCGCGTCTAAAACTTTCAATATGATTTATCGCCAACTTATTGATTAAGGCGTTTTTGATTTCCTTCTCCAGATCAATTTCTGCTTTTGGACCGAAGTCAATAGCGTTGCCTGCTATCGCTATTTTTAATGCAGTAAACAGTGGATCACTCGAATTTTTAACCATAAGCTTGAGTTTCGGATAAAGCTGGGCTGCAAGTTTGTTATACTTATTTTTTAACTGTCTGTAAGGATCGGAATTACCGGTGACCTTTTTCACAATTCTATGAACTTCAGTTCCGATTCTCGGAATATCCGTAGTCCATTTTACTTGCGAAAGATAAGTTACGACGTTTCTAAGGGCTTTTTCACGTATCGCATCATTGTTCGTACTCATTTTCACAGCTTCTAATGCTTGTCTCAAAAAGCAAGGAATACATTCTAAATGAACTTTCATTTTATTCACCGTGTTTCAAAGATACCGTTTTCTCATTTTATGTGATATGTCACAAAACTTATATTCATGTCGGAGGATAATTACGTGAAATATCACGAAATAAGTTGAATATTTGGCAGGCGGTGTTACTTTCATGAGTTTGAGTGCCCCTAAGCATTCGGAATGTGCAAACTTTAGGGATGGAATATGTCTTCTCACAGGAGCAAAGGTTGACCCAAACGGAACTGCATGTCCAAATTTCATTCCTAAAAGTACCTTATCATATCAATGGCCCCCCATGGGGCAATACGGTTCTATGCAACAACCTAGTTACGCGTTGCCCCCAGCCATACCTGTACCTCACATGTTATCATACGTTTCGCCTTGGTTCTCACCGTGGATCTACGCCTATTGGATTTTCATGAATCACCTTCTTTGGCAATATTGGCAATACGGTCCCTTCGGCTCCAGCTATAATCCATGGTTTATCCCGTATGGCTATTACCCGCTAATACTCCCTTACTGGTAAAAGGTATAAGGTATTAGCTGAGAAGGAGATACAAGCGTTTTAGGAGTAAAGAGTCCAAATATTAATTCTGTTCATGTACAATTTTAACTTTCATGTCCACTCTTAAAATTTCCAGATATCTCCTTTTCCTTTTGGCTTATCATATCGTGGTATGAGTTTATATCAATAATCGGTGAATTGTTTTCTGTAGTGAGCTATGATTTTATTTGGTAGCTTCTACATAAAGTGATGCAGACCGATCCAAACTGCCGCGGACTTATTCCAAATTAACATTATGGTGCCGCGGGCCGGACTTGAACCGGCGACAACTCTGTTTCTATATGGAGCCTGGGAATTTAGCGAGGGATTTAGAGGATTTCAAGCTTTTTGCTTTAGCTAAATTGAATTTAAGCAGAGAAACGGTTAAACATTATATTAGAAGAGTCAAGGCCTTTCTTAAAGATAGAACTATTGTAACGGATAGGGATATTCAAGCCTATATAGCTGAGAAAAAGGAGAAAAACAAGCCGGATTATGTTTCCAATATTATTTCAGCCTTCAAGGCCTACTTTAGAGATTATAAGGGCTTACCTTTTATGAATGGCTATAAGCATCCTACGGCGCCGTTGAGGGTTAAGGAGGAAATAGAGCCTGAGAAAGTTAAGAGATTCATTGAGGCCATAGATAATATAGGTGTTAAATGCGTCGCGCTTTTCCTGGCAACTTCAGGCCTAAGAAAAGGTGAGGTTCTAAGCTTAAAGAAAAACGACATTGACAGGAGCCTAAGGTGCATAATTCCTAACTGTCATTCAGGTAAAACGAAACATTCAGGCATATCCTTCTATAATGAAGAGGCTGAAGCTTGCCTATTAGAGTTTGAAAAGTCAATGAATCCATTACAGAGAAAAAGTGATAAGCTATTTCCAATAAGTCATGGAACTTTCATTATGGCATGGAAGAAGGCCCGAGAAAAAACCGGAATACACTTAAAACCTAAGGATTTGAGGGATTTCTTCAGTCAGGAAATGGGTAAGGCTTTCGTGCCTGATAGATACATTGACATTTTCCAGGGTAGGGCCCCTAGAAGCGTCTTAGCAAAACATTACACTCCTCAAGGAATAAGGATGTTGAAGGAAATCTATGATAAGGCAAATTTGAAAGTTTTGAGTTAAACCTTCAACTATTCCTCTTTTTATTCATATTTTCGCGTTTTTATATGAACATATCTAAATCGTGGGGCTTCTTTGTAATTTTCATGTAAGTTCTATCAGTTTTTTAGGATTGTTGCATATGCAGATTTTATTTTTTCATGTGAAAATTGAAGCAACCAACTATAAGCAGAATTACTGTGCAATCAGCTTAGCCGGTAATCTTGCGCCGACACTTTCTAGGATTCTGTAGTGCGGAACAATTGAAACCTTAGCTGTTAGTGAAGTTGCGGTTGCTTAATTAGAAAAATTTTGTTGAAGCAAAATAATTTATTTGTCCAGCCCAAATAAGGTTTTATTAAAATGAAGCTTCTGACTCACACAGCATTTGGCTTGTTTGTTGGTACGCTCTTCTATTACTTTTTCAATTTTGACTTCGGCTTTGTATTATTGGCTGGTTTCGCGGCCTTCTTGCCTGACATAGACTGGAGAATGCAGTATTCATGGGGTTTTGGAAACGTTCACAGAAAACTCTTGCATAACGTGTGGTTTATGGGCATACTTGCAATTCTAACCTATCTAATATTCAGAAGCCCAACATTGGTTCTCGGCATAGTTGTCGGCTTCACAAGCCACCTTCTAACCGATTCCCTTACGGTTCAAGGCGTGTATTGGCTTTATCCAATAGGCAAAGAAAGTGGAAAATACCACTTGAGAGGCCCATTGAGCATGAGCATAGAAAAAACCGGCAAAATTGAAGCGTACTTGCAAATAGTTCTCTTTGCTCTATCCGGGTTCCTCTTCATCGTTAAACATACAAAAATAGAAAACATATTCTCGATTGAAGGCATAATTACAATAATCGTCATTTTTGCTGTTGGATTCTACCTCTACAAAACACTAGCGAAAACTGTTAAGCGCATAATTAGAAGTCTCAAATTATAATTTCATGTGAAATTCATGTAAGTTTTTTGTGAGTTTTCGATGTTAAGAAATAATTTTTAGCAGAGCATTTATGAAAAGTGCTATTTCAAGAAAAGGTAAGGTGAAAGGCTTGGATGAGGAAAAATGGGTACTTAAGGCTATTGGAAAATCAATTAAATTTAGGATTCCTGAAAGGAAGGAACCCTTGAGAGGCATAATAAGAGACAGAGTGGCGTTTAAAACAAGGAGTATCTCGGAAATAACTGATTTCTGGGATGTGATTGACTTAATAGAGTTTGATATGAATGGCAAAGTTAAACAAGCCATAAGATTCGGCTATTATCGGAGAGGGAAGGATGGAAAACTTCGTTGGGGAAGCCAAACTACGCTCACCGAGGAAATAAATGAACTTAAAAAGCTTTTCAAAAAAGCCGTAAAAGAAAAGCCTTGGTTCAAGCAACTACTAGAAGAGGTTATTGGTTAAGTCTCGGAAACATGTATACATAACTTTTCTGAAATTAATCAGTTCTAGGAGCCACAATTCAGCCCCTTAGTATTGGTTAATACAAGGAAAAGTAAACCTTAGATATGTAACGTTTATTCGGCTTGAAAGAGGCTCAAAATGGGCTTCTTTTCAGTTCTGTTGTATACACAGATGATATATTACTGTTTTTAGTGTTTTGTGTTCGGTGTTTGGCGTTCGCTTTCCTCTGTTTCAGTTGCGCCTCTTTTGTGGATTATGCTGTGGATGGTGCTGGGGCTTCGGCTAAAAATGAAGGCTAGTTCATGCATTGAGAAGCCCATCTGGTAGAAGTCGCTGATTGTCCTTGCTTCTTCTTCATCAACTGTTTCGGCTTTTTTGCCTAGCTGTTTCATGGCCCACCATAAACGAGCAAGAGATTTGTCGCTTACCATGCCTTTCTGCATTAGGCGCTCGCCCTCCTCTAAGAATGCGCTTATCAACACCTCAGCCGCGTGAAGGCTTCCTTGCGTCTGCAACATATCTAGTATTTCAAGGAACGCGCCCTCTTTGATGTTTTTTCGATAGTAGGCTAAGGCAACGGCAAGCACACGTTTATTGAAGCAGTAACCACACATGTTAGCGGGATCCCGCTTGATTACTTCAACAATTTTCTCGGTGTTTTTAGGGCCTATCAACTGTTTAAGCTTCTGAATAATTAATTCTCTTTTTTCGCGGTGTTGTTTTTCAATGAATTTTAGTCTGCAAAATTCGCATTTTGACAGTTCCAGTTTTTCCTCTTCAACTTGCACGTTTTCACCTCCTTCCAATTTTTGAAGCCAGCATTTTCTCGGCTAGGCCCCTCCAGCCCTTCTTAGCGTAGAACGTAGCCGTTTCCAAATGCCTCCAGCCAAAATAGTCTAGTAAATCCTCAAGTTTGAAGCCGTATTCAGCTACTAGACAACAGGCTCTCAAAGAGCGAATCCAATGCAGCCAAAGATGAAGGTTAGGCTCAGAAGTTAAACCAAGTCTCTCTCTAAGTTCTTCCGGAATTTTTTCGTCTAGACTGCGAATAAGCTTGTAGGCCCAGAAGCGAGTTAGAGGCTCGCCAGGCTTGTAGGGACTCGGAAACAGTAAGCCGTTCTCATCCGGAACCGTTTCCAGCCACTCTAAAAGTGTCGGCGTGGGAGGCTCGCTCAATAATATTGGAAACGGCTTCCGCGTTTTTTCTATTCGCTTCGTTATCCATCTTCGTCTTCCTTTCGCATCAATATAACTTTCAACTTTTTTGTAGCGTTTAAACAGCTTCATGTTCTTGACAATTATCAGGCCTTCATCTTCGCGAATGTCAAAGTTTGACTTCCGCAACCCCAAAACTTCGCTAACTCGGCCTCCTGTCAAAAACGCGGTTGCAATGAAGCTTTTTTCACGTTCTCCATACAGCTTTTTGGCGTATTCGCACAATTCAAGTAGAGGCTCCCAACCAACCCAACCCTCAACATAATCCCTAACATTCAATCGCTTGTACTGGTGAAGCCTCCAATACCCCACTCTAGCAACCACTTCGTTTAACCTCCTCGCTACGCCTATGAATCCGAATTTTAATGAGTGAACAGTTCCGGTTTTTCGGTGCAGGCTTCCTTCCTTTCTTAGCCAACTAACATTTCCTCCTCCTTTTCTAGCCAAATATACCCGAGAAAACCTATTGCCAATAAAAATCCAATGCCTACAAGTTTTTGGAATAAAGTAGTAGACAACCGAAGAACTCCCCTTATAGCTAACCCAATATAAATTGCGAGAATTAAAGATTTTAACCTCAATTTTTCTCATTCTCCCTCTTCTTAATTTGACGACTCAAAATTTTCGCTTTCAATAGCCGTGCTTTCATGTTTATACCTTCCTCACCATTTTTTCAAGTTCTCTGATTAAGAGAAGGCAGGCGCGCTTATGATTAGGGAAAAGCAAATTTAAAGCAGAAAGAAACTCTTTAAACAAGCCATTTTCGCTTTTGGCCTTACTTTCCTCTTTTCGGATGTTATTCTCTTTAGGCTCTGAATGAGTCTTTTTTCTGGTTAACCTTCGCCATTTGGCGTAAACGGAATCTTTAGTCTTTCCGAGACGGCTGGCGATTAACTCAAAGTCTAACCCCTGGCTTCGCATTTGTAAGAGTGCCTCTTCCTCGCTTTTACTCCATTTTGCAGATTTTCTTTCGGATTTATTTTCGCTAGAAGGTTGATTCAGGCTTTTTTCCTTGAGAAAAAAGCATACTTCAACCATTACATCAACTCCGACAATTCAACTTTCTTTTTCTCAGAAGCCGAAGCTTCTTTCTCGAATTTTTCAATAATCTGAACTTTCCCCTTCTTTAGTTTGTAATCCCTCAGAACAAGCTGTAAATCCCTTCCGAAGGCAATTTCAGTTATTGCATTAAGAAGATATGTTGGGCCTCTTAGGCCCCTTTCAATTGGATAATTACACCTTTCACTATTGAAAATAATCTTTAAAAGCTGAAGAATTGTTCCCAAATCCCAAATTTCACCATAACTATAAACTTTAATAATCAAATCCCATCGACTCTTTTTTCCCTTCACAACTTCAAAAATAACCATTTTAGGCTTTCACTCTCCATGAAAAGCATTCAAAATGACGGCGTGACATTTTCCAGTAATTTCCATTCTTCTTTAACCAAATAGAGCTTAGGAATCGAAGTAACATAATAACATAAGAACTCAAGTTATAGACACCTCAAGGACACAACATTCGGATGCCCGCGTTTAATTTCCAAAATCCCAGCAGTTGCCATGGTGCTTAAGAGTCTGCTCGCGGCCATTTTGTTATGACTGAATATACGCTCAGTAATTTCCTTCTGCGTGGCTTCCCCTTTATGCTCCCTTAGGAATTTGAGGACTTCTATCGCTTGAAGCCTTCTCGCCTTTGATTTCGGGAATAATTCACTGAGTCCTAACTCTAAATCTGCTAAGAATTTTTCGCTAGAAAGGATATGCCTAACGGCGTCTAAAGAGATGTTCCCTTGAAAATCCTCTTCTATGATGACTTCCGCGATAAATCTCTTAAACTGTCGGAAATTACCTTTAGAGAATTGGGCAATTTCGAGTAAGGCCTCTTCCGAAAAGGGTTTAGTGGAACCGAATAGATTGCGATAATAATTAACTAACTGTTCTGGCTGGTGCGGTTTTAACTGAAATAGCTCGGCTTTCCCAAGGAAGAAATGTAGTGGTAGGCATTCTTTCTGAAGGAGAATCACAATGTTCGGTATCGGTATACCTCGCCTTCTAAAGAGATTGCAGCGATAAATCCAAAAGTCCTGCACTCCGTCGAGCGCCTTCGTGATGTCTCGAGTAAACGATTTGTTGTAATCCCAGAAATCCAGTAGTAGAGTTTGGGTATCATCCGGAACATCGTACTGCCACTCCTTCTCAAAGACTAAGACTTCTCGCATTTTGTCGGTGTGGGCGTCTTCGAAACGTTCAATTGTTGGATACCTAATCCATGTGCCAAGGTATTCTTGTCCTTTCCGAATCCGGCGACGCTCAACCTTTACTCCACGCTGCGAGAGGTATTTCTCAAGAAAAATCGAGAGCGTCGTTTTGCCCGAGCCTATTTCGCCAACAACCTTAAAAATCTGCCCCCTTCCAAAATAGAGTCGTTTTGCTAGTTTAACCCATGAATAAGGAACGAACAGCGGCCAGTTAGGGCTTGTTGCCTCTCCTTGGAGAATCGAGGCCCACTCAAAAACCCGCCTTACTACATCATTAGAGTTTGCTTGTTGTGTTATCATGTTACTTGCGTTTTCCGGCCTTCTTTCAGTTATTTCAGCTTGTTTCTTGCCTGCTTCAGTTGCGCCGCAACTTTTCTCCTTCAAAATTTGCTCAACTACAATTTTAACGAGTTCTTCTTTCCCGATAAGCGCACTAGGATAGGATTCCTCCACGATGAAAAGCCGGGACTCTACTTCTTCTTTAGTTACTTCTACTCCTTGACGTTTTAGGGCGGAAACGATTCGCTTTGTAATGTCAATTTCATGTGCAGTTTGAGTCATTTTAAACGCCCCCGCTTAAGCCTCTTTCTCTTTTAGCAGTACATTCGAAAATGCCCCTCTTTTTTCTAAATCATCAAGAAGCAAACGCCTGATATATTCTGAAAGAGAAATCCCGAAGGTTTTGCTGATAGCTTTGGCTTTTTTGTATAGAAGTTTATCCACGCACGTGCTGATGATAATTTTGTTTTGTCTCACGTTAAACGCCTCCGTTCAACTACTAAGTTCAAACTGCTATTTATTTTTTACGCATGCGTTTAACACAGCAATTTTACTTGTTAGTAAAATTTATTAATATGTTAATAACAATAATAAGAAGAAGGGATATTTCTTGAAGTCTGAGACGGAAAATAAAATTCAAGCCTATGTAAGTTGCAACAAATTCCTCTTTGATGAACATTTCAGAGCCCTAATGCTGGTGGCATTAAAACTTCATGAAAAAAGGGTTTGCACTTGGAACGATATTTTTGAGGGTTCAGGCTTAAAGCGGATGGGAGCAAGCACCAACACAGTAAAACGCGCCATAAATGTTCTAATAGAAGTTGGAATGGTGAAAAAAGAGCGTGCACCTTTCCCGTTCAAGACAAGATATAGGCTTATCAAAACAGTACCACAAATAGAAGTATTAAGAGAACTAATTACGAAAACTATTGATTTGCATGTCTATCCAGAAAAATACGGAGAACTTATTGAATTTCTAAAGGAGGCCACTCAAATCTTCCTGCTTTCAATGACTATACATTTTAAGGAAGGAAAGGGAGAATATATCGCTTTACTGAGTTTTATTCTGCTTGACTTCATGTATCATTTAGCCATGAATATGCCATCTGAAATTGAACTCCAACTCCTTGAAAAAGTTCAGGAAAGAATTAAAGAATTTTGCTTCATAAAGGCAAAGCCTTTAATTGAGCATGATGATTTGCTCGAAGAAATAGCTAAAAAGGAGAGGAAAAAGCATGAATAAAGAAGAGAAAGTTGATAAAGCTTTAGTTGGAATCTCAGGCGTTCACTTCGTTGTTGCTGAGCTTTCTAGGCGTGGATGGATAGCTTTGCCAACTGTGCGGAACACAAAGGGCATAGACATTTTAGCAACACGTAACGGAAAAACCGTTCAGATACAGGTTAAAACGAGGGAGAGAAAAAGGCGTTGGCCCTTAAATAAGAAGGCTGAAAGCCTCGTTGGCGACAATCTCTTCTATGTCTTTGTTAATCTAAGAGGAAACGAGAAACCCGAGTATTTCATAATTCCCTCAAGAACAGTTGCAGAATACTTAGCCAAAACCCATAAACTCTTCTTAGAAGCCGGAGGAAAAGAGAACCCAGTAAGGGCTTTACCGAATAGATATGCACCCTTTGACTTAGAAAAATACAAGGATAATTGGGGCTTATTAAGGTGAAAAGCATGAATAGGGAAGCCTTGAACCTAAATTCCACATGGAAAACTTCCCAAATTCCACATGGAAAACACCACAACAAAAGCAAAACAAAAACCACAGTAAGCCTCTACGTCAACAAAAAATTAGTGCAAAAAGCTAAAGAAAGAGGCCTAAACCTTTCAAGAATTTTCGAGGAAGCCTTAAGCTCAATATTAAGCTATATGGATTCTCAAAATAATGAAAGACGCTCAAATTTTCTTGGTGAAGCTTCTTTTCAAAAAGAAGGTTCATGGTGCCGCGGGCCGGACTTGAACCGGCGACAGCCCGGTCTTCAGCCGGGTGCTCTCCCAGTCTGAGCTACCGCGGCTCGTCTAATACTGCAAAATGTAAGGCTAATCCTTTTAATTTTTCGGAACTCTCCGCCAAGCCTAAAGTTATTATAGTCGCTTCTCTATTGATATCTCTTTAAGTTTTACAGTCCGGGTTGAAAGGGATGAGCCAAAGCAGAGGCATATGGATTGAACGTAACTATGAGCTTTGCAGCGGTTGTAGACGATGCGAAATCGTCTGCTCACTCTATCACGAAGGAAAAATCTGGCCTGAAGCCTCAAGGATAAGAATTTTTATGCTCGTTCCCGGAGTTGAAATCCCCCACCTATGCTTCCAATGCGAGGACTATCCATGCATCGAAGTCTGCCCAGCCGAAGCACTATCGGTAAATAATCAGACAGGAGCCGTAGAAGTAAATGTTTCAAAATGTACGGGATGCAGCCTATGCATCGGAGCTTGTCCAGGAAAAGTTCCACACATGCATCCAGAAAAGAACCACATAATAATATGCAACCTATGCGGTGGAAATCCAAAATGCGTTGAAGTCTGCCAAGAGGGAAAATGGAACGCACTAAAGCTTACATCAAGGAAAAAGGATTTCTCCTATAAGGCCCTAGCAAAAACCCCAGAAGAACTAACAATCGAAACCGCCAAGAAGCTTTTCGGAGAAGAAATCGCCAAGGAGGTCTGGAAATGAGAGGATACGCCGAAAAATTCCTGGAAATAGACCTTTCCACCAAAAACATTAAAGAAATCAAGTTTCCAGAAGAAATCTTACACGACTACATCGGGGGAAGAGGCCTAGCCACAAAAATCCTTTGGGACAGACTTGGCAGAAAATGGGAGACAATAGACCCATTCAGCCCCGAAAATATTCTACTAGTGTTCACAGGCCCGCTAACCGGCTATTTTCCAGGAACAAAAGTTTGCATTTCAGGAAAATCGCCCCAAAGCAACGGGGTAATAGGCTCGACCCTTGCAGGCGAATTCGGCATAGACCTAAAATGCGCCGGATACGACGGCCTCATAATAACCGGAAAAGCCGAAAAACCAAGCTACATATTCATATGTGACGAACAAGTCGAAATTAAAGATGCAACTCCTATATGGGGCAAAAAAGCAAGGGAAACCCTACAATTTCTAGTAAAAAAGTCAATTGAAAACATCAAAAAGATAAAGCCAAATTACGGAGAAGTAAAGGAACCCTCAATCCTCTATATCGGACCGGCCGGCGAAAACAAAACGAGAGTTGCAGCCGTAGTTGCCAAATATGCGCATGGCGCAGGCTACGGAGGATATGGAGGCGTAATGGGCTCCAAAAACCTGAAGGCAATAATTGCCAAAGGATTCGGCCCGCTACCCGAAGTTCACAATAAAGAAAAAGTCATAGAACTGTTTAACCAAATTTCCAGGAAGAATTTTGAGGAAATGGAGAAGTTTAGACGTTGGGGAACCGGCAAGGCGGGATATGAGGTTGGTGCAGAAACAAGCGCCGAACCGGTCAGAAACTGGCAGGAAGAATGGCATGACGAAAAAAGCTTCAAAGGAGAAGAATTTGACAAATACTGGATAAAAAAGTATTGGGGAGACTTCGGCTGCCCAGTCACATGCCTAAAACTTGCAGTACTAAAAAATGGAAACTTTAAAGGAGCAATATGTGACAACCCAGACTACGAACTTGAAGCCTATCTAGGGACAAACCTCGGAATATTTACCCCAGAAGATAACATCTACTTATCCTACATCATCAACGAGCTTGGACTATGCGGAATACAAGCTGGAGCAGTATTAGGCTTCGCAGCAGAACTCTACGAGAAAAGAATACTAAGCAAAGAAGAACTTAACGGAATAGAACTTAAATGGGGAAATATCCAAGCCTTTGCCGCTCTAGCTGAAAAAATAGCCTGCAGACAAGGAATAGGCGACATACTGGCCGAAGGAGTCTATAGAGCAGCCAAGAAAATCGGAGAAATGAAAGGAATAGACCTCTCCAAATATGCAATTCATGAAAAAGGTGTAGCCATAGGAGCACACGGCATAAGAAGCGGAAAAGACTACGTTACAAACATCTCCTACGCCTGCTCAGTTCAAGCCGGAGACCACACCTCAGTCGCGTACATACCAATCGACCATGAAAACAGCGAACTACAAATGATAATGCATGACTCAGCCGTCTACTGCTTCTTCAACACATTCAAACTTGAAGACGCAGAAATCTTCCAATTCTACGAAGCAGTAACAGGATGGAAACTCAACAAAGAAGAATGGTATAAAGAAAAGGCCCTCAGAATCCTACAACTACAAAGGGCCATGCTTCTTCTCGGCGGGCCGGACGCCCAATGGAAACCAAAAATCGACGATGAAAATCCACCGAGATTCTGGGAACCACTGCCCTCAGGACCCTATAAGGGAAGAATGCCCGACAGAAAACGCTTCGAGGAGGATAGGCTTGAATATTACAGGCTTGTCGGCTGGGATGAAAACGGGGTGCCAAAACCAGAGACATTACGGAAACTAGGCCTAAGGGATGTTGAAATAAAACTCAGAGAAGTAGGCCTAATAAAGTAGTTTGGTTCACTAATGCTTATGAAATCCGAACCAACTTTAAGGCAAGCACAGAAATTTGCATTCAAAATTTTCAAGAAAATCGAGAAGGAATCAAAAGTTGTCAAAGGCGATATGTGGAACCATTCATTATGATACCGACCTCCTCCTAGAAGAGGCAGGCGAAGTTGCAGCGGCTGTTAAGGGATTAGAAGGATACAAGCCACCAGACAAGCCTAAAACGAGAGATATGCTGGCCGCAGAGCCCTTAGCCCATCATTAACATAGGTTAGCGACAAAACCCTTGCGACTACCGTAAAAATTCGGGCATAAAATCTATTGGGAAGTAGGCTCCTGAAAGAAACATCATAGGAAACATTATTGCGTTTGCTGCGGCACTGGCCGCCTCGACTTCCTTTACGGCTCTTGAAATTATCATGCCGATCCCGGAGAACATCAATGAAGTCGCTATTATCATTGTGATGCTTATTGCATCTAGAGTTAATGTGACGTTGAAGGCGAATTTTTCCAGTCCTAGGATTATCGCTGTAGTAAGAAAGCAAAGAACTATCCTAAACAACGATTTTGACATTATCCATTCAATACGCGAAAGGGGAGTTGCCGCTAGCCTACGCAGTATGCCATTCTTCTTATACTTAGTATTGACTTCAGCGAAGCCGTCCGAAAATGGCTAATTTATAAAAGTGAAGCGCTAATATGCTTGGAAACAATAAGTGGTTGATGTGAAATCTGAAGTAAAAATTGCAATAGTAGGTGCTGGACCTGCAGGATCATTTACAGCTTTAACTCTTGCAAGATTGGGAGCGAATCAGAAAACAATTGTCTTCGAAGAACATGATCAAATTGGAAAACCTTCTCATTGTGCAGGCCATTTAAATATAAAAACTTTAAGTAAGCTTGGAATAAAGCTTCCAGCCAAAACTATTGAAAACAAGATTAAGGGAGCAATTTTTTATTCTCCAAGCGGATTAAGCTTCAAGGTTGAGCGGAAAAACCCTGTAACTCTGGTGGTTAATCGTGAATTATTTGACAGGACAATAGCTGAGGAAGCGGAAAGGCTTGGCGTAGAGTTCCGTTTAAAACATAGAGTTAAAAAGTTGCTAATCAGAAATGGAAAAGTGAGTGGATTAATCGTCCATAATTTGGGTAGAAAGCGGAGCGAAAAGATTTATTCAAGGCTTGTTGTTGATGCTGAGGGATGCCCAGCTACACTCCTTAAAAGAGCCAACTTCTTTTATCCAAGACCGGAAAGCTTTGTTTATGGATGCCAAGCAAATGTTGACAGAGTAGAAGATGTTAGACAAGACCTTGTTGAAGTCTATTTAGGGAAAAAATTTGCCGATGGACTCTTCGCATGGATAATACCGAAAAAGAATGGAACAGCAAAGGTTGGCCTAGCCACAAGGCATGGGAATCCGAAAAAGGCATTACTTAATTTTTTCTGCAAGCATCCAATTGCCTCGAAAAAACTTTCTAAAAGCCGAATCCTAAACCTAAGCTTTCATCCAATTCCCCTAGGAGGACCCATACCGAAGACTTATGCTGACGGCTTGCTTGTGGTAGGTGATGCCGCCTCGCAAGTTAAGCCTACAACTGGCGGCGGAGTCATCACAGGAATGATTTGCGCCGAACAAGCCGCAAAAACAGCCTTTAAAGCTTTAAATCTAGACAATTTTTCAGAAAAAGTTTTAGCTGAATATCAAAGGGCATGGATGAACAGGCTGGGCTTCGAATTCAAAGTTATGCTTAGACTTAGGAAAATGCTTGATAGGCTTTCGGATAGGCAGATTGATAGGCTCTTCGAACTATGCATTAGAACAGGTTTAAATGAAACAGTCGAGAAGGTTGGAGATATAGACTTTCAAGGTCGAACTCTTCTGCGAGCAGCTTTAAATCCTAAAGGTTTAATCCCTATCCTATACTTAGCTTGGACAACCCTAACTGGAAGGTGAGCTGAAGACTTGGCAGTAGAATTCAAGTATAAGCAGGTAATCGCCGTTAGGACGGATATAAAAATGAGTAAGGGAAAGCTTGCAGCTCAGGTTGGGCATGCTGCAGTTTCCGCTGCTGAACAAACACGAAAACTAAAGCCGGAGTGGTGGAGGGAATGGCTGAATGAGGGACAATGCAAAATAGTGGTGAAAGCTGAAAGTGAGGAAAGGCTTAGGGAGCTTGAGCATCAAGCAAATGAGTTGGATATTCCTACGG
>Ga0190363_1001275_pt1 | contig 14916 bp, 14 predicted proteins | sample 48721867_MG_FD_161272 | JGI IMG/M metagenome (GOLD analysis project Ga0190363, IMG submission 161272) | Hydrothermal vent microbial mat bacterial communities from Southern Trench, Guaymas Basin, Mexico - 4872-18-6-7_MG | ecosystem: Environmental > Aquatic > Marine > Hydrothermal vents >... | reverse complement strand
AAGACCTTCAAACGTCGATCTGATTTAAAATACCTTCAGTCATCCTCGTAGTTGACCGTAATTCCCTCATTTATGTGCTAATTTTATTTTCCACATTATAAGCACAAATTAAATAATAAATTATCCATCCCTTGAACTCGCCCCACCTTTCCGTAAATTCTCTAACCATATCCCCGGATTGAAGTTTTCCGCCAAAGTAGAAGTATGAAACCGCTTTTCTGGCTCCCAGGTCGTCGGGAACACAGAGATCCATCCTCCCCAATGTCGTTATCAGTATCAGCTCGGCAGTCCATCTTCCGATTCCATTGAATTTCATCAACTCCTCAATTGCTTCCTCGTTGTCCAATCCCCTTATTTTCTCCAAATCATATCCATTGGCAACTTTAAGTGCGAGTTCTCTAATGTATCTGGCTTTCTGGCGAGATAGCTTGCACTTCCGCAATTCATTCTCATCGGTGTTTGCCAAAACTTGGGGTGATGGAAAATCGTAATATGGTTTGCCATCGATTTCTATTTTCTCTCCAAACCTTCTGACCAATGTCCCAGTCATGACATAGGCAACCTGTAAAGAAATCTGCTGCTGGATTATCACCCTAATCGCTCCCTCGAATATGCTCGCCCCGATTCCAGGTGGTCTCAGACCGTAAAACTTTTCCTTTATCTTACGAAGTACCTCATCTTGTTCCATAAAATCATACAACGCTCGAAGGTCATCTCTCAATCTAAAAATATCTGCTATTTTATCCGATAGATATCGCTTCTCTTTTGCATCAAGCTTGGAGAATGCGTTAACCCTCAACCTCGGCTTTTCTACGGTACCAACAGAAGTAACCTCAACTGGAACCAATCTATCTCCGATTTTGAAACTCCGTCTCCAGATACCATCTTTATAAACTTCTGGTTGCGGTTCATTGGATGAAGAGTAAAATTTCCACTGGAGGTCAAAATCATAAGGTGGCGTGGGCAAGAGTTCGAACGAAGTTTTGTCCATGGTATTCACCTGAAATTTAATTTATTTTAATTAATTTTTTTTCACAACCGAACTATAATCTCTTCTTCTCATTTTGATCGTAATATTTCTCCTCTGCTTAACATTCTGGAGCACGTAAAGCCCCTTTTACAGGTTGGACGAGCAATTGCGAAGTCGGATATGCATGTTAGGCAACCCGATATCGATAATAGTGGCAAAGTGTTTGCAATTAGTGGTTCCATTTTAAATCCATCCTTTTGTATATTTTGAGTAATTAAACTCGTCTATTAATTTTAGAAGGGTCTTATTTTGATATTTTGATGAGTCAACATAATGTTTCACTTTCTCTGCAAATTCTTTCATCAATTTCATAAATTGAATATATTTTTCAGCAGGATAGTTGTTGTAATAACAACCATATACCTTAGCTATCCGATCATCCCAGAGTGGAAAGAAATTTGGTGCTAAAAGATGTAAAGCCTTAGCGGTTGCTACGGGACTTTTTCTCCCTCTCATCTTGCCTGAAGCAATTTTTAAAGATTCCATAAATTCGGTAAACATCGATTTTATATCCGATTCATCAGATTCAGAGAATGTGGTTATATCTCGGTCCCTGAATTTCTTAAGTTTCTCTAAGTTATTTTTTATGCATTCTTCAAGTTTATCAAAATCAAAATTTCCATACCTATAAAAGGCCTGATTCCAAGTTAGCAAAAGTACGCCCAATCCGTCAGCCATATCTGATGGATTACACCAAAAATGATGGACAAGAAAAGTTGCCACTTTATACATAGCATCTCGTTTTTCACGTTTTTCAAATTCTTCAATCCCCTTAATGAATTCCTTCTTCGTTGGGATATAAATTTTGTCCATATTTTCACCTCCTTTGCTGTTAAGCGAAATGTCACCTAACGCAACCCTGTTTGCAGGATTTGTGGTTACGAAAGCGGATATTTTTAACAGCGTTAAACAAGGTATCCTATCCCATAGAGTGTTTGTATTTATTTCCCCTTAAGCTTTTCCGCTTTTTCTATTTCTTTTCTAATCCATGGTTCAACATTCTCACCATGATAGAGGTTCTTTAATTCCTCTTCAAGATTAGAAGGCTTTATAATTGCTATCCAACCTTCTCCATAAGGGTCTTTATTGATCAATGTGCAATCATCCTCCAAAGCATTATTCACCTCTAATATTTCACCCGATATAGGAGCTACTATCTTGCCTACCCATTTAGCGGATTGGATTTTTCCACAGGTTTCACCTTGTTGAACTTCGTCACCTTCAAATGGCAAATCTATATACGTGGTTTCACCTGCTAATTTTTGATAAAAATCGTCCATCCCAATACGAACATTTCCATCGGATTCAATCCTTACCCACGTATGCTCATCATGATAATATAATTCATCTGGCATATTGTAACCTTCAATTATCGCCATGCTACCTCCTATTTAATTTCCAAACCTCGACATTTTTCGCCATTAGATTATCCAAGCACATCCTTGCATCTTCTTACCCTTGTAAATTCAAAGGACCTAACTTCTCTATCTCTTCAACGAATTCATTTATCACACTCTGAAATTTAGTAGCTTCACTTGCCGAAATCCATTCAAGTCGTAACCTTTGTGGTTCGATATTAAACTCTTCCAAAAGCTTTTTCAAAAGCAAAACACGTCTTTGAGCTTTAAGGTTACCGCTCTGATAATGGCAATCACCTGGATGACAGCCAGCCACCATAATACCCCATGCACCTTTTTGAAATGCCTCAAGTATTAATTCTGGATCAACTCTACCTGAACACATAACCCTTACGATCCTGAAGTATGGTTTCATCTGTAATCTCGACACCCCAGCTAAATCTGCTCCCGCGTATGAGCACCAGTTACAACAAAATACTATTATTTTGGGTTTCTCACTCATGTTAATGCTGCTTCAATTGCTGCTCGTAACTGTTCTTTTTTGAAACCTAATTGTTGTGCTGCACCTGATGGACATGCTGATGCACATGAACCACATCCTTTACATAAAGCAGGTATGACCTGGCTAACTCGTTTCCCATCCTTAACTACTATTTCCAGGGCATCATAAGGGCAAACAGATACACAGATTCCGCAACCTGAACATATTTTTTCATCAATACTAACTATTCTTGGTTCACCTCTGTACTTCGGTTTCGATAAGATTGTACATGCTCTCGCAGAGGCTGCATATGCTTGTGAGATTGTCTCTTTGATTGTCTTTGGTGAATGTGCCATACCACAGAGGAATATACCTTCTGTAGCAAAATCAACAGGTCTAAGCTTCACATGTGCCTCAAGGAAGAATTGTTCTTGATTCAAAGGCACTTTTAGTAATTTAGCAAGTTCTTCATTCCCGTCATTTGCTACTATCGCTGGACTTAACACAATTAAATCTGGCTCAATCAACACCTCATCTTTTATAACCCGATCATAAACTTTTACTTCTAACGAATTGCCATTCTTTTTAACAACGGGTTTTTTATCTAAATCATATCTTATGAAAACTATACCCTTCTCACGAGCACGTTGATATGCGAGCTCGCTGAATCCATAAGTCCTTATATCTCTGTAGAGTATAAATATCTCAACGTTTGGGTTAAGCTCTTTTGCTTTTAGTGCGTTTTTAATAGCTTCACGACAGCACACTCGTGAACAATAAGGATGTTCCTCTTCCCTCGAGTTAACACATTGTATCATCACAATAGTGTTATATTTATCTATAGAGTGCCCATTCTCTGCCAGATACTTCTCAAATTCTCGCTGTGTAATTACACGCTTATCTTCTCCATAAAGATACTCTTTGGGTTTTGATTCTTTTGCACCTGTTGCAACGATAATAACACCATGTTCGAGCTCGATTATGCTTGAATCCACCTCTATCTGTGTTTTGTAATTTCCAATATAACCCTCTATTGATTTGATTTTTGCATTTTTGTAAACCCTAATTTTATCATGGGTTTCAACTTTTTCAATTAGTTCCCTTAATAATTTCTGTACATCTCCCCCTTCAAGCGTGTAATACAAATTCCTCAGATTACCACCAAGTTCTTTTTCACGTTCGACAAGATAAACCTCATATCCTTGGTCTGCAATGTTCAAAGCCGAAACCATACCCGCTAAGCCACCCCCTATAACGAGAGCACTTGGTGTTATATTCACCTCAACCGGTGTAATTGGCTCTAATAAACAAGCTTTTGCAACTGCCATTCTTACAAGCTCTTTCGCTTTACGGGTTGCCTCTTCAGGTTCATTCATATGTACCCAAGAACATTGGTCTCTTATATTTGCCATCTCAAACAAATACGGATTTAGGCCTGCCTCTCGCAATGTTTCCTGGAACAACGGTTCGTGTGTCCTTGGAGTGCAACTTGCCACTACCACACGATTTAACTTATATTCCTTAATTTTCTCTTTTATCCTTTGTTGAGTGTCCTGCGAACAAGTAAATAGGTTCTCTTCAGCGTATACTACATTGGGCAAAGTTTTTGCATACTCAACAACTTCTGGTACATCAACATATGCACCAATATTTATTCCGCAACGACAAACAAATACACCTACTCGTGGTGGTTCACCTGTGACATCTCTCTCTTCTGGGTAAACCTTTTCGGTTACTAAACTTCCTCTTACATTTGAAAGCAAACTCGCTGCACATGCGGCTGCACCACTTGCCTGTGTCACCGTCTCTGGAATATCTTTAGGTGCCTCGAATACCCCACACACATATATGCCCGGTCGAGATGTTTGCACAGGATGGAACTCGTCAGTTTCACAGAACCCGTATTCGTTTAAGTTTATGCCTATCTTTTTACTTAACTCAACAACTTCTCTTCCTGGTGTAAATCCAACCGATAAAACTACAAGGTCAAACTCTTCCTCGATTAGGTTACCTTCTTCATCTTCATACTTTATCAAAAGATTATGATTTTCTGGTATTTCCTTTATTGATGCAACTCGTGCCCTTATATATCTTACATTATACTCTTTCTTTGCACGCTCATAATATTTATCAAAATCTTTGCCATACGCACGCATATCCATAAAGAATATTGTTGGTTCTATATTTTTATCATGTTCTTTTGCTATCATTGCTTGTTTTGTAGCATACATACAACATACTGCTGAGCAGTAAGGCTTACCTCCTTTATGGGTTTCTCTTGAACCCACACATTGTATCCATGCAACTTTCCTTGGTGGTTTATTATCTGCTGGACGCACAAGATGTCCTTCATAAGGCCCTGAAGCGGATAACATTCTCTCAAATTGCAATGACGTAACTACATTCGGGTATCTACCGTAACCATATTCATCTTTTATTTCTGGCGAGAATATCTCTCCCCCGAGTGCAAGAATTATTGCGCCAACCTCGATTGTAACCTCTTCTTCAACCATCTCGTGTAAGATTGCTTCTGCCTCACACTTATTCATACATTGTAAGCATTCCGAACAGGTCGCACAATTAATGCATCTTTTTGCTTCCTGTATTGCTAACTCTTCGCTTTCATAACCGAGTTCTATTTCATCCCAATCATTTTTCCTTACATCTGCTGGACGTTTACGAGGCTCTATTCTTTTCGCTTTTTCTATCTTGCGTTCGGGCAACTCTGCTACCTTTACTTCTTTTTTCCTATCGGCCTTTAAGTCTTTACCCTGTAAATATCTGTCAATTGAAATAGCTGCCTCATGACCATGTCCAACTGCTTCAACTATCGAAGCAGGACCGCTTACAATGTCACCACCAGCAAAGACACCCCTTATGTTTGTCTCAAGTGTTACTTCATCAACTTTTATTGTTTTCCATGGCGTAATATCAAGTTTTTCAAATCCACTTAAATCAGGCTCCTGTCCAATCGCTATAATGACAGTGTCTCCCTCAATCACCTCTTCTGTACCGGGTTCAAGTTTTGGGTTGAACTTTCCAGCTTCATCAAATACCGAAGAGCAGTGGAGTGTCTCAAGTCCCTTTACTTTACCATTTTCACCTATGATTCTCTTTGGTCCACGACAGGGATGGATAATTACTCCCTCTTCTTCTGCCTCTTCTATTTCCCAATCATGGGCTGGCATCCTATCTTTTGAGCTCAAATCACGTGTTTCAAGGCAAACAAGATGGACCTCCTCTGCGCCTAACCTTACTGCACTTTTGGCACAATCAATTGCAACATTACCACCACCTATGATTATGACCTTTTTACCGATATTCACACTGGCCCCTGATTTCACTGACTTTAAGAACGGTATTCCATAAAGCACCCCATCTAACTCAGTACCTTCTAATCTTAGTTTTTTGGGATTTTGTGCACCTATCGCTATGAAGATTGCTTTATAGCCCTGTGCAAAGATCTCTTCCAAGGTGATATCTCTACCTACTTTTACACCTGTTTTTAGTTCAATCCCATGTTTCAAAACCCAATTGATCTCTTTTTCTGTAATCTCTTTGGGTAACCTGTAGTAAGGTATACACATTGTCATCATTCCACCGGGTTTATCATTAGCCTCAAATACAGTTACAGGGTAGCCCATTTTTAACAAATCAAACGCACAGGTTAACCCTGCGGGTCCTGCACCAATGATAGCAACCTTTTTATCCTTGTAGACTGGCTCAATTCTTTCCGGCTCTTCTTCATGCCTTAACGCCCAATCCGCTACAAAACGCTTCAATGCACGAATCGCTATGGGGTCATCTATCTCATTTCTATTGCATTTATCCTCACAGGGATGATGACATACACGTCCACATATTGCTGGAAACGGCATCCTCTCCCGTATCAATTCTATTGCTTCTTTGAATTTACCCTGTGAAATAAGAGCAACATAGCCTTGCACATTTATACCTGCTGGGCAGGCGTCTCTACAGGGCGATATCCCCTGTTTATCGATTGCAAAAGCATTAGGTACTGCTTGTGGATACAATCGATAAATTGCTTTGCGATTGGCCAATCCTAAATCGAATTCATTTGGCACTTCAACTGGACATACTTCTACACATTCGCCACAACCTGTACATTTGCTTAAATCTACATATCTCGGCTTCTTCTTTATTGTGACACGAAAATCACCCGCTTCACCTGTAACTTTGAGCAATTCTGCATTCGTGATAAGCTCTATATTTCTGTGTCTACCACATTCAACAAGCTTGGGTGCCATTATGCACATTGAGCAATCATTTGTAGGAAATGTTTTATCCAATTGTGCCATCATCCCACCAATCGCAGATTTATTATCCAATAGATATACCTTATACCCGTTTTCTGCTAAATCCAATGCAGCCTGTATACCTCCTATACCTCCACCGATTACGAGAACCGCACCTATTTTTTTATCAGCCATCGCATCCAATTGCAGCTTTAAGCTCTATGCGTGGCTCTACATTTACTTTAATGTTTAGCGCCTTTGTTATTAAACATTCTCGTTTAGCATATTCTATCGCTCTTTGTGCTTTCAGGAAATCCTCCTTATCTTGGACCAAAATCATCGGTTTCACTGTTACTTCATTGAATTTGAATTCACTTCCCTGCATATATGCTTTGCCACTGGAGTCGCTTTCATAATTGAGTATTTTCCCGCCCAACTTATCTATCATCCACAGAAAGGTTGTCATTACACATGTTTCGATTGATGCAACAAATAAATGTTCAGGTGTCCAGCAATCCGGGTCGCCACCAAATTCAGTTGGACAACCAACCTCTATTTTTTCTCTACCTTTGCTCAAAAGTTCACCCCTTCGCGAATTTTTCCACCTCACACTGGTCTTGAACTCATATATCTTAGGCATCAGTTTCATAGCTTTTCAATCAATTGAGTCGCTTTTATCCTATTTAGCATAAACCCAAGTTCACGAGGTTTAAATCCCAACGCTAACCCCAACAGTTGTGGATAATAAATTACTGGTAATTTATATTCCACACCAAATTTTGCCTCAATCTTACGCTGGTTATCCTCGTACATTATTGAACAAAAGGGGCATATCGAGACGAGCGCATCGACATACTCTTTTTTAAGTTCACTCAATTTTTTATTCGCCATACTGAGTGCAATGTTTTCGTCTATTCCCAATATCGCTCCACCACAGCAATCAAGTTTTGTTTTGTAGTCAATAGTTTCTGCACCTGTCACGCTAATCAAGTCATCCAAAGTATGTGGAGCCTCTGGGCTATCAAATCCATCATATATTTCGCTCGGCTTTAGATAATGACATCCATAATGTGCAGCCAACCTAAGTTTCTTTAGATCAACTTTTATCTTCTCTTTTATTTTTGACAGTCCAACATTTTCATAAAGTATTCGTGAGAAATGTTTTATAGATACACCTTTGTTGTATTTCTTGCCAAAAATTTCAAGCTCCTTGTTCACCTTCTTTCGTAAGTCTTCATCTTCGTTCAATTTTTTCTGCACTTCTGTAAGTATCCCGGTACAAGCATTACATAGCGTGCATATGTTTAGTCCAGCTTCTTCAGCGATTGCAATGTTCCTTGCAGCAAGCACTGTTGCAACATATGTATTCACTGATTTGATTGGAAAGCCACAACAGGCAAACTCTTCGATATCTATTAGCTCTATTCCTAAGGCACTTGCAACTCGCCTTGCTGAAAGCTCATAATGTTGCGCACGTACAGGTATAGTGCATCCAATGAACAGTGCGTATTTTACGCCCATAACTTGCCTATTCCTTTTGATTTGATAAAGTTTTTCACATCTTCAAAACGACCTTTAACCTTTGGCAAACCCAGCCTCTCGCGTTTCTTATTATCAAAATCCTCAACTTCATATAACCTACCGAATGTACCAACGAGTCTTGCCTGTTCTTTAAATGCTGGGTGTATATATCCATTCTTTATTGCAATATTCTTTAGTGCCGTCATAATATCGGTAAACCTAACATCTTGTGGGCATCTCTCGTAACATGCGTAACAAGTGGAGCATAACCATACGAAATCACTTTTTAGCACCTCATCTCGCATACCAAGTAGTACCATTCTTATGATTTTTCTGGGATTATATTTTTCATCTATCTCACGGACTGGACAACTTGCGGTACATGTCCCACATGCGAAACAGCGTAGCAAGTGTTCACCACCCGGTTGTTTTGCTACTTCATACTTAAAATTTCTATCAAGTTCGCTTACTCTAATCATGGCTTCGCCTCCATGATCGCTGTAGTGAAATCTTCTGGCGTCACTTTTGGTGTTTCTATTTTCCTTTTTTCATAAAATTCTTCAATTTTTAGCTCGATCACTCTCTCTACACGTTTTGTTTTCTTTAAATCGTCCTCCATTGACTGTAATTCTTCTTTTGGATAAAACTGGAAATCACCCGAAATCAATATATCATCTATTGTATTTTCTTTAACTTCCTGCGAAGTTCTAATGAGTCCGCCTCTTGCTTTATATGTACTATGAAGTATCTCAACCCCTTCTCTTATCTTGATACCTGTGACCTTCTTCTTTGTTTTCTTGAATAAAAATTCATTCGAGGTCATCCACCGCTCTAATTCGTTCATCTTGTTGATTATATCTTGTGTCAACGTTATGGGCTCAAGTTTGCCAAGTATTTTCTCGTATTTCTCAATCAGTACCTGGATAATCTCTTCGCGTGGTGGAACAACTTTGAGCTCACGTTTCATGGTTGTAAGATTCTCTTCCATTGATTTGTATATTTTGTCACGAAATTTTTCATCCGGTACCTTCAGCACTCTACTCATAGTTTTGTAATCAAAATCCATAAGGATACCACCAACAAATACCATGGAATTTTCGATATTAGCACCACCCTCGCCTGTAATTTTTTTACCTTCTTTTGTTACGATGTCATTTGCTGGTCTAAAATATGCTTCTATACCGAACTCGCGATAGGTTTCGCATGGTGGTTGTGATAGAAATTCAAATATTTCCTCGATTTTTTTCGGAAATTTAGGATTTTCCCTATTCCATATTACTTGGTAAAATATCTGATTTTCGTCCAAATAGGTTGCACCTCCTCCAACTTCTCTTCGCATTACAGGTATACCCGCTTTCTTACAGTATTCGAGGTCGACCTCTTTTTCGGCATCTTGGAAGTACCCCACCGACACCAACGGTATTTTAGGTGACACAATAACTAATCCCTCAAATCCCATCCTCGCTAATGCATGGAAAATCAACATAGATTGTTGTCCTGGCAATTTACCTAATTTAAGTACCTGCATTATCCCCTTATCCCACGCCAGATTATTTCACTTATGTTTCTAACCGTGATACTCTTTTCGCCCGATTTTTTTAACTCCGTAGCGGCTTTTTTAAGTACCTGCTCGCAAGTTGGACACGATGTAACCAATAGCTCTGCTCCCGTTTCTACAGCTTCCCTTATGCGTGTCATGGCAATCGCATCCGATAATTCAACATCTGACATGAGTATGCCTCCGCCACCTCCACAGCACCTTGAAGTTTTCCCAGCATTTTGCATCTCAATAACTTCTACACCAAGTTTATTTAATATTTTGCGTGGCTCTTCTATTATACCCAGCCCACGCGATAAGTCACACGGATCATGATAGGTTACCTTCAACTCAAGGTTTGCTTCTGGTAAATATTCCAAAATAACCTGAAGAATATGTTTCACCTTTTTGCCATATTCTTCTTGTAAGAATGCTGTGCAGGTCGGACACAATGCTATGAATTCATCATACGGGAAAACGCGGTTGAATTTCTCTTTCCATGCTTCAAAATCCTCTCTAAAGCCAAGCGCATACATCGGGAACCCGCAACAGATTTCCTTTACAACTTTCACATTTATACCAAGTTTTTCCAGCATCCTAAGGTAAAGTTTTGTCTGGTTCGGTCTTGCAAGGTATTGGCATCCTATGAATAATGGGATTTCGCCATCCTTCAAAGGTATCGCCACTTCTTCGTCTCCAAAAATATTACCCGTCCGCTTCACATTCTCTATTACAGTTTTATGTGTATCGTATGCAAACCCTTCTTTTACGAGTTCAGCCCGCACTGCTGCTATTAAACCTGGTATATTTACACTTGCTGAGCAGCGTTCAACACAATCTCTGCAGAATGTACATTGGAAGAACTTCTTCGCTATATAATTGTTTGGTTCCAAATGTCCCATAAGCAAACCAAATCCCATTACAGCTTTGCCCCTTGCACTGTCGATTTCCCAACCAAGTTGTTGAAAAACAGGACACCCTTCAAAGCAATATGCACATCTTATACAGGTATTCAGTTCGTTTTCAAATTTTTCTAAATACTTAAGTTGCATCATGCACCTTTGATTAAACCTTCACGCATCAACAAATGTACTTCTTCCCTGGCTCGCTTTATTTTTTCCTCTGCAGATTTTCTTAACTCTTCTTCGGTAAGCTTTCTTCTTGCTACACCTTCTTTTATTGCTTGCATACCGCACGCTACCGCTTCATCGATATAAACTTCCCATTCGTCCATTGTTGGTATAATATAGTCCTCGTTGATACCTTTCTTTTCTGCACTCTTTGCAAGTGATTTAGCAGCAGCCACACACATAGTATCTGTTACTGTTTTTGCCCAGACATCTAACACACCACGGAATATTGCAGGGAAACCAAGCGAATTATTTACTTGGTTGGGAAAATCTGACCTACCAGTTGCTACTATTTTTGCACCTGCTTCCTTTGCTTCCCATGGCCATATCTCCGGAATTGGATTAGCGCACGCAAAGACAATGGCATCCTTTGCCATATTCTTTATCCACTCTGGTTTTATAGTTCCTGGTCCTGGTTTTGATGCAGCGATACAAACATCCGCCCCTTTTAATGCCTCAGGTACACCACCCACAACATTATCAGCATTCGTGATTTGACACAATTCCCATTTCTCTTTGTATTTCTCGATAAGGTCTGTTCTACCTTTATGGAGTGTACCTTTTGAATCACACAGTATCATATTCTCTGGCGGTAACCCAGCTTCTATAAGCACCCAAGCTGTCCTTATATTAGCTGCACCAGCACCTACAAGTACAACTTTGATTTTCTTCATATCTTTGCCCACAATTTTCAAAGCATTTATAAGCCCCGCAAGTATAACTGTTGCCGTACCCTGCTGATCATCGTGCCATACCGGTATTTGCATCTCGCTTCGCAATTTCTTAAGAATATAGAAACACTTTGGTTGTGCAATATCTTCAAGATTTATTCCACCAAAGGTTGGTTCAAGTGCCTTCACTATTTCACAGAATTTCTCTGGATCTTTCTCACGCAAACAAATTGGGAATGCATCCACTCCACCAAGATATTTAAAGAGTAGCGCTTTGCCTTCCATTACGGGCATAGCAGCTTCTGGCCCGATATCACCCAACCCAAGAACCCGTGTACCATCTGAAACTACTGCTACAAAGTTCGCCTTATTTGTATATTCGAACACTTTTTCAGGATCCTCTTTTATCCCCTTACATGGTTCTGCAACCCCGGGTGTATACCAGATAGCAAAATCGTCAATACTTCTTACAGGTGCTTTTAGCATCACTTCGATCTTACCCTGATAGAATGGATGTAATCTGATTGCTTCCTTGCCTGGTTTCGCGGCTCGTTCAAGTAGTTCCTTAACTGTTAATTTATCTTTAATTCCCATTATATTGTCTCGCCTTCGTGTGTATAACTTCTTCAATCGGCATAATTTCCTTCATCATATATAATGGCTTCTTCTCACCGCGTACACTTGTGGGGATATCTCTTATAAACTCTTTGTGTAGCTCTATCAATAATACGGGTTGTAAAATCCTTGAACCACAATGAGCTAACACGTTTACTCGTAGATTATTTCCTTTGGCAGGTGACTGGATTTCACTCCTACAGGGTGTGACTTTGGAGATCGCAACTCTTTTCTCCATCATATAGAAATATGCAACTATTAATTTTGTCAAGTTTAAAAATGAAAACAGATTTCCCCAATCCTTATTAATGCAATAAGAAAGCTCTTCAGAAATGGGCGGACAAAATCTGCTGCATTACCTGTCACCGGGATGTAAGTATAACGAGTGGTTATCTCATCCAATCCTTATCGCCTTACGTAGCTCATCACTCACCCATTCAGCTAACTCTCTGTCATCTGCATGTATTTCAGCGATCACATCACCTCTATGTATGTCACCCGTTTTGTGCCAGAAAACAAACCCTACTGCGTGGTTGATCTTATCACCTTTCTTGAACCTACCCGCCCCCAGGTGGTTAGCTAACCACCCTATACGTTCGGTATCCATGCTCAGAAGGTTACCTGTTTCCCATGCTTTGAGTTCCACCACATGGTTTGCGGTTCTCAACTTACCCGTATCCTCAACGTATGATGTGTCACCACCCTGTGCAGCCACAAGTTCGACAAACTTCTCATACACCGCACCTGATTCAAGGTACCGCCAGTAATCCAGCTCCACACCCGCAAGCTCGAGCACCCTTTCGATGATCGTTATCACCACATGCTTTAGATCCTCCTCCATCTTACCATCACGCATAAATTCGATAGCTTCCTTCACCTCAAGCGTATTACCTACACATCTACCCAATGGTACATCCATATTCGTTATCACTGCATCTGTCTTCACCCCATAGGATTGACCTACTTTAACCAATAAGCTTGCCAGCTGCTCGGCTGCATCACGTGTCTTCATGAATGCACCCGTACCACACTTAACATCCAGCACCAGCACATCGAGATCCTCCACCAACTTTTTACTCATTATGCTGGCAACCATCAACGGTAGTGAATCCACGGTTGATGTGATATCACGTAGCTCGTAGAACTTCCTATCCGCAGGCACTATATCATCGGTTTGCCCCACTATTGCCACACGATGGTCACGCAATAGCTGTTTGAACTCCTCCACCGTGAAATCTGTCCTCACCCCCGGTATGGATTCGAGCTTATCCAACGTCCCTCCAGTATGGCCTAACCCCCTACCCGATATCATGGGTACCACCAACCCCATACTTGCCAACCATGGTGCCACTATCAACGATACCTTATCACCCACCCCGCCAGTAGAATGTTTATCTACCTTCAACCCCGGTATATCATCGAGCTCAAGCGTAACCCCTGACTTGATGAACTCACACGTAAGCGCAAACGTCTCACGTTCATCCATACCTCTGAAGTATATTGCCATCAACAATGCTGCCACTTGATAATCTGGTATCTCACCACTAACATACCCTCGTACAACGTACGCTATCTCATCGTCGGTGAGCGGCTCACCTCGCTTCTTACGCTCTATTATCTCCTTTAGATTTGGCATGCTCCTCCTCCACAATCTCTATACCGGTTGATGTACCTATACGTGATGCACCCGCACGTAGCATATCCATCGCCTGTGTGTAATTCCTTATACCACCGGAGGCTTTCACCCCCACCCTATTACCTACTATCCGACGTAATAATCGCACATCATCCACTGTAGCACCTGCTGGCCCATAGCCGGTGGAGGTTTTCACAAAATGTGCACCACCCTCAATTATGAGCTCACACGCCTTAATCTTCTCACGTTCGGTAAGATACGATGTTTCTATGATGACCTTCACCAACCTACCATCCGCAGCAGCCACCACCTCCTTAATATCGGTGAGCACCCTCTCGTAATCACCTGACTTGAGCCCCCCTATATCGATCACCATATCGATCTCTTTCGCACCATCCTCCACCGCTACCTGTGTCTCTTTAACCTTAACCTCAGTCTTGTTCGCACCAAACGGGAAGCCCACCACCGTACCTACCTTAAGCTTCGTATCTTTGAGCTCCTCACACGCGAGTGTTACCCACTTCGGTAACACAAATATTGCTGCAAACGGATACTTCTTGCTGCGACGGATGAAATCAATAACCTCAGCCTCCGATCTATCGGGCTTAAGTAACGTTTGGTCAATAAACCTTGCAATACTCATGGCTTCATCCCCGTAGCTGTTCGACTATCTTGCGGGTT
>Ga0190363_1001274_pt1 | contig 14916 bp, 13 predicted proteins | sample 48721867_MG_FD_161272 | JGI IMG/M metagenome (GOLD analysis project Ga0190363, IMG submission 161272) | Hydrothermal vent microbial mat bacterial communities from Southern Trench, Guaymas Basin, Mexico - 4872-18-6-7_MG | ecosystem: Environmental > Aquatic > Marine > Hydrothermal vents >... | reverse complement strand
TGCTTATTATGCCCAGCAGGACTATCAAGGAGAGTATTGCAGAGAAGCTCTTTGTCCGGCAAGGGGTGGCGTGGTTGAATTTTCCTGTATGGGAATATTTGATGATGATTTTGCCATTACCCTTTGTGATTCAAAAAACCCAACTCCGGTTAATTTCCCAAAATTTCAGCATCAGGGAAGAATAAACTACATTTTCAATGAAAGCTATCCTTTCAATGATTTTACCTTAAAGAGTTTTGGTACTCATCTTCAACCATCAAGTTTTGAACTCAAAGGAAACTTCAAAGAAGGAAGCATTAATCTAAAAGGAAAAGCAATCGGATACTGGCCACCAAAAGGGTGGGGAAGAGTAGAAGGAACTTGGTGGGATCCAGAAGGAAAAAGAACCTGGGGAAGAGCTTTTATTTTATGGCAAGGCGAAATAAAATTTAAAGGAAAAACAATAAAAGTAAAAGATACTCTTGGAATAGGAGAATTTACACGGTTTGAGGGAAGCAAATGATCAAAATGTCAATAGAAATTTTTGAAAAGTATGCCAGAGAATATGATAGTTGGTATGATAAAAATAAATTTGCCTACGAATCTGAAATTTTGGCTTTTAAAAAATTTATTCCCAAAAAGAAAAGAGGATTAGAAGTTGGAGTAGGTACAGGAAGATTTGCCATTCCTTTAGGGATTAAACTGGGAGTAGAACCTGCTACCACAATGGCGGAGATAGCAAGAAAGAGAGGAATAAAAGTTATAAAAGGGGTGGCTGAAAACCTTCCTTTCAAAGATTCTTTTTTTGACTTTGTATTATTAGCTTCAACTATTTGTTTTGTAAAAGATCCCTTAAAAGCTCTTTCTGAAGCAAAAAGGGTTTTGAAATCTGGAGGTTTTTTAATTTTGGGAATAATTGATAAAGAGAGTTTTTTGGGAAAGCTTTACCAGTCAAAGAGAGAAAAAAGTAAATTTTTAAAATATGCTAATTTTTATTCTGTAAAAGAAATTTTGGATTTTCTTGAAAAATTAAGGTTTAAAGATATCAAAATATGCCAAACCATTTTTAAAAATCCTCAAGAACTTACTGAGATTGAACCTCCAAAAGAAGGCTATGGCAAGGGAGGATTTGTAGTAATTAGAGGAACAAAATAAAAACTAATAATGACTTTTTTAATTTTTCATCCAGATTTTAAGGAATATGATTTTGGCGAAGGTCATCCTTTTCGGGGAGAGAGAGTTGAAATTTTCAAAAAAATAATAAATGAAAAATTTCCAGATTTTGAAATTTTAAAACCTGATCCAGTTTCAGATGAAGATTTATTATTAATTTGTGAAAAAGATTATATTGATTTTACAAAAAATTATTTTTCTGCAAAAGCTAAAGGAAAAAATTTTAATGGAAGATTTTTTAAATATCATTCTGCTGATAATTTACCTTCTTTTGGGTGCGGAGAAATTGAAAAAGCAGGTAGATTAATTGTAGGTGGAATAAAACTTGCAATAGAAAAAGCTCTTGACTATTTAACATTTGCAAAAAAAGTTCCTGTTGTGATTACTTTTGGAGGATTGCACCATGCAAAGCCTTCTTTTGGTGAAGGATTTTGTATTTACAATGATGTTGCCTTTGGAGGAAAATATCTTTTAGAAAAGAAAAAATTTGAAAGAGTTTTAATTTTAGACACTGATGCTCATGCAGGAAATGGAACTTGCGAGTATTTCTGGAAAGAAAAAAGGGTTTTATTTGTGGATTTGCATCAAAACCCAAAAACATTGTATCCAGGAACAGGCTTTGTCAAAGAAATCGGTGAAGAAGAGGGTAAAGGATTTACGATAAATATCCCTCTTTCTCCTTTAGCTTCAGATAGTTCTTATGAACTCGTTTTTGAAGAAATTGTTTTGCCTGTTATTGAAAAATTCAAGCCCCAAATTATTTTAAGGAATGGTGGTTCTGATCCTCACTTTGCAGATGAGCTTACAAATTTGGGACTAACAATAAAAGGATTTTATTTTATTGGTAAAAAAATAAAAGAAATCAAAGAGAAATTAAATATTCCCGCAATTGATATTTTGGGATCAGGGTATAATTTAAAAGTTTTACCTTATGCCTGGAGTGCTTTAATAGAAGGACTTGTGGGAAAAGAAAGTGAAATAAAAGAGCCTGTTCCTTTGCCTTCATACTTAAAAAAAGATCCTGCCTTTTCAGAAACAAAAAAATTAGTCAAAAAAATCAAAAATATTTTTAAAGGAATTTGGTTTTAAAAAAAGAATGAGAAAACTATTAGAAAAAGAGCAGAAGAAATTAAAGTCTTTAGTAAAAAAGTCAACAGAATCTACAAAGAGATCCAATGAAAACTTTATAGCTTATTGTGGCCTTTATTGTGGTGATTGCTTTTTCTACAAAGGTGAAATTGAAAAATAACAGATTAAAAAAGTATTCGCTTAAAAACAAACATTTAAATAAAATAGATTAATAAATTTATGATGAAAAAAGAAACTAAAAGCTGGAAACAAATTATGGTTTTGTTTGGTAGTATTTTAGGAGGTATTGTTACAGGCGTTATAATAACTGCATACCATTTTGGGAAGACTGAAGGAAAAATTTTTCCTGTAGCTATTTTCACGATGGCAGTTGGCGCTTCAATTGCAGGTATAATTAAATATTTAGTTGACAAACGTAGAGGAATGAATACTACGACTTCTAAACTTACCCTTACAGTTAGTCTTTATGTAATAATTGGTTTGCTGATTGGTGCAAGTATCGGTATATGTTTATTCAAATAGGAAACTCTCCTTCAATAAGAATTTCTTGGAAAATTTCTCTTATTCCTGAAGAAAAACTTTTATTAATCTATTTTTCTACAATATTTTCTGGTTTAATATTTCTACCATCGTTTACTCCAAAATATGCTTCTTTTTTCTTTAATTTTTTGTGGTAAATATTCTTTGCTACAACAAATCTTTGTTGACCTCTTCTAACTTCTTTATCAAAGTTCGCTTCAACACTATATATATTAGGAAATTTTCCTTGAGTAGTTTCTATTGGATTTGCAGGGTCGTAAATATAAGTTTTCTCTCCGTGCCGGATAACAATAAAAGTATGTCTTCCTGAAAACTCTTCATTTTTGTCCCACAGAACTTCTCCGCTGAAATAACTTGAATTAATATTTTTTTGTTGTAAAAAATACTGCGCTAAAGCAGCAATTTCTGCACATTCGGCGGCATTTTCCTTGAAAACCTCGCTCAATTTAATTTCTTTACCACTTTGATAGTGCTGTTGGTATAATCTTTCGCGTATGGATGATCTTTTTAGGTTTTCTTGATATCTCCTCTCAAATATTTCTGGGTATTTTCTCTCAATGGTCTTGGTGAAAGCAAACAGAGAAGCAAATAATTTTTCATCTATTTCTATCCCTTGCTTCTTTAACCATTCGCTAAGTTTTTGTAAATTATATCGCTCCCTTTCGTTTTGTATCTCTTTCCACAAATCATTAAAATTGTCAAAATCACATATTACTTCTATATTAAGTTCTGAATCTGGAAAGAAACCTACTCCACCAACAGGAATTTTATCATTATTTTGAAGTGTTGATATCTCAAAACACTGACCAAAAAGTTTTTCAATAAATCTTTCTTTCTCTTTAAAACCTCTTTTTGTTTCTCTAATTTCTCTTTCTTTAAAAGTCATACTTTTTTCATTTTACCATTTTAAATTTAAAAATTGAATTTTTTGACATTTTGGTTTTATCTCTTTGGGTTCTTTTTTGGGTTGCCAAATTTTTCCTTTTTCAATAATATGGATTACCTCAATTCCTTCTTTTTCTAATTCTTTTGCAATGAAAGCTCGGTGGCATTTCCAGGGAAATTTTTCAGCACAAATGATAATAGTAGGTTTTAATTTTGAAATTTTTATTAATTCTCTCAAGGCTTTTTTAAATTGATTTGTCTTGGTGTATTCTTCATAGCCTCCTTCTCTAAAACCACCTAATTTTTCAAAATGGAAATATTCAATTTTGTTTTCTTTTAAAAACTTTTTTAGGTTTTCTTTTTTAAAATGAGGAAACCATTTTGAAGTAGGCCAACGTCTTACATCTAAAACAACTTCAATCTGATAATCCCTTAAAATCTCTAAAAACTCTTTTATAGAACGATTAGAAGTGCCAAGAGTATAAACTTTCATTGGTTTGGTTTTTGTCTCTTTCTTTAAAATTAACTTTTAAAATCAATTTTTTTCAATTTAAATTCTTGACAAAAAAGAGAAAGATAAGTTAAATTAAAATTAGTTTATGAAAAGTCTATTTTCAAAAATTTTAATTTTTATTTTTTTGATAGTTTTTATTTTTGGAGGAGTTTTAATTTGGAAGCATTTCTCAAAAGAAAAACCACCTTTTTCAAAAACTCCTCCTCCTACTCTTTCTATAGAACCTGTTGACCTATCTGGAGTTTCTACTCAAAAGATAGCTTTTGCCAAATATTATTCTTTACAACCTTTAGAGATTTCTTTAAAAACTCCTCAATATAGCTTACCTTTAAAAACTACTCAAATTGCCAATTTTGAAGATTTTTCTAAAAAAATTTCTTTATCTCAGGAAGCTTTACATCTTTTAAAAAAGAATGGTTTTGTAGTCATTAAAAATCCTTTTAATCCAAAAGAGGAAGATATTACAAGACCTTATAAAATTTTAAAAGAAAAAGGTATTCCAATTTTTATTACTTCAGATTCTCTATTACATCTTTACCATATTCAATTTGACGAAACATTGAGACAGATTGAAGAAAAAGAATTTTACGATAAAATCTGGCAAATCAGCAAAACGCTTTTTGAGGCTTCTCAAGAAAATTATCAAAAAGCAACCGGCGATTTGAAAGAAGCATTAAAGAGAAATATTGCCTACTTTTCTGTTGCTTTAAGTTTACTAAAACCAAAAGAAAACCAAATTTGTCCTCCTTCTGAAAATTGCAAAGACCCCGGTATAGCCAGCGCTTATTTTACAGAGCAGGATTTAGATAAATATAAATTTGAGATTCCTGATTTTGTCAAAGAACAAGTTGAAAAAGAATTGGAATTGATAGAAAAACATCAGGGATTTTCTAACTCGCCGATTTTCATTTACAGAGAAGATTATTCCCAATATGTTCCAAGAGGTCATTATACAAGATCAGAGAAATTGAAAAACTATTTTAAGGCAATGATGTGGTATGGTAGAATATCAATGCTTTTGAAGGGAACTGATCAAGTAGGACCCGGAAAAGATTGTAATGATTTTCCTCCCTGTAAGGCACTTATTTCTTTATATGATGCCAAAATTCAAACAATTCAGGCATGCTTGATATCTTCAGAATTTGCTAAAAATAAGAAATTAAAAGATGACTGGGAAAGAATTTATTCAGTTACTGCTTTTTATGTTGGTTTTTCTGATGATTTGGGGCCTTATGAGTATTTGGAAGCTTTAAATTCTGTTTTCAATGGAAAATTTGATCCCAACAATCTCACTCAAGAAAATCTTGAAAAGTTGAAAGCAAAACTGGCAGAGTTTAGAGCACCAAAAATTTATGGTGGCACAGGCGAAGCAACTCTTTGGCCACCATTTACCCCAGAGCAGGCAGATAAGGCTTTAGCTCTAACAGCGGGATTCAGATTAATGGGTCAGAGATTTGTTCCCGATTCATACATCTTTAGTAATCTTGTCTCTCCTTATGTAGGGATGTATTTTGGAAAAGATTGTAAAAATACATTCACTTGTGAGTTTACAGCAGGAGGACCTGCTAGGGTTTTTCCTCGAGGATTGGATGTGATGGCTTTGTTGGGTTCTAAAAGAGCGAAAGAAATTTTGCAAGAATTAGGAGATACAGAATACGAAGGTAGAGATGAAAAAGGCGACAAGATAACCTACGAAACCCAATTTCTGAAACTAAAAGAGGAGTTTGATAAATTCAACGAATCTGATTGGCAGAAAAACCTTTACTGGTCCTGGCTTTATGCTCTAAAGCCATTATTGAAAGAATTTGGAAAAGGCTATCCAACTTTTATGCAGACAAAAGCCTGGCAGGATAAAGAGCTAACTACTGCTCTGGCTTCTTGGGCAGAGTTGAGGCATGATACCATTTTGTATGCAAAGCAGAGTTATACTATGACACTCTGGGAGGCCGTTCCTCCTCCTGAAAAACCCGTTGTCGGCTATGTAGAACCAGTGCCAGAATTCTACAATAGATTATTAGCATTAACAAGGATGACCAATAAGGGATTATCTGAAATGAATGTTTTGGATGATACGGCAAAATCCCGGCTGAATAATTTAGAAAAAATTTTAGAAAGATTGGTTGAAATTTCCAAAAAAGAACTTCAAAATGAAAAACTCACCAAAGATGATTACGATTTCATTAAAAACTTTGGAGAAAAATTAAATGGAGTTATTGAAGAAGTTCCAGAAAAATCAAAAAAGACTATAATAATTGCAGATGTTCATACCGACCAGAACACTAAAAAAGTTTTAGAAGAAGGAATTGGTTATGTAAAATTAATGATAGTAGCTTACAAAATCCCAGATGGCAGAATTTTAATTGGAGCAGGGCCAGTTTTTAGTTATTATGAGTTTAAACAACCAATGAAAGATAGATTAACCGATGAAAAATGGCGAAAGATACTAAATACTCAACCTCCTCTTGAACCAGAATGGGTAAAAAATTTTTCACCAAAACAAACAACCTCTTTTTCAACAAAACAACCAATCTCTATTTCGGTCAAAAAACAAGAATATATTCAAGGAGTAGATAAAATAATTTCATTTGAAGTTACAAACAATTCAAAAAGAGACATTTTTTATTATGAGATTTTAGAAGTAACACCTAATTTCAGATTGGAAAGAAAAGTTAAGGATAAAGAGTACAAACCAGCTTATTTTGAAGCATATGAATATTTTGATTGGGAAAAATCTTATTCAAAAGCCTGGGAAGAGTTTAAAAAAGAAAGAAAGCTCCGGGCTACTCTTAAAAAATTAGCACCAAACCAAACAGCAAAGGGAGTTCTTTTTATTTCATATGTAGGAGAAAAAAGTGAGAAAAAATTTAGTAATTATTATCCTGGAGCTTACTTTGAATTTATCCCTGGAGTTTACAGAATTGCTTTTTACTATAAATTTAGTCCTGAGGAAAAAGTAAAAGTAGCCTATTCTCCTGAATTTTTAATTAAATCAAATTGGGGAGAAATTAGTGAATGGAAAACAATTGAAGATAAAAATTATAATTATCAAATAAAATATCCTTTGCAATTTGAAAAAGAATTTCTTAAAAATTGGAAGGTATTTCCTTGTAGTGATTGTGAAGAGTATAAAATAAAAACCATTGCTTCTCTCTCAGAAAATCCGCCCTTAAAAGGAAAACCATTAAATATAAATGGAATTTCATTCCAGCAGTATATAGGAGGAGATTGTGGTATGGGTGTTTGTGAAAATTGGATAGGTTTGTGTGCCAGACAAAACGGGACTTGTTATACTTTTTTAATTAATTGCTCTTTTGCCAGAGGAAGGGGAGAGTATTCTACAATACCAATTAATTGTTACCAACCCCTCAAAATTCTTGAAACCCTCAGATTAACTAACTAAAACTTATGGCGAAATGTGGAAAACATGCAAAAAAATCAATTATGGTCCCGAAAGAAATACTTTGATAAATTTGCACAATTTTTTAGATTACAATATGTTATCACAACAGGAGTGTTTTTAGTAGTACTTCTTGGGTCTTGGATCTGGTATGAACATAAAAAAGCGGAAGAAATACACCGGCGTCTAATAAGCAACTGTATTTTCTTTTGTCTATCTCGCCAAGCTGATAAAATTGGAGAAAAAGCATTTAGAAACCCTTCTATTATGAAAGAGTGTATAGATTTTTGTGAGAAACAATACGGTCAATATATAAATAAATTAAAATTTTGATTTAGAGATAAAATTTTATTAGACTGATTAAATGATGAAAGGGGAGAGGGGAATGAGGAAAATTTTGATATTTTTAGAGACAAAGAGCTTCAAGAAGAATGCTATTCTTTTGTTGCTCAGAATACAAAAAGAAAATGAATTTTAGAAGAATTTGAAAAAAAGAATATACTTATGAAAGATGCAAAAATTGAACTACCCAAGAAGACAAAAATTGCTGCCTGGTGGATGATTATTGGAGGAATATTGTTTAATGTTTTTGTGTTATTTCTTTTGTGGCAAATAGGTTCAACACCTTCTTCAGTTCCCGAGATGTTTATATTTTGTCTATTAATGGCAGGAATAGGAATTTTTATAGGATTTTTATTATCACTCTCAGGTTTTCTTATTTTAAAAAGAAAAAAGATAGGTTGGATATGTGGGGTATCAATTCTTTTTCTTTTAACATTTCTATTTATTTCTTTTTTGATTTTAGTGGCTATAGTCTTAATAGGAGAGTTCATAAAAGATTTTTCTATTCATCCTATTCTTCTAACAGAGATTTTTGTAGTGGTGTTTTTGTTCTCTCTACCTGCTATAATTTATTTAGTTCCTTTGATTTCTCTTCTTCGTGAGAAAAAAGAATTCTGGAAAATTGCAACTTAATTTTAGACATTTAATCTTCAAGCACAAAATTTATAATAGTAGTTTTACCAGCTTCAACTTTTACTTCTTTTGGTGAAAGTTCTATATATTTTTCACCGATTTTTACTTCTGCCCCAATTTTATAATTGCCAGGATCTAAATATGGGATGAAAAAACAATTTTCTTTCGCTTGTCTTTCAACATCATAAAGCCGTTCATAAAATTCAAAGCATTTTTCTCCTTTTCTTCCACATATTTCATCTACTTTAAATCTAAGTCCTTGATGTATGCACTGATAATATGAAGGAGATTCTGGAGAAAACGATTTTTTACAATCTTCTTTGATCTCTTCTGAATACTTTTTTATTACATTTTCTTCGCATTCTTCTCGGTCCTTTTTACATTCATGTAGTTTTTGTTTAAGTGTTTTATATCCTTTATCAACTATTTCTAAAATAAAAGGTTCACATTTTACCACATGAAATCTTGGTGTCTCAAAACCAATTTCATATACCCAAGCCTCAGTAATTGGATTACCTTCTTTATCTGTAATTTTGCCAGCAATACTTCCGCATTGTTTTAAAGTTATATTTAGTATTTTTGTCTCACCTTTTTTAAGACTAATTTCTCTAAACTCTGACTTCAAATTTAATTTAAAAGGTGGATAAATGGAAAGATGATATTTTCCTTCTATAAGTTTGGTTTCAGATGGTTGAGAACACTCATTAATAATATACTCTCCATTTTTATTTGTATAAACTGAACCAGTACAACCTCGAGCTGTTGTTTTCTCTGAAAAATCAATTCGGACATTTTCAACAGGATTTCCCTTGGGGTCAGTAATTCTCCCTTTAATTACTGTAGGTGGTGAATAATACTCGCCTGTGCAAGAAGGATCGTTTTCTAAAGCAACCTCTTCACAAAATTTCTTCATACATTCAGATAAATCAATTCTTAAAAGTAATTGCCCAGGTTTATAACCAGGGAAGGTTTTTCCTTCTGGAAATGTCCATTCATATTCATAAAATTCAATAAATTTTATTTTGTTTGCTTCTTTAGGATGTAAGAGAAAATAGAGACCAATAGGGGTGATTATAGTTTGCTCACCTTCTTTAAGAAACCGAGAATAATGAGGACAGCGAACGCCTGTCTTGCATATAACTCTAGGGTCTTTAATTCGAAAAGATTTTAATACTTTTCTATCTTGAGAAATTAATCTCATATTCAAAAAAGGACCTTCCGCAAAGGGTGGGAAGGAACTACCGTAGCGGATGATTATCTCTTTCACTGAAAAATTGTTATAATTGTCCCATTTAACTACTAAAGTTACTACTTTATAAAATTCTTTCTGAGCTTTTTTATCATAACCTCTACTTACTTTACATTTTGATATTACCTCGGGTTTTAGAATGATAAATTCATTAGAATAAATTGTTTTCCATTTATTTTCTTTAGTAAGTTTATATTTAATTTTTAATCTATACTCTCCTGAACTTAAATTTGCCTGCCATTCAAATTTTCTATATTCCCCACTTAAATGATATGGTTTTGTCTCTTTTGGTTCTATTTGAATGCAATCTGAAGGTAAAAACCAATTTGATAATTTTTTCCATTTTCCATTTTCTTTTTTTTCAATAGATTCTATAGAACAAACTGGTTTTTCAGTGCCAAAATAAGAAAAGACACTTTCTTTTAAGTAATGCTTAAAATGGATAGTAATTTTTTCTCCTGATTGATACTGATTTTTCTCTGTAACAACCATTATTATTTCTGGTGGTGTAATTTCTTCTATTTCAATAACTTTAATAGTTCCTACTTTTTTTACTACTCCTTTTACCTTAATTTCCTCTCCAATCATTTCCGCAAGACTTGCTACCAGATAAGGTTTCTTGCAAATTCCATCAAGATAGTAACCTGCCACTTTAAAATCATTATTTAGACATTCTTTATTAAAAAGAGGAGAAACCTCTTTTACTATTTCTAACTTTCCTTTAATTTCTACTCGTTTCTCTTGTCCTTTACTTTGAAAAACAAACCACCCTCCAACTCCAATAATTATAATCGCCAAAATCCCAATTAAAATTTTTACTTTTTTGATGATATCCATTTCTTTTTTGCAAACCTTGCTGATTTTTCTCCCAAAATATTTTACCAGAACCAAAAATATATTACTAGAAGAATATATAAACAACCCATCATTTGGTATTGGCATCGATTTTGAAAAAAATAGTGCTGATTTTTTATTCCAAAGTAAAATCCAATATTTAAATAAAAACTGACACAAATGATAATCTAATTCCAATAATTAACTTTGTTTTGAATAATTTTTTTTGTATAATTAAAAAAAATGAGTAGAAAGAGCTTAATTATCGGAGGAGTTGTAATTTTAGTTTGTCTCATTGTGGGTTGTCTTCTTTTACGAAAGCAAATACCTACCCAATCTCCATTACCACCAACACTACCAGTAAAGCCAAAAAAAGAACTAAAACTTTCTGATTTCCCAGAAGCTTTCAAAGATAGCACTTTAATTGTTGTTGGAGATAATGCTTCTGATATTGAAATGCAGGCTGTAAATGAAATTGCTGATTATTTACAAAAGAAGACAGAAAACAAACCTTTGATAAAAAAATATTCTGAAATTACAGATAAAGACAAAAGAAATCACAACTTAATTATTGTTGGCACACCAAAGACAAACCCTTTACTTGAGGAGATATACACAATGACGAGTGAGACGAAACCAGCGGAAGAGTTTCCTGACGAAGGTAAAAAGATTTTGGAATTTTTACCAAATCCTTGGAATGAAAATAAAGTAATTTTATCCATTAAAAACCTTATAGATATCCGAATATTATCTCCTACTGTAATGTTTATTTTTCCTGAAAAAAGTTTTGAATCTCATGCAATTCTTTCAAAAAAATCTACAATTTTAGTCAATTGGGATATTCACAATCCTACAAAAAACTTAACAATTTTGTATTACCCCCTAAAACTACTTCATTTAGATAAATTCGTAAATGTATCGTATATTTGGAATATTAAGACAGATGAATATTTAAACATTCATATAAATGTAAAAAAGCACTTTGAAAATTTAACCTGGAATTTTTCAGATAAATATCTTCAAATTTCAACAATAAATGAAAAATATATTTTACAACCAGAAATTATCAACAAATCTTATCCCTACTATATACATGCAGGTTTGATCATACCAACACTTAAGGGTGGTCCAGGCACATCTTTTGACATTTTAGAGTATGAAATAATAGAAAAAGACTATAATAATACTTTTTGTTATCTCTATTATGCTACCGACGTTCCACCTAAGCAATGTGACGAAAGTTTAACAAAAGAAATCTTTTCAAATATCACGGTTTTTACTATTAACAAAACTAAAAATCTAAATGAAATCCCTCTTCTTTTGCAATATTCTAATAATAAAGCAAAATTTTTGAAAATTAAAAAAATAGTAATACGCCGTAATTTTACCATTAGTGGCAATGAAGCCCTACAAATTATTGATAGAATACCTGAAACTTATTTAGCTCGCGTGAGTTCAATATTTTTTGAAACGAAATATCCTGATGATATGAAAACATTGATTAAGGAATTATCAGGAATTATCGCTTTTGATAATATACTCAGCATGAATAACTATCTCCTAATACCATTTGTAACTAGTGATTTAAAAATCAGTGAAGAAAAAAGATGTTTTCCATATGGTCCTGGAAAATGGCACCAAAAATATCTAATCTCTTCTAATACTCCCATTCTTCAAGATCTTACTACCAAAAAATTAATACAGGGAAGGTTTATAGGTAGTTGTAGTTACTATTGGGTATTAGAAAAAACAGAAATTTCTGAAAATTGCACAGAAGAAATAGATATAACCAAAGAAATTAATTCTCACTATTACACTAATATTGTAGAACTTAATGAATGTAATGAAACTGAAGATTACTATCTTGGATCTAATGGAGAGATATTAATACCCAAAGAGATATCAATCAAAAAAATTTTAAGAAAGACTGAATACCATGGATATAACTCCACCATTACATTAACTATTTATTACAGTAAAAAGTATTATAGTAAAGAGAAAGATAAGTGTCATGCCACATTAATAACCAGTAGTTACTTATTTGATAAAGTGGTTTTATTTTGTGATAATTGTAAAGAGAAAAAAATAATTTTAAATGGTAGTGAATACGTATCTGCTAATAGTGTTGGACTCGGTAAATCTCAGTTTGATTATGGAGGTTTTAAATTTCTATGGATATGTCCACCGCCACATAAATGTGAAGCATGGGAAGGCACACTATATTGTGAAGGCATCAAGCCACATTACCCATTAATACCAACTTTTGGAAAAATCAAGCAAGATAATAATGAGAATTATTTAGAAATCGTACTTGTATGCAAAAAATCTAATACCTTAAATCGCATTAGCACAAAAATATTGTATACTGATATTACAAATAAACATGTAATAACTAATATTAAAAATCTACCCGTGAAGTTTAAGGTATCATATATTAAAGCAGTGAATTAATCAATATTTTATCCAGCTTCTTGCAATTTTTATTGCTCATTTTATTTGAGATGGGCTCGTCGTCCATATAGGGGATACTTTTTTGGAGGTAATGATAGCTATAGGTTTTCATTTCATCTAAAAGAAAGGGTTGGAAGTTAACAATTTGGGGATCAAGAAGATGACATTTTTCTTTAGTTTAAGGTTTTCTCTCTAAGTTCCAATACAAAAGGAAACTATAGTTTTTTTTGATAGGAAATCTTCTAAAGATGATAGAACTTATTTTCTATTCTCTGATGAAAATTCTCATTTTAAGGTAAGATTTCAACCTTCCTTATTTAACCAATGAATTTCTTCAAGCTGTACCCTATATACCCGACGAGTTCTACAAACCCTCCGCATAAGTTCAAAAACATTTTGGAAAACTCCAAGGTTTAAGGCCTATGGAGTTTTTTAATCATATTCATTGTAAGTATACTGGTATTAGAGGTTTCATTACCCTCTATAACGATTATCTAAAATACCGGTATATGATTCCAGATAAAGCAAAAAAGAAGGCTGAGATTATCTTTTTCTTTAGAAAATATGGTCTTGAAGCCACCATCTCAGCCTTAAAAGTTTTAGTAAATCATCAATTTATCTTTGGGACAAGACCTTAAGGGAAAATAATGGTCGAATTGAATCTCTCAATGAAAAATCTAAGGCTCCTTTAAATCCTAGAAAGAGCAAAGTAGATCCTAGAATAAAAGAGTTTATTAAGAATTATCGAAGAGAACATCTTAGAACTGGTAAAGCCAAGATAAAACAGAATTAGATATCTTTTGCCAGAGAATAGGGATTAAAACTATCTCTGAGCCAACCATTGGTCGAATTATCAAAGAACTCAAAGAAGAAGGGGAATTCCCAAGAAATTCAAAGTCTCTTTTTATGCTAGAACTGGTAAGGTATTTGGTTCAAATAGATGCTATTGTTAAGTTTATCTGGGCAGTAAAGAGATATATTATCACAGCCATTGATCTTAAATCAGAATTTGCCTTCGCTCAAGCCTATACTCATTTATCCTCTAAATCAGCTGAAGATTTCTTTGAGAAACTTCAGAAAGTAGCTCCTTTCCCAATTAAAAGAGTTCAAACTGATAATGGAGCAGAATTCCACAAGAGATTTAGAGATAATTTAGAAAGGAAAGGTATCATTCAATTTTTCAATTATCCCAAGAGACCTCAAATGAATGCCCACATAGAAAGCTTCAATAGGACTATTCAGGAAGATTTCATTAACTGGAATTTAGATTTACTAGCTACTGACATTGATGCTTTCAATCATAAATTAGTTGATTGGCTTTTGTGGTATAATACCAAAAGAGCTCATTCTTCTTTAAAAGGTCAATCACTCTTGTAATACCTAGTTTCTGACCTTGGATTTTCCAAAATGTTATGGACTTATGTAGAAATTGGAAATACACTTTGAGTTTTTATATTCAATAAATAGAATAAAAATAAAAGATGAATAAAAAAATTAAAATTTTAATTGGTATTTTAATTGTCGGAATTTTGTTGATTGGTGGATGGTGGGTTTGGAAACAGAATACAATAGAAAGACAATCTATATCAACTTATAACATTATTAAAAATTGCACTCATGATAATGAGTGTGTTTGTTCAGGTAGATATGGCTGTATTAATAAAAATAGTGTCCTTCCTCCTGTTATTCCAGAAGATAAGTTTAAATGTATAGGAGTTAAATGTTCTTGTATTAACAATCGATGTATCCAAAAACTTCCATCATTAAAAGAAGTGCCAGAAGTTTATGAAGATGGTTCTTATTCTGTTAAAGGCTTTCTGAATTTTGCAA
>Ga0190363_1001273_pt1 | contig 14921 bp, 15 predicted proteins | sample 48721867_MG_FD_161272 | JGI IMG/M metagenome (GOLD analysis project Ga0190363, IMG submission 161272) | Hydrothermal vent microbial mat bacterial communities from Southern Trench, Guaymas Basin, Mexico - 4872-18-6-7_MG | ecosystem: Environmental > Aquatic > Marine > Hydrothermal vents >... | reverse complement strand
CCCATGACCACGTTGGCCAAGGCGCCCACCCTCATCGCCTCGTACAGAGCGACTGCCTCCTTGCTCCTCACCTCCCCTATAACCAAGCAGGAGTCACCCAACCTCAAGGCGGTCCTTATACCATCAGAAGCGCTCATCTCCGCCTTCCCCCCTGTTATGGCACTCCTCACCTTCATGGAGAGTATGTTGAAGCCCAGATCTTTGAGCTGGGAGACTGGCAATTCCAAAGTGTCCTCCACGGTTATGATCCTGTACTTCCTCATGATCTCCACCATTATAGCGGACAGGAGGCTCGTCTTCCCGGAACCCCTCGTCCCTCCTATGAGCATGGTGCGCGCGCCGTCCACCAAGAAGGAGATCAGTCCGGCAGCGAGGGGAGAAAGGAACTTGTTCTTCACGAATAAAGGAAGGGTCCACGGCTTAGCTCTATGTCTCCTGAAAGCGAAGGAGAGGCCGTGGGGGCTCAGGGGATTTTGGACTGCAGTAGCTCTGGCGAACACTGTTGGAGTTATGATCTCCGTGTCCAATACTGGATTGGCCTCATCCAATGGTCTCCCTGAGACCATCCTGAACCTGGAGGCCCACGCCTCAGCTTCAGTATAGCTTGGTATGATGTTAGTGAAGCATTCCCCGTACTTGGCGTGCTTCACGAAGATGGGCTCAGAACCTATGGGCGCGTTTATGTAAACATCCTCCACCAGCTCATCCTCCAACAAGACCTCCACCAGACCAAAACCCACGGTCAGCCTCACCAAGATCCTGGCCAACCTCTCTATCTCCTTATATTTCAGGTTCATCCCCTTGCTCTTAGCCAGTTGTTCCAGGAGGTCCCTGCTTATGCTGAAGAAGACGTCCCTCGTCCGCTTAGGGTCGACGAACTCCTTCTCCGTGGGCTTGTGCTTTGCCAAGATGTTCCTGGCCTCATCTAACAAGGCGTACTCTGCCTCATCCAACCTAAACTCTGGAGGGATGATGTGGTAGAGGAGCTGGACCTTGTCAGGGACCTTCAAGATGGTGACATCCGACTTATCGAACTTTCCTATGGTGTAGGAATCGATCTCCACAGCTTTAGCAGGGGGTTCTGCCATGAGCCTCGTGAGCATGAAGTTGGGCTTTATCAAGGGTTCGAAGATGTCCCTGTAAATTGACCTATCGCCCACAGAGTATCCAGGGATCTTCGGCATCGCCCTCTTTATGAGCTTCGTCCCTTCTAAGGTCCCCACGATGTCATTCAGAACAGAGATGAAGGATTGGAGATCCCTCTTCTCCCCTGGTGGGGTCAACTCATACCTCGCCTTTTGCCTCCTCAATTCCCTCAATGCCTTGACGTAGGCCCCGATGGGATCCCCTCTCAAAGTGCCCAGCACTATGTCCCTCACCATCCCTATCCTCTCCCCCAAGGCTGCACGATTAAAGGGCGCCAACCTATTTATGTCCAGCACGTTCTTCTCCTTAGTCAATACCTTATAAGTAGTGGCCACCTCCGCCAACATCTCCGCTTGTTCCTTCGGATAGATGAAATTCCTGGTGCTGGAAAGGATGATGTTAGTAGGGGTCCCCGCCTCCAAGATGTAGTTGACAACCCTCTCCATGCACGTGAAATTATCTTCCAAGCTCGGGTAGAACATGCAGCCCACACAATTCACGATGAGGTTCTTCTGGTTCCCCTCGATTTCCACGGTGTAAGAACATGGTTTTTTCATGGCTCATCATCGAAAAGTATTAAATGCGCTCAATATGTCTTATACTTAGCGATTTAAAAATTGTGGTGCTTCATGGAAAACCAGCAAAATTACATGCAGTTTTTGTACCAGCAGGTCAATCAACTCATGAGCAGGGTGAGATTATTAGAGGAGAGGTACGACCAGTTATCTACGAAGATAAAGATCGTGGACGAGAGTTCCTTGAGCAGGTACAAGGAGATTAAGGAGATGGTATCGGACTTCAATGCAGATGTGGACGAACTCAAGAAGTTGGTAAAAGAGCTGGAGACCGTGGTGAAAAACATTATTAAAGAACTGGAAAATGTGGCGAAGGTTCAGGATGTCAAGGTCTTGGAAAGATATATTAACTTGTTAGACCCTACTAGATACTTGACCAAGGAGGAGGCGATTCAGCTGATAAGGAAGGAGATGGGGAGGGTGTGAATGTTCCCTTTCGGAAAGAAAAAGGAAGAGAAGCCGACCCCTAAGCCTGTTCCCGTGAAAGAGGTCATAGATTTGAGGAGCAGAGGGTTAACTAATGATCAGATCATCAATCAATTGAGGGCAGAGGGATACGATTTCGAAAGCATAAGGAATGCCTTATCTCAAGCTGACTTGAAGACCTCCGTAGCGCCTCCGGAGACTCCTCCAGCCCTCCCCACACCTCCTACCCCTGGAACAGAGACCCTTACCGCTCCCATGGCTCCGACCCTGGAGACAGCCCCTGTTGGGGCCCCTGAGAGGAAGAGCGTGGAGGAAATCGAAAGGATACTTGAACAGATAATTGAGGAGAAGTGGGATGAGGTGGAAGAGAAATTGTCCGTTTTGGAGAAGTGGAAGGCGGAAATCGAGAAGAAAATTGAGAATCTGAACGCGAGGATAGATGATTTCAAGTCCAGGATAGATGGGATAGAGGCGAGTATGGCAGCGAAGGTGGAGGAGTATGGGAAGGCCATGCAGGACGTGAACGTGGAGATCCAGGCGCTTCAGAAGGTCATGGGAAAACTCATCCCCACCCTAAGCGAGAGTATAAAAGAGTTGAAAGAAGTTGTTAAGAGCAAGAAGTGACCTACTTCTTCGGGACCGTTAAGAGATAAATCCCTATGGCCACTATCACTAAGAAAATGACCGTGCCCAGGACTTTCGGATTGACTATGCGTTGAAATGCCTCCTGTGTGACTCTTGCCCTGCTCTCATTAGTCACATTCGCGTAGGGAGAGAAAAGGTAACCGAATTGTTGACCTACGACGTAGAAGGTGATGATGACCACCAAAACGAGCAGGATCATGGTCACTTCTGGCCTCTTAGTGAAGGCAAAAATGTCCTCCGCCTTCGCCCCTAAGAGCATGAAGACCAAAGCAGCTCCGAAGAGTATGACTATGAAGGCTACAAAGAAGGGAATAAGGGTATAGACGAAGTCCACGAATCCAGGGACCATCATGCTCAAGAAAGCTACTGCCAGGGCTACGGCGGCGTTAAGATCTGCTTTGTCTCCGAGAAGTTTGGTCCTCTGAAGGAAACCAAGGACCAAGACGAAGACCAAGAGGGGGACCATTAAATATTGGAATCCAAAATATCTGAAGACCCCAACTGCTTCCATGAAGGTCTCAGCCATTTCTCATCACTTCTTGAAGGCGTAGGCGAGCAATCCAATGACGATCCCTAGGGCTATGATCGCTCCCCAATCCTCCATCGTTATGCTCACACCAGTCACCCCTGGAACTCCTGAGAACGCGCTCCAAAGGACGTAGGCGAAACCTATGATGCTTATGATGATCACTAACCACTTGTAGTTCTCGAAGTTCTCCGAGAGGAAGGAGAACACCATGACCAAGGTGAGGAGAGCCACAAGGAACATTCCTAAGTTCGGCGCCATCTTGGAGATGATGATGGTGGCAAAAGCGGAGCTGGCGGTGAAATAGGCAAAAACGAGGGCTATGATCGCGTTGATCCCCTTCCCTTTTTCCTCCAACCCTTCTCCGAAAAGCTTCACCTTACTCAACAGTGCGTAAACGAGGGCAAAAATGAGTAAAAAAGTGGACCAGAAGTACTCTGGTTGTATGCCTGCTGGCGTCAGGACCTGGAAGCCCTGCCATATAGCGTTGAGCCACTCCATCACTACCATTGCTCATCCCTCTTTCTTTCCTCCCTCCTTCGGCTTGGCTATGTAAAGTATGAGGCCGAAGACGATGAAGATGGCTATGAGAGCTCCCCAGTCAGCTGTGGTCATGCCACCAAAGGTCCCTGTGCCGAATATGTTGAATCCTAGCAGGGGCGGTAGGACAAAGATAAATGCTATCAAGACCACTGCGGTCCCTCCCCACCTTAACAAATTGCTCTTGGAGAACTCCTCCGCCTTTCCCCAGAAGAGCCCTATGAGCAACAAGAACGACACGAACAACACTGAAAGTAGTCCTACCCATGGAAGGAACCCGGAGAGGACTCCCAAGACCCACGAAGTCCCTATCACGATCATGCCAATGACGAAGGCTATGGTGGCGTTGATGTCATGTCTCTCCTCGAAGAGTTTCGTCTTTTCCAGGATCCCATAGACGATGGCGAAGATCAATAGAAAGGGCAACAGTACGTCGAAGAAACCCATTTGTTGCAAGCTCTCAATAACTCCAGTGAAGAGACCATCCGTCATGCATTTCTCTACGCAAGAGAAGTATAAAAAGTTAACGACTAAAGTTTCTCGATAACCTTATTGAGGAGTCTTTGGAGGACTACTGCTTCTTCTCTGAGTTTTTCATACCTATCCATAAATTTCTTGAAGTAGTTATAGTAGCCCCAATCCTTGAGTTTTTGTATGAAGTTTTCGTCTCTCGCGTTGATTGGGATGTTTTCCTTAGCAAGTCCTTTTTTCAGATCAGAAAGAACTTTTGAGGCCATGTAGTGTTTTGCCTCTTCCGTTATCTTTTTAGATTCTTTTATGAACCAGTCTACCGCACGGTAAAATTGTTGTTCATCGCCGGTCCAAACATTTTTTTCTCTAACGATCTCGTACAAGTCTTTGTACAAGACTTCTAAAGTTATCTTTATCTGCTCAATCGGTCCGATAACATACCTCTCAAACTCTTTTTCAGGATTCTTTTTTTTCAAGAACCTGGCAAGAAAACTTGGCACACTATGCAGTGCTTCCTTTGAAATGATGCCCCTGATCTTCTTCAGCCCCTTCTCGACTTTTTCAGCTTCTTTTTCCACCTTTTTTTCTTCTTTCTCTTCCTTCTTCTCTTCCTCCTTAGCCTCTTCCTTAACCTTCTCCACCCAAGGGAGGATCCGTTTGAAGATGTAATCCTCTTTCCTCGCCAACCTCTCGAAGTGTTCGACATAACGATCTAAATTCAACCAGATATCCATCTCGTGGGCAATGGAGGCGTATAGCTTGTCTATCATCTTTTTAGCCTCTTCTTTATTGTTGTTCGCCAATGCAATAACAGCGCCTTCAAGCCAATTTAATTGGTACTGGGACAACCTAGTGATGCCCTTGATGAAGGCTCTCTGCACGTGTATTATCTCTGCCCTATCTAATATGTGTAGTCCTTCCATCACCTTCATGAGCTGCTCATCATCCTTTATTCTCTCCCCAAACTTCTCTAGTTTAACGATCTTTTGGAATTCTGCATCCGCTAACTTCTTCAAGTCTTCTTCTTCTAACTCTTTACCAATAATGTTGAAGATAGTATATATCACGTTTGCTTCCTCTAAGATAGCCCTTCTTATGGCAAGGGTTATTTTTTTCTCATCTACCTCAACTCCACGCTCTCTCGCCTTTTCCATGACAAAGCCTATGTCTCCTTGAAGGTCGATCAAGAATTTTATGTTGGAATGGAGTCTGTTAAGGACCTTGCCGAATTCCTTGATTATTTTTTTGTAAGCATCTTGCTTCCTCTCCAATTGGTCGAGGATGTCCGTATAGGTCGCGTGTTTTGCTATCCAGTCTCCAGCTTTGCCTTTTAACCGTTCCACTAACTTTCCAAGCTTCCGTATCGTTAAGATTCCTTTCTTTATCTTTTTTCCTGCCCAAACCACTTTATTTCTCTTTATCTTAAAACCTAAGGTACCAACGTAACTCCCTAACTTCTTCTTTTGACCTTTGATGAAGCTTATCCACTTTCCAATACTTCCTTTCGAGAGTTCTAAGTACGTGCCTTCTGGAGTTGCTTGTTTTGAGTATAAATATCTCATCAGATGGTTGATGAGATTGTGCTCTTGTTCTTTTCCTTTCTCGTAAACTATGAGCTCAGGAAGGCCGAAGGAGCGCATAAGAAGGAGTCTCAAATCCTTTCTGCTTTTTAAGACTCCTTGTAGATTAGCCCACTCCTTAGCTAAATTTGCGAGTTCTTTTTTCAAGTCCTCTAGCTCAACTCTATCCTCATGCATCTGAACCTCTGCTGCTTTGAGGAATTTATCAAATGCGTCAAGTAGTGATTTTACTGAGGAAAAAAGCCTCTCTTTTTTGGCGTTCTGCACGAACTTCTTCCACTTGTGAAGTCTCTCTTTTGTAAGCACAAAATACACGTCTTCGGGGGTCCCTTGTTTGGAGAAGAGATAGGATAAAAGGTAGTAAAGACGACTAAAGCTGTATCGTCCCTCACCTTTTGTCCTGTAAAACTGGAACTTAGGCAGGTTATGAGAACCTGTAAAAAGTTCTTCTATGTAATACTTACCTACTTGTTCTTTAACTTCTTCGGGGAGGCCTTGCCATAAATTCATAAAGTTGTACCATTCTTTCGTTAGATTGGTGACTTCTCGTTTCACTTTTTCCAACCCAATACGCACGCTTCCATATGCTCTCTCTATACCTTTAAGCGTTGTAAGAAAAGCTTCAAAAGCGTCTAAAAATTTTAAGAGTTGTTCGAAGAGGCTTGTAAGCCTCGTGTCCTCTTTGATCTCAACTTGGTAAAGGGTCACTCTGTCTTCCAAGAGTTCTTTCAACCTCTCAAGAGGCTTCAAGATCTCTTTTTCTTTTATGTCTACAAACTTTTTAATCTCCTTTGATAGCTTCTTCCTAGCCTTTCTCTTCTCCTTCGCCTCTTCCTCAGCTTCCTCTGCCACCTCGGATGTCTCCTCCTCTTCCCCCTCTTCCTCCCTCCTCCTTTTCCTCCTCAGTCTGACCCCTCCGAGTTTCCCGGCGCCAGCAGCGATGACCGCGATAACGAAGAAGATGAAGAAGGCGATCGCGAAAAAGTAGATGACTCCTGCAATTTGATGAAGGCCCAAGTGACTCAAGGCGATAGCTATCAAGAAGAAACCTAGAGAACCGAAGAAGAGTTTCCACCTTATATCTAATCCTCCAAGGCCCTCTCCTGCCCCTTTCAATAACCTAACTATGATCCCCAGGAATACCCCACCCACTACGATCCACAGGATGTAGTTGACGTATTGTCTGGCAGCGGTCTCGGGGACTCCAACCAGGACGCCTATCAGGACCGCGACGCCCAATCCTGCTGCGATGGCGTTATTTTCCGCCCCCAAGGCGGTCTTGGCGAACACCACGGTGACCACCATGAGGGCCAAAGCTAAGGAGAAAGTGGGGTAGGCTTGAAAGAAGGATTGTAAAGAACTCATGCCAGCGGCGATTTGCGCAGAAGCAGGTAGAAACAGGAATAATGGGCTCAGCATCACCAATTTTCTCATCACTCTAAATGGGCAAATATTTTTATTTAAAACTTTTTAAACGAACTCGTTCATCTTCTTCTCGCGGGGGTGGCGGAGTGGTCAAACGCGCCAGGTTCAGGGCCTGGTGGCTTAGTGCCTTCCTGGGTTCGAATCCCAGCCCCCGCATTGAGGAAGAGAAGGAAGAAACAGGAGTGGATAAAGAAGTGGGTTCCCATGATCCTATTACTCGTCATGATCTTTCCGAGCTTCATGAGCTTCACTTACAGGCAGAGGACAGCTGAGGTGACTCTGAAGTTCAGGTATTACGGACAAGTGAGGGAAGAAAGGATACAAACGCAGGAGAACTCCACGCTGGTCGAGGTCCTATCCAGATATCCCCTGAGTTTCGAAAACGACACCGTATATTGTATTGGGGCCCTGTGCGGAGAGTGGAAGTTCTACGTCGATGGTGGGGAAGTAGATCCCTTCACTTACAGGGTAAAAAATAAAGATGTTATCCTCCTAGATTTCATCGGATGATGAAGTGAATCCCGCCTGAAACTATGATGAGCGGGGTAGCTTCTGACACTTATATGTCAAGGGGAGAAGGAGAAGGGAGAGCAGGATGTATTGAGAGGGAATAACTAAAAGGTGTAGCGTCAGGGGGATGGAAAGCAAGGACCACTTATTCCTCTTCACCAGGGAGAGGGAGAGGAAGTAGGTGATGTATATGGAAGAAAAGGAGAAGAGGTAGAACTCCGTGGATGAGATGGATGTCAGCAAGGAGATGAGGACGAAGAGGAGGAAGGGTCTGCTCCTGGTCACTGGCCTGGAGAGAGGAAGCATTTTGGACACCTCCTGGAGGGTCTTCTCGCAGGCGAAGAGAGAGGAATTCATGGAAGCGAGGACTATCGCGATGATGATGACGAAGAAAGGTAGGCCCAACTCAGAGTGCAGGACTTCCTCTGAATAAGCGTGCACGAGGAAGAAGTATATGAGGTAGGAAAGGAACAAGGAGAAGAGTACCGCCTTCTCCTTCTTCCCTGGGAATGCCTCCGCCACCTTTTCGAATCCCATGAACAGGATGAAGGAGATGGGAAGTGCTCGTAGGAAGTTCGGGTTCAGAGCCCCAAGTTTCACGTGAATGGAGATCCCAGAGTAGGTGAGCAAGATGGAGAGAAAGAGGATAATGAAAGTCACCATGAACCTCTCCAATTGTTTGCCCCATCCGAGGTACTGAACTAGGAGCAAGGATAGCAGTAAGAGGTTCGAGAGAAACATGGGATTCAAACCCAACACCTCGTGAGTCAAGGAGCCCAGGTAGTAAGAACAAGCAGCCACCCATATCGCCTCCCCGATGAAGACGAAGAGATTGCCCCAAGGGGGAAATTCTGATCTGAGGTAGAACACGGAAAGGAAGATCATCAAGAGGAAGGAGAAGGTCATAGAGTACACGAATTGCTCACCGACCAGGGAATGGGCATATGGAAAGAACATGAAGAAACCTGCCCCTATGGTCGAACCAAGGGCGTAAAGGAAGACCCCATACCTCATGTTCTTTTAATCAATCAGGCATTTATTAAAAATTCTAAGGCTAGATAAAGGACATAGGCTAAGACGAAGGCGAGACCATCCGAGAACTTCAACTCTCTCTCAGAGAGGGATATGATCACTAACAGCGCCTCGAGGGTCAAGAGGAAGACGATAGAAGAGAGGTTGAGGACGCTGCTCACGTGGAATGGGGAAAACAACATGGAAAGGCCGAACACTAAGGTCGCATTGATAACCAGGGAGCCAGTCAGATCTCCCCAAAGAATGTAGTCATAACCCTTCCTCTTCGCAGACATCCCTGCCATCAGCTCAGGGAGGGAGGTACCCAAGGCCACGAAGGTCATGGCTATCAAGAGGTCATCTATCTTCAGGTCCATCGCCACTTGTTCCACCAAGTTTGGTATGAGAAAGGAAGTGACTATGACGAGGAAGAGCATTGGGAATATGAGTAAGGACGCTTTAACCGCTTCTCTAGCGTTCACTTCTATCTCCTTTTTGAACCTCTTTTCCCTCATGACCCTGAAGAGATAGATAAAGAAGAGGGAGAGGAGAATCGAACCAAGAAAAAGGTGGGGGAGGTTGAGGAAGAGGAGAAATAAGGGTATGATCGAGATCAAGATTGTGAAGACCATATCCTTCAACAAGAGGTCTGATTCAATCCTTATCTTACGGTTGAAGAGGATAATGAGTCCTAAGACCAAGGCTATGTCCAGTATGTTAGAGCCCACCACCGTCCCGTAAGCTATGTCTATGTGACCAAAGTATGAAGAGGCAACGCTCACCGCGAGCTCGGGCAAAGATGTTCCGAATGCTATGAAGAGGAAGCCTATGAAGAACTCCGGGACGTCGAAGTAAGCAGAGATGATCCTTGCAGATTCCACTAAGACTTCGCTCGACTTATATAAGATCAGGATGAGGAAAAATAACAATCCAACTTCCAAGATCATGGAAATGGCTAGTTAGTCCCCCATAAAAAACTTTATTATTCTAAAATGCTTCTTCAATAGAGATGAAGTATTTAAAACTCCTCAAAGAAGCTCTGATCTCTTGGAAGAGGAACCCGAAAAGCTCAATACCATTCCTCCTGCAAAGCTTAATCATATCCATGTACCTCTTTATGTTAGGGCTTCAAGATGTGACCAACATAACCGATGAATTCGTACAGAGGGTGATGAGTTCCCTACCATTACTCTTCTCCTCTTTCTTCGTCGTGCTCGTCTTGTCCTCTTATTTTGAGGCTGTGGGGTTGGGGATGATAAGGTACAAAAGGGGGATGTGGAAGTATGGGAACAAGTTCTGGTGGAGCATTTTCCTCATTAACCTTCTTAGCCTCCTCCTCTACCTCTGCACCGCTGTCCCATTAACTTTTGTCTCCGTCTCTGCGATTCCCTTCTTGATGGCCTTGATAGCTCTCGCCCTCATGTTCTCGAAGTACATAGCAGTACATAAGGATTATGATGCTGTGAAGAGCATAAAGAAGAGCGCGAGGCTCTTAATTAAAAAACCGAAAGTCGTCCTCTCCTCCGGCATAATTGTGTTTGCCATGGTGGCTCCCTTCACCCTCTTGAACGTCTTCTCCCCTTACCTCTTCTCCATCCTCGCAGGAGCCTTCCTCCAACCTTGGAGCGCCTACTTCCTTTTCAGCGTGTGCGAAAGGGTCGTGAGGTGAATCAAACCTTATAGAGGTGTTTGGCCCTCCCAGGATCTATTAAGTTCAATCTGGCCAGCGCGTCCAAGAGCCCAAAGATGTAAACGTATAACTCAAAAGCTTCTAAGTACTTCTTTTTCGAGAAGAAGTAATCTGCATCCTCCTTATAAGAGTTGATGAGCTCCGTCACAGAGTTCGCTTTCTCGTCCTTTATCTTCAATTCCCTTAGGGCGAGTTCCACTCTTTCCTTCTCCCTTTTCGCTAGTTCCTCCATGAGAGTGGTACGGAAAAGCCCTTATAAAACGTTTACTTTATGCTCTCATGGACAAGCTCACAGCATACCTCGTGAAGAAGGGTGTTTTGAAGGATGAGAGGGTGATAAAGGCATTTGCGGAGAACCCGAGGTATAAGTTCGTTCCTGAGAGATACAAGGACTACTGGTACGTGGATGAGCCCCTGCCCACTTTCGAGGGACAAACCATAAGCCAACCTTCAACGGTGGCCTTCATGACTCAGGCCCTCGAGGTAGGAGAGGGGATGAAGGTATTAGAAGTAGGGGCAGGTTCTGGGTGGCAGGCAGCCATCCTCTCGAGTTTGGTGGGGAAAAATGGAAAGGTTTACACTATAGAAAGGATCCCGAAACTCTATGAGTTCGCCAAACGAAATTTGAGGGACAAGAAGAACGTGGAAGTTATCCTAGGAGATGGGAGCAAGGGTCTCCCCAGGAAAGCCCCTTTTGACAGGATCATAGTAACTGCTGCTGCTAGGGAGGTCCCAAAGGCGTTAATAGAGCAGCTGGATGAGGAGGGGATCCTCTTGGTCCCTGTTGGGGTGGGGGTTCAAAGGATGGTGAAGGTATGGAAAAAAGGAAGGAAAGAATATTTGGGAGAATTCGTGTTCGTTCCCTTAGTGGAAGAATGAGCCCAAGCTCGTCTGGGTCCCCTTTCCTAACTTATTAAGGGCGTTTTCCACCCTCTCCCTCGAGAAGTCGTGCTCGTCACAGAGGATCTTCAGAACCTCTTCCCTGTTCACCTCTCTCCTCTTGATGTCATACTCGTCCGTCACTTTCGGATTCATGAACCACTCTAAGATCTTATAAGGGTCCACCTCAAACTCAAATTGCTTTAGGGCTCCCTTCCCGCGTTTTTTAACGAGTTCTAAAGCTCTCTTAGGTCCAATCCCTTTAATTCCCCCAGGATTGTAATCCGTCCCCACTAAAATCCCTATCACCACCAAGCCCTCCCTATCGATCCCCAACTCCTTCAAAACCCTCTCAAGCTCTATCACCTCAGGACTTATTTCTATGAAGACATCTCTCCCAGGAAGCTTCCTTTTTCCAGTTATGTTCAAGTTTCTCACGAGCCTCGGAGAGCCAAAGAGGAGGGTATCGTAGTCTTGGCTAGCACTGGCCCATACGTCCCCTTTCCCACACATATGAGCTGCTTGCGCTTCTCCCTCGCTTGGAGCTTGAACGATGGGGATCCCCATAGCCCTTAAGAGGGCCTTCGCGTCTTCTATCATCTCGTCCGTCAACCTGCTCATTTGTTGGGCGTATTTCCTGGCAGTAGAGAGGTCCCCTGCTTCTAGCGCCTCTTTGTACAACTTCTCCGCCTCCTTCTTCCTCTCCTCTCTCTGTTTGGAAATTGCTTTGAATTCTGGGGGTTTCCCGTCGAAGACGTAAATAGGAAAGATGCCTTTCTCCAACAAGTTCACGTTCCTGTAGAAGATACCAGACAGGTGGGAGGTTATCCTCCCCTTCGAGTCCATCAAAGGAGTTCCATCCCTTTGCCTGATGATGGACAAGAACTGATAAATGGCGTTATAGGCGTCCACTGCAACCTTCTTTCCTGAGAGGCCCTCTAAGGTCGTCTTTTTCCCAGAAACTATCTCCCTTATGTCAACTCCCATGGGCTCTTGTGGAGATTTCAACTTAAAATAACTATCGAAAACCATTAATTGCTCTGAAATCCCTTTAAATCATGCTCAGGAGACCAGAGGTCTTAGACCCGGATTTCATGCCGGAACACGTGTTCCACAGGGAGAGGGAGATAAACACCATAAAAGGGGCCATATCTCCTCTGCTTCAAGGCAAGAGGGGAGAAAACCTCTTCATCTACGGTCCTCCCGGGGTTGGAAAGACGCTATGCGCCAAATACGTCCTCGAGCAGTTCGATTTCAGGAAGGCCTACGTCAACTGTTGGTTTCACAGGAGCCCCTACAATTTGATGGCGGAGATCGCTAGGCAATTAGGCATCCCAATCCCCGTTAAGGGGTGGAGTTTGGAAGAAGTCGTGAAAGAGATCGTGAAGAGGAGTCCTTTTTTAGTGGTGTTGGATGAAGTGGACAAGGCGAACGAGATCAATGAGATATATCCAATTGTCGAGGGAACCAAGTCCTGCTTTGTTCTGATAACTAATTTCAAGGATTGGTTCATGGGCCTCGACCCAAGGCTTTCTTCTAGACTACATCCCACCTTCTTAGAATTCAAGCCGTATTCCTTCGAGCAAATGTTGGACATCGTTAAGGAAAGGGTGAAGTTGGCCTTCACCCCAGGGAGCGTGGAGAAGGATGCTTTGATAGAAATCGCTAGGAGGGCGTTCTTGAGGAGGGATGTGAGGGTGGCATTACACTTGTTGCAGAAGGCGTCGAAGTTCGAAAGGATAGATCTAGAGAAGGTGAACGAGATCGCTGAGGAGTTCAAGAAGAAACCTATATTGAATGATATGGAAAAGAGAATTGTGGAGTGGATCAAGGAGAACGAGGGGAAGACTACGGGCGAGCTCTACAAGAAGTTCGAAGGAGAAATGACGGAAAGGTCGTTCAGGAACTACATAAAGAAATTGGAGAAGATGGGGGTGATAAAAACTGAGGAGACTGGGAAGGGGTTCAGGGGGAGGAGCAGAAGAATATATTTAAGCGAACAGTATGGGATATGAACAATGGTGCTTGAGTCCCTCTTAACTCCGAAGATCCTCGAAAAGAAGCCGTGGAAGGCCTTCTTCGCCTCCTTCTTCTACTCCTTCATTGGTTTTTTTCTCGCCTACTCAGTTTTCAATCCAGATGTCTCCTTGGCCATGGTTTTCCTTACCACCATGGCCTGCGTTCCTCTGTTGGTCTCCCTTCTCAAGAAGACGGAAAGGGAGGAAATCTTGTTCGGGAGGCCCTTGATAAGGACCCACACTGACGTCTTGGCCACTTTCTTCTTCATGTTCATGGGCATGTTGTCCTTCTTCACCCTTCTGGCCACCATCCTGCCCAGCGACCTCTTCGAACAGGTCTTTGAGAAGCAGATGGAGACCATAAACTATATTGGAAGTTTGGCGGGCTCTGCTGTGAGGTACTCTTTCTTAGAACTGATCCTGATAAACAACTTCAAGGTCCTCTTTTTCGTCATCATCTTCTCCTTCCTTTACGGCGCTGGGGCCATCTTCATCCTGGCTTGGAACGCCAGCGTGTTGGGAACCGCCATAGGGGACGCGATAAGGTCCGAGATGAGCAAGGTTGGGTTGTTACAAGCTGTCCCTTTGGCCATAGGGAGATATATGCTTCACGGGACCTTGGAAGTGGTTGCCTATTTCTTGGGAGCCATCGCTGGAGGGATCATATCTGCCGCGGTCGTGAGACACGACTATAGATCGCCTAAGTTCAAGGAGTTGCTTCGTGACTCGGTAAACTTAATAGTGGCCGCCAGTATAGTCCTAGTAGTGGCGGGCCTCTTGGAGGTGGGGCTGTGAGGGAAGAGATAAGCCTCAAGGACGTGTTGAAGTGGGCGAGGAAAAACCCTGAAAAATCCTCCTACATAGTCCTTGGGGTCCTCGTGTTCCTGGGCGCCTTCGTGAGGGCGGCAGACCTCCCCCACCTCTTCGACCAACTCCTGGGATTAGACCCATATGTTTTCTACAGATACTCCACTTACATCGTGGAGCGCGGTTTCTTGCCTCAGAATGATACCATGAGATATTGGCCCTTTGGGTTTGATGTCCTGAAGGAGGGAATCCTTCACTCCTACGTCAATGCATATCTCTACCTGTTGTTGAGGCCGTTCGGAATCACTCTGATGCAAGTGTTTCAGATTTATCCGGTATTGTTCGCCTCCCTGTCCTTCATCGTTTTCTACTTCCTCGTATACGAGATCTTTGAGGACAGGAAGGTCGCCCTCTTATCGGTAGCCTTCTTAGAATTCGTCCCAGCCTTCTTGTTCAGGACTGCTGCGGGTTTCGCTGATAAGGAGAGCATAGCTATCTTCCTCATCTTCACCACCCTCCTCTTCTTCATCAAATCCCTCAAGGAAAGGGAGAGAAAGAAGAGTTATCTTTATGCTTTCATCTCCGGTCTTGCTCTGGGGTTTGGGGGACTGAGTTGGGGAGGGATAATCTTCGCCTTCGAGAGCATCGCCGCCTTCATGTTATTGGAAGTCT
>Ga0190363_1001271_pt1 | contig 14939 bp, 17 predicted proteins | sample 48721867_MG_FD_161272 | JGI IMG/M metagenome (GOLD analysis project Ga0190363, IMG submission 161272) | Hydrothermal vent microbial mat bacterial communities from Southern Trench, Guaymas Basin, Mexico - 4872-18-6-7_MG | ecosystem: Environmental > Aquatic > Marine > Hydrothermal vents >... | reverse complement strand
GAATTTATCCCTTACGGGCAAATATGCTTCCCTATAGAATCTCTGCTGATCCAATAGGACATCCCTAGAGAATCCCTCAAGATACTTAATTGCGGCCTTCCAAGCTTCATTATAGGGTATCGACGCGGCCTCTATACGCCTCGCTATCTGCAAGTCATAGTCCCTCGGTGACTGCTCAGTTCCGCCGATAATGAACCATCCATTGTTGGACAGATACGCCGTTTCATTACCGATCTGTTCGGCTTTAACCTCTGAAGGCCGCGTCCTCCCCGCTCCGAGTCTGGATCCTCCTCGAGTTAGCCTGTCACGGGCATATCTTTTAGCCCAGGCGTAGAAGATCGCCCTATTAAGGCCAAACGATTTGGCTCTCTCAATATCCCCCTTAATGAGGTAATAGCGTGCGGCTTGAAGAAGCCCCATCACTTGAAATCTTCCAAGTTTCCTATACGAAGATGTAAGCGTCTCCGCCACTCTTTTCTCAGCGGAAATATACGTATGTTTTCTTCTTGGAGCCTCAGCCCAGCCGTCATATCCGCCTATCTCTGCTAGGGCTCTCTCGGCAAGATCATCTCCCTCTCCATCTTCATAGTCTCTCCATGAGGGATCATGGTGAAACCTCTCGATTTCAGCCCATTCCGGAGAAAAATCGCATATGGCGTTAGGTTTAAAGCAGACACAGCATAGATCCAGCTGTCTATGAAGTGAGAGCGGAGCCGTAAAGACCCTCTTTATATCCATCTTATTCTCGACTCTTAATGGTCTCTCACCTTTAAGTGGGGTCTTCTCGGCCAATTCGATAAGTTGACTTTTAGTCTTCTTTAAGATGTATTCTACAATTGAAAATGAAACATCGAGAGGATTATGCTTCTCTAGTATCCTCTTCGAGAATGCCCTCTCATGTATATGAATGTGTATTCCTCTACCTGACCACTTCAAATAGACCGAGCGGCTTATCCCCTCCTTCTCTAATCGGTCAACGATGATCTCAGAGGCTTTAAGGGCGTATTCCCACGTCTCCAGGTCGGCATCGACATCCCATATTGGCGTGGAACTCACGATATTGCTCGATTTTCCAGTATCATCTTGATTCTCCAGCTTCTCATATAGATTCACAGAGGCATAGAACGTTCTGGGCTTAAAAAATTTAAATCTATTAAGGAGCATATCGATGTCTTCTGGCTTGCTTATAGTTAATGGAGCACCCTTCCTAGTGTATCGGAGAAATGCCCTCCCGCCACTACGTTGAATGCCCTCTAATGCAATCCATCTTCCACTGCAATACGCCGTGATCTCATCTCTCACTTGAGGCTTAGAATAATATGCCAATACATCCTTAAACTCCAAAGTTCATCAATAATGATCTTGTCGCGTCCCCTTAAATCTCTTTAATCGAGGTAATACTCTCTGCATATAGTAATAGTACTGCTTCAAATTCTCTCAAGCCACTTCGACGATTAGGTTGCAGCCTCAATATGCCTATACTTTCCTACAATAAAATCGTCGATTAGAAAAAATTGGTGAAAATTTTTGGTTAATGTGGGTTTCGAATAGTTTAGTCTCCGAGAAACTCTCGGGCTTTCGCCCTTATAAATTCAAGTCCATCTTTGGCTATAGCATCTGTGCTTGGCGCTAGCTCACGCCAAGTAGCGGTGGAGGCTGCTACCTCCATTATCTCAGGAGTGAAGGATTCAATGACGAGCCATCTATTGTAGCCTATTTCTGAAAGAGCCTGAAATACTTCATCCCAATTTACATGTCCTGTTCCTGGGATTCCTCTGTCATTCTCGCAGCAGTGCATATGCCACAGAAGATCCCCTGCACGCTTTATTGGGTCATAAAAGTTCTTCTCTTCTATATTCATGTGGAAGGTGTCTAGGTGAACCTTTATGTTCGGCTCACCAATATCCCTTGCCAGTCTCACGGCGTCGGAGGCCGTATTCAAAAAGTATGTTTCAAAACGGTTCACTGGCTCTATTCCCAAGGTTACATCATAATCTCTAGCAAAACGGCAGATCTCCTTCAGCGCATCTACACTTCTACGCCACTCATCCTCCGTTCTCCATCTTCCAGTGATCTTCCCCCAAGCCGTGTAGATCACTCCGCAAACGAGATCTCCTCCAAGTTCTGATGTGATCCTCACGCAGCGCTTCATCCACTCTATACCCCGCCTTCTGGTCTCCTCATCATCGCTTGTCAAGTCATGCTCCAAGCTGAGTCCGACAGACCCTATACACTCCATATTCTGGCCTTCAAGTTCCCTTCGAGTCTTCTCAATATCGATTAGATCCAATCGCCTCAGTGGAATCTCGACGCCATCATATCCCAGTCTCTTCGCCTTACGTATTAATGGTATTGCTGCCTCATCGAATATCTCAGTCCACAAGAAGAGATGAATGCCAAACTTGACCATAATTCAAATAATCCCATGGACATTTTTATGTTTTCCTAAAAGGGAGCAGCGTCACTCTGACAGGAGAGATTAGCGGGTGGTCTCTATCTGAATAATTCTCATTAGGGGCTTTGGGTTTCTCCTAAAGTGCTCCCTTACGGGCTCTAGTATCTCTATGAGAGCCTCAGCAACTCCATTCTTCAAATCTAGCGGGTGTATTATCCCTTCGAGATAAGCCTCCCTTAAAGCCTTATAGTCCTCAAAAGTTACTGGTCCACCATACTTCTCCGGCCTAGGAATCTCAATCTCCCCCAAACGCGGGAAGACTATGTACTTCGCATATTCAAGCACAGGATTTCCTTCCTCCTGCTTAGGCGGACAATACGCCTTCCTCATCTTAGACCTGATTACTTCTGGACTATCGTGAACGAATATGCAGCTCTCAGGTTTACTCTTGGACATTTTAGAACCTATCCTCATATCTACCTTAGCATCCTCATCATATCTTCCACCGCTAGGCATTTCAGGCCTTGATAAGCCTAAAAGTAATGGAGTATGCAGGCATACTGGCTTTTTCCATCCCATCTTCTCAGCGGCATCTCTGGCCAGCATGTGGGCTTTCCTCTGATCAATACCTCCGGCCGCAACATCCAAGTCTAAATGGAATATATCCGCTGCCTGCATGCACGGATAGAATATCCATGCCGTCTCGATATCCGAGAGATCCATTTCACGTCCCATTATCGTCAGGGCTCTTCGAACCCTCATTAGGGAAGAGGCCTTAGCTATCCTGATCACTTTCTCCCAATACTCAACATCTTCAACTATGTCGGAGGCCCATAAGAAACGAGCCCTATCGGAGGTTATTCCCAACGCTTCAAAGCAATGCTTGAAGTATTCTCCGCATGCACGTATATTATCCATGTTGCCGCCAAGTTTATTGTTTATCCAACTGTGCCAATCGGCGAGGAAGATCGTAAAGTCAAATCCAGCTTCAATCATATCCCTTATTTTAGTTCCGGGTATAAGTCCTATTCCCACATGCATAAGCCCTGAACATTCAAATCCCCAATAAGCCTTGGGCTTACTATTTGTCTCCAGAAGATCTCGTAGCTCCTCACGTGTAACTATCTCCTCAGTATTTCTTAAAATTAGATCCATTCGCCTTTCGATGTCCATGATCGTTCTCCCCATAGAAACTCCATTATTTCAGCATCCTTAATCTTTTACGTAAGATAGGGAATTAAATAAATACTGCGGAAAAGAATGGAAAGTTGTGGAGCGAAGCGATTAGAGATGCCTTACTGCATAAAGTGTGGGAGGAAAATTCCCCAGGATGCTGCCTTCTGTCCATACTGTGGAGCTTCAGTCATCACGACAGTCAAAGCAAGCCTCGAGTTTGGGGATTGGGGTGAGAGGTTCGTAGCTTGGCTGATCGACATAATAGTCATCCTCCTCCTCTTAACCCCATTCAGATGCTATTTTCAGTGGATAAACATAGTCAACTTGTGGCGGGTCTCAATAATATCACTCCCATTCCTCTCGATCGAAATTGATGATATCACTCTCTTCCTATACTGGACCATATTGGAGGGTATATTTGGTCAATCGCTGGGTAAGATGGTAATGAAGCTAAAAATAGTGCAGACGAATGGTGAGCGTATAACCATGCTACAGGCCGCCGTTGAGAGTCTCGGAAAAGCCTTTTTGCTTCCAATCGACTGTCTCATAGGATGGATATTATACTCAAACAAAAAGCAGAGGCTCTTTAATTTTCTCTCAGAAACTGTAGTTATTAAGGTTCGCCGTTAGGTCACTTGTATAACTCATCGATTATCCTCGATACTCTCTTCACTCTATTCTCGTCAGCTGGGGGAGGAAGCTCATCAGAGATTCCCAACACTAGATTATCTGGGAACATCGATATTATCCTCTTTACAAATCTATCGAATTTCTCGAGGCTTATTATATCTGGAAGGAAGTAAATGAATGGTATTCCATCTACCAGTATCATTTCATCTCCAAGCGCCCTCTTTATATCGCCGAGCGTCATATCGCCTACAGGCTTAACTGTGAGGGCCTCAACTCCATCCAGTCCCGTCTCCCTTAAAAGCGGTAGCAAAGGCTTGGCCCAACCATCCACATGAATATGCACGAACTTTCCATGCTTATGTAGATAATCTCCCCTTTCCTGATAATATGGCAGACAATACTTCTCAAATAGCTTAGGAGAAGTCATTCTTACATCGATATTCTCGCCCAAATTGAATATCTTTATTGGCGTTGACGCCATGACTTCATAGAATTGATCATTAGCCATCTTTATCTCCTCCATTAAACCCTCCATCTCGGAGGGATATCTAAAGACGAGCTTTATCGTCCTCTCAACCCCTGCAAGATTTATCATTAACCTCTGAAATGGAGTTCTTGGAAAGAAATATGAGAGTATCCCATGGCCTCCCAAACGTCGCTTCATCTTCTCGTAAACTTCATGATCAAACTCTACATGCATATGCTCCAGCATGTAAATTATAGGTTTAATATCCTTTATTTCCTTAAGGGGATACTCTATGATTCTTGATGAAAATCCCTCCTCATCCCTTAATCGCGTCTCTCTTACCGTTCCAGCTGGCGTCTCGATCTCAGTTATTGTGAGCCTTCCTTTTTCCCTCGTGATGAACCTTAAGTCTCCATTACATGTCACTTTAACAAAGCTATCAACGAAGTATCCCGAATAGCATCTCCAACTCGCACCCCACTCTCGGCATATATCAACTATATCTACTCCTCTATATTTCTCCGGGAGAGTCCCCCTAGCCTTATTGACAATATACCAAAATTCAGGCCTAATATTCCATGGAACTCTATCTATGGATCTTCTCTCAAATACTGCCAATATTCTCTCTTCAGGCATCATCTCTCATATGTATGGGATATTATTGCTTTTTAAACTAAATTGTTTTTGGTGACTGTTTCTTCTCGTTTAGGTCTGCGTTCAGTTTCTATAGTCTTTTACGAATGTGTTATAGATGTCTGTCTTCGTCGTGGATTCATTTTTGAGGCATCGGAATTGAAACTGGATTCATTCAAAAAACCTTATGAAAAATGGATGAAATGGAATACCGAAACGATGATATTTATTCTTCAAAATATCAAATCTTACGTGAAGAGTAATGATAGATTTCATTCTATTGTCAAGGCGAGGCCGGACGGATGGTAGATTCAAGAGTTTAAGAGATGCTGGAAGACTTGACGTTGTTTATCAATGTATCTTATTTGCATTTTTTACTTCCGGCGCAATACGTCGAGACGTAATCTTCCATGCTATTCTAGGCGGCCCTCCAAATCCACCTCTTCATCTAAGGATTGATGGAAGAGAGCTCCGAAATGTTAGAACCGATGAGCGAACATGGGAGAGAATCCTAAGAAAGGTTCTCTCCGGAGGTTCCCATCCAGGGATCAAGATTGAAAGAAGAAGCTTTCAAGATCTGATCCGCTCGCTTAGCAATAGAGAAATATTCATTCTCGAGGAGAAAGGTCAGGATGTGATAAATATGGATTTTGGCTCTAATCCAGTCTTTATTCTCGGCGATCAGATCGGCCTTCCCAAAAAAGATGAGATGTTCGCTCTGAGATTTGGAACTAAAGTATCCTTGGGTAAAAGGCCGTACCTAGCTGCAACATGCATAGATATCATAAATTACCTGCTCGATTTAAGGGTTAAACGGGAGGAACCAAAAGACATAAAATAACATAAACTCTTTAGGAGAGTAACTTATTATTTGGGGTAGCATGCGGAAGATGTCAAGAAAATATAAAATCGCGGTTTTACCCGGAGATGGAATTGGACCTGAAGTTGTAAGCGCCGCACTTAAGGTTTTAGAGGCAGTTCAGGAAGCAATGAAGGGATTAGAACTTAAATTTATCTTTGGAGAGGCTGGATATAATTGCATCAAAAAATATGGAACTAATGTGCCGAAAGAGACTATTGAGATGCTGAGTGAGACTGATGCCTGTTTAAAGGGGCCTATGACTACTCCTGAAGAGCCAGGTTCGCCTCCAAGCGCCGCCGTAACCATAAGGAGGACCTTCAACTTATACGCGAATGTCAGGCCATGCAGGTCTTTCCCGAACGTTCCGGCATTAAATCCAAACATCGACTTGGTTATTGTGAGGGAGAATACTGAGGGATTATATTTCGGCGAGGAATTTGAGGTCTCTCCTGGAAAGGGAATAGCGATTCGTCTCGTAACAGAGAGCGCATCTGAAAAGGTTGCCCGCATAGCTTTCGAATTGGCCATGAAGAGAAACCATCATGTGACATGCGTGCATAAGAGGAATATCCTGCGGATCACTGACGGCATATTTCGAGGGGCGGTCTTCAGGGTTGGAAAGGAGTATCCATCGGTCTATTTAGATGAGGTTCATGTTGATGCGATGGCGATGAGGCTGATTAAAGAACCCGAAAAATTCGATGTGATCGTTGTGACCAATATGTTTGGAGATATCCTCTCGGATGAAGCTGCACAGATAGTTGGGGGGCTGGGGTTGGCGGCAGGAGGGAATATTGGTGATGACTATGCGATGTTCGAGCCTGTTCATGGATCTGCACCAAAATATGCTGGAAAGAATAAGGTTAATCCAATAGCGACCATCCTCGCCGCTAAGATGATGATGGAGTATTTAGGAGAGAAGGAAGCCGCAGATCTAATTCAAAGCGCGGTGATCAAGGTTTTAAAGGAAGGCAAGGTCAGAACCTATGATCTGGGAGGAAGATCGTCGACATTTGATGTAGCAGAGGAGATAGCCTCAAAGATAAAGGAGATTTAAAAGATAAAGATGATGTGAATTGTATGATGCATTGTTGATAACTGACACATACAAGTTGATCGTTTCAAAGAGATTCTATGGCCTTCAAGGCCTTTTCGGTAACCTCTAAGATGCTTCTACCCAAGATCCTTATCATAGGCTCCTTTCCCACATCGCCCTCATCATATATGACATCTGGAACATATCCGATTCTTTTAATTACGTCCTCAACTCCCCAGCGAAGAGATCTACCCTCCATCCTCCTCACTTCATCAGGCTCAAGCCTCCTATCAAAATATGCAACTTTACATCCGATCCTCCTAAATGCCTCAATGATCCTCTGATCATAATGAAGGTTCATCGCAGCGCGGATCTTTGGATTATGTCTCATCGCTGTTAGAATTATATCAGCGATGTGTCTTGAAGCCCCGAATCTCACGGGGCCAGCGGCTTTTAATCCGCTCTTAACCTTAACTATTCTCCCATCAATAGCTGCTACGTCCTCTCTTCCACGAGGATACGGTGAAGCCATGGCAAGTTGTATGCCAACTTCAGCGGCGAATGGAAGGAAACGTTGATCTCCCACGATGGTCGCCGCAGCCGCCTCTACTTCCTCCATAATCCTAATCTTTTCAGCCTCATTATATATACAAGCCATCGGGTTTACTGGCATATTCCCAGATCCGATCTTAGACGCTCCGATGAAGCTCATCTCGATGAACCTTTCGGCATTCTCTACGGCATTCTCCAGATCATCTCCCCTCGCTAGAAATGATGCTATTGCAGCTGAAAATACGCATCCTCCACCATGAGGTTTAATTTTTAGGCGCGGCTTCTCAAAGATCCTAAAAGCCCCTTCATGATAGAGGAGATCACATACCTTCTCATCTCCTCTTAGATGACCGCCTTTTATAATGACTGATTTAGCTCCAAGATCCGCGATTCTCCGCGCGGCTTCCTTCATATCATCCAAGTCCCCTATCTCAATGCCGCTTATAACTTCAGCCTCAAAGATATTTGGCGTTACGATCTCGGATCTAGGCAGAATGACATCGATTAGGAAGTTTATATCCTTCTTAATGATTAATGATCTGCCTGTTCCAGCCCTAAAGATAGGATCAGTAACCATCCGAATGCCATATTCATCTATGCACTCAGCGATTATGCTCATAATCTCACGAGAGTAAAGCATACCAGTCTTCACGGTCTTCACAGGAATATCCTCCAAGACGGCTTGGATCTGTGCTCTTACAATCCTTGGCGGAACTGGGAAGATTTCCTTTACGCCTTTAGTATTTTGAGCGGTTATGGCCGTAATTACGCATGTTCCAAACACTCCTAAGGCTGAAAATGTCTTTAGATCAGCCTCAACCCCCGCTCCTCCACTACTATCCGACCCCGCAATCGTCATTGCACACGGAACTTCCCCGTCTTGCCTTGAAAACATCATCTTCACTATAATCCTCTCCGAAGAATCAGCCTCAACATTCATAGATGAATCAAGATTCTTAAATATAAGAGGTATTTTTATGATTGTATCCATAATTGATGATGTGAAACTTCATGTCGCTAAGAGAGATCCTTGAGAGGATACGTGAAGAACTATTGGAGAGGGATAAGCACAGGCAAGAGATTCAGCTGGCGACGCGTAGGGTTACTAGACTTTCTAAGCAAGCAATCTTTCAGACTCATGGAGGCGATCTTGAAAAGGCGGAGGAGACGCTTCGAGAGGCGAAGGGGATCCTATGGGAGATCAAGAGGCTCGCAGAGAATTATCCCGCTCTATTCTATACGAGCTCCGTGGATCTGGCATTTCAGGAGTATGCAGAGGCCATGATCTTCTTGAATTTAGTTAGGGGCTCATCCATACCAAGCTTTGAGGATATTAATGTCCCGATGATCCCCTATGTTCTTGGACTCGCAGATGTCATAGGAGAGTTTAGGAGGAGATCGCTTGAATTTTTAAGAAGAGATAGAATTGATGAGGCTGAAGAATGCCTGGATCTAATGGAGACTATATTCGAGGGAATAATCGACCTTGAGGAAATACAGATCTTAATTCCCGGACTCAGAAGGAAATGCGATACTGCCAGGAGGGTGATCGAGGCTACAAGAGCCGACATAATGATCGAATCTGGAAGGGTATCGCTTGAACGATGCATCTCGAAATTAATGAAGAAGATGAGCGGAGATGAAGGGCATGACTCGTCTAAGGCCAGACGAGATTCTAGAGAGGGTTAAGAAAGAAGGCTTTGAGAAGGTCTGGAAGGAGAGCTCAATTTTCATTCCAAGATCATCAAGAAGCCTTGATCTCTCTGGACGTGGATCCCCACATCCAATATATGAGCTCATACAGAAGCTTAGAGAGAGATTCCTTAGCTTGGGCTTCGACGAAATCTTCAACCCGATCATAATCGAGGAGAATGAGATATATCGCCAATACGGACCTGAAGCTCCGATAATACTCGATCGCTGCTATTACTTAGCCGGTCTGCCCCGTCCCGATATAGGTCTAAGCAAGACTAAATGCGAAGAGATCAGGAAACTCGGAGTTGAACTGACCGATTCAAGGATCTCAGCTCTAAAAAAGGTCTTCAGGGAATATAAGAAGGGAAGAATAGAACCTGACGACTTAATTGAGAAGATTTCAGAAGCACTTGAGATCCCGGATCACCTTGCAATGAACATTACATCACAAGTCTTTCCGGAATTCTCGATGCTTAAACCAGAACCTTCAAAGCTAACTTTAAGGTCTCACATGACAAGTGCATGGTTCCTTACACTTCAGTCTCTTCAGCATAAGAGGGAATTACCACTGAAATTGTTCTCCGTTGATGTGAGATTCAGAAGAGAGCAGAGAGAAGACGCCACGCATCTTCGAGTTCACCATTCAGCCAGCTGCGTCGTAATGGATGAGGAATTGAATGTTGAAGAAGGGGAAAGGATTACGAGAGCGCTACTTGAACCTTTTGGCCCCATAAAGCTTCGCTTCATCAGAAAGAAAGTCTCCTCTAAATACTACGCTCCGGGAATGGAGTATGAAGGCTTCATTTACGATCCATCCTCAAAAAGATGGATAGAAGTTGTTGATTATGGCATTTACAATCCCATATCGCTGGCAAGATACGGTTTGGAATATCCGGTTTTAAATGTGGGCTTGGGCGTGGAACGTCTCGCAATGATACTATATAATGAGACCGATGTTCGAAGACTAGTTTATCCACAGTTTTATGCCGAATTGCTCCTTACAGATCAGGAGCTGGCCGACGCGATTAGATTCGAAGTTGAACCAGTAACAGACAGGGGTAAGGAGATAATGAAGAGCATAATCTTCGAGTCGCTTAGGCATAAGAACGCGATCGGTCCATGTCAATTTCTAGTTTATAAGGGCGAAGTTTTAGGTAAAAGCGTGGAGGTCTATGTTTATGAGAATGAGAAAGGAGCAACTCTACTAGGAGCAGCGGCTGAAAATTACATCTTCGTATATGACGGAAACATCGTTGGAGCCCCAAAAAAAGGTATGGATGAGATTCAAATGATCAAGGATGCCAGAGAAAGAGGGATCTGCACGAACATCCGATATATCGATGGAGTAGCTTCCCTCGTAGCCGCGAAGATAGAGGAAGCCGTAAAATCAGGAGTTAAAACTGTTAACATAAGGGTGAGAATGGCTAGGAGACTAAGCGATATAAACCTTGGACTCAGCGGAATAGCACGTAGATTCATAACTAACTGGAAAAAGAAGATCATTATTACTGGCCCTGTCTTCATGGGCGTGTACGCCAAGATATCCGATTAGATCACCCGAAAATCGTCTGTGAGGCTTTATCAATGCTAGATCCCCTAAATTTGATGGATAAATTCTCCGTGGAGAAGGCTGAGAAGATGCAGAGGGCTTTATCAAGGATGGTTATTATGCATGATTGTTTACCCAGCAAGATAAGATACATAGCAGGAGTAGATGTCTCTTACTCGAATGAGAAATCATACGGGGCCGCAGTTGTTCTGGATTACGCAACGATGAGGGTCATTGAAGAGAAAACAGCAGTGAAGAAGGCTCCTCTCTCATACATTCCAACATTCCTAGCCTTCAGAGAGCTACCAGCAGCTATTTCAGCGGTGCAAAAATTGGAGGTGAAACCTGATGTATTCATGATTGATGGTCATGGACGGGCTCATCCGCGACGTCTCGGCCTCGCCTCGCATTTTGGCCTAATAGTAGACGCTCCTACAATAGGAGTCGCCAAAAATCTATTGTGCGGAAAGATAAAGGATGTTAAGAATGAGTGGAGGCCCATAGTGGATGGGGATGAGGTAATTGGAGCGGCGGTCTTCTCGGGAAGAAGTAAGAGGCCGATATACGTGAGTGTAGGTCATAAGATCTCCCTTGAATCGGCCATCAAGATAGTTCTTTATTGTGCCAAATATAGAATTCCAGAGCCGATCAGGTTTGCTCATGTAGCCGCTGAAAATGCAAAGCGGAAAAATCGGATCCCTAAAGGTCTCCTATAGTCATAAGAGCTTACGAAGCCAGAATCTCCTCTTAATAATCTCTAATCCCCAAAGACTGGTAACGAAGAGATTCAGAATGAAAATTTTTATGGATACCTTTGGTATGACCGTCTCAATCAGACATAATTTGTCTATGAAAAAGCGTAAAAGCATACTGAGCAGCATGTAAGCTGATGATATGCAGCTGCATAAGTGCAGCGCCTCAAGTTTACTCTTAAATTTGAGGGCTCTTCTCCATAGAAGATTAAGGCTCCTCCTAATCCTCATGGATAAATCTTGGATATCATCAATCACCAATGTTATTCCTCCATAAGTTAGAAGAAAAGCCATAGATATCGGTATGGGTGTTAAACTATAAACGCTCGGAAGAAGTATTGGCATTAATAATATGGATAGATATGCTGGTGCAAGCATCATTATTAAGGCCAAAGAGACGATCATCATTAGGAAACCATAAAAGTAGTGATGGAATCTAACCCTCCTTAGATTTACGTTGCCAATTATCTTAGCTGTGACAATATTTAGAAATGAACCAACCATGATTAATAGAAGGGAAGAATAATTTAGAATGTGTAATGGCCCCGCATGCCACTTTAATCTGCGAATATAAAGGGCATAAAGTAAATCTCCCGAAAAGAGTATCGTTAGTATAGAATTGAAAATAACGCATAGACACACGATTTTCCTTCCAAGAGCCTCTTGTATACTCAATGTAATTTAGAGGGTGTGAGCTCTTCAATTTAAGGATTGCCTAAATCCCCGATTTGAACCATCTAGATCTGGATAATCTCTACTTTCATTGAATGCGTATCTAACAATGCAATTGTCGCTTTCCCGCTTAGATACCCGCAGGCCTCCCCTGGATTCACAACTAAAACTCCATTTCTTCTCTTAACTTCTGCTCGATGCGTATGTCCATAGACTATGACATCAAAAGATCCAGCATCCATAAGAGATCTTAGAAGTTCCTGCTCCTCACCATGGAGAAGTGCTATTCTTAGATCTCCAGCTCGTATATCTGCGAATCTACCTCGAATCTCAATGCCTATCTCATTAAAGTTTCTCCGTAAGAGTTCTCTCTCAGCATCATTATTGCCAAAGACTCCGATCATCTTTGCTCTCAATGGTTTAAACCTAGAAGCCACGAAAGGAGCACAGTAGTCGCCTGCATGAAGCACTAACTCGACATCTCTCTCATTTAACTCCTTTATAGCCTTTTCAATAAATGGTAATCTATCGTGGGTATCTGAGATTATTCCTATCCTCATTCTCTCACCAAAAAGATTATTCCTTCAAAAATGATTTTTACTTTTCCTAAAAATCAAGTTTTTCAGAAATAGTTAATAGTCTGCTCCTCCATATACAATCTTTAAACTCATAAAAGCGTGTAAAAGAATGGCTGGGTTCAAGATTAACATCTTTTATGTAATTGCTTCGGTATGCTCCCTGCTCCTTGTAATATATATCTGGCTTATCTTCCTCCCCCTATATGAGGGAACAGTAGCGTATGAATACGTGAGGAATATGGCCTTCGTATTGACGATCCTGCTATTAGCCTCTGCTGGGATCCAAATTTTTCTCTCAGTGAAGAAGATCTCAAAGGATGAAAAGATATTCGCTTAGCATTAAAGGAGTTTCTTGTTATTCTTCTAGGGCTGACTTATATTTTGTGAGTCCGCAATGGCCACAAGAATATCTATCTCCGTGATCAGCCATGAAGTATCCTGGGCCGCACCTATCACAGAAGGGCAGAAGCCTCTTTATCTTCCCATCCTCAATCTTATAGTAAGTGTATATCTTCTTCTCTGGTTTTTTCTTTTTCGGCTTCTTTTCCTTCTTTGCCAATTAGATCATTCCTCCCCTTCCTTCTTGGGTATATTCCTAAGTATTATATGTTTTGGTTCAATATATTCTGCCTGGCTAACCGAGTCATAAACGTTAGCCCTACCAATCGATGTGGTCATGCCAGTTTTAGTTTCGATCTTCTTTATGTATATCCTTTCCTCATCAACATCTAATATGCTGGCAAGGCTCCTTCTAACCTGCATACGGGTAGGAGTTCCCTCTTTTTCATGATCTATCCGGAATTTTACTTCGAACCTTTTGAGTAGCTCATTTCTTTTCTGTTCGATGATCTCGATCTTCACGTCGCTCACCATTGGATTGCTATATGTCACTGATCAGCACTTATTTTTGGAATTGCAAATCCCCTTTATATCTTTTATATTTTTCTATTATTGGGACATTAATGAGCTTCCAGCACGGAGGATCCCGTCTTCCATCTTTTCATTTCCTTAATTATCTCCTGAAATCGCTGTTTTACCTTTTCATTTACCTCTATAATCACTACTCCCCGTTTCGGTTGTCCATAAATGACTATGGATCCATTTGGAGCAGATAATACCGCAACTAGAGTTAAAAGATCCTCCTCACCATCAACAATAACCTTCGATTTTCCATGGGAATTAATCGCTCTCTCAACGGTCTTCCATGATTCATCTGTTATGGTACCAGCCGGATTTCTCGTTCGAAATATATTCTCGGCCTTAAAGTTGACTGGAGAGGTTACCTTACGCATAATTTTCTGGTCTATTATCGAAACATCGAGTGGAATCCCATGCTCCAGCATATTCTTCGAAACTTGATCCCCTACAGCAATAAGTTTCACAGGTCTCTTCCTACGCATCATTCTAGAGATCTCTCTCGAGGTCTCTTCGAATGATCCCTCAATAAGGATGCCAAGCGGCTCCTTAAGCTTCCTACGCAACTCCGGAGTAAGTATGAGTATCTCGATCACCTTATACGGACGGCATATCTTCCCTTTCTGCTTATATTCATAAGCTTTGCTATCTCAGAATTCTCCGGATCAAGAATTATAACTATACCGCTGAAGTCATCACTTAAATCTGTAGATTTGCATTGAGGGCATACGCTCTTATCCGTGATCAAATGGCATCTCCTACAGGCTTTGTCAACCATCTATTGAGTGCCTCCCTTCTTTTCCTCCGCGCCTTTACTCTCTCCATGTATTTTCTTCACTTCCTCTTCAATCCACTCTAAGACTCCAAGGAACGGCTGTCTCGCGGTTACTCCTATCTTTCCAAAGCTGCTTCCTCTTCCAAGAGAGACCGCAGTTATGCGGGTCCGCATCTTATTGCCGATCGAGACTTTTCTCTTGGATTCTTTTCCTAACAGAACTCCTTGTCTATCATCGTATGAGATGAAATCA
>Ga0190363_1001270_pt1 | contig 14941 bp, 10 predicted proteins | sample 48721867_MG_FD_161272 | JGI IMG/M metagenome (GOLD analysis project Ga0190363, IMG submission 161272) | Hydrothermal vent microbial mat bacterial communities from Southern Trench, Guaymas Basin, Mexico - 4872-18-6-7_MG | ecosystem: Environmental > Aquatic > Marine > Hydrothermal vents >... | reverse complement strand
TGTTTGCAGGTATATGTCCATATGGTATAATGATAGCGAAACACAAGCCTGATATAAAGAAAATAGTTGCTATTGAAATAAATCCATATGCATATAACTATATGATTAAAAATATTGTTTTAAATAAAGTTCAGGATAAAATTATACCAGTTTTAGGAGATGTTAAAGATAAGGCTGAAAAATGGTATGGTATGTGTGATAGAGTAATTATGCCTCTTCCAAAGGGAGCATACTTATTTCTCGATGAGGCATTTCAATGCTTAAAGGAAGAAGGGGGTATAATACATTTCTATCACTGGGGTCATGAAGAAGATTTATTTTCAAATGCTGTTAAAATTATTGAAAAATATGGTAAAAAATATGGTAGAAGGATAGAGATATTAGAGAAAAGAAAGGTTTTGCCATATGCTCCTAGAGTCTATAAAATAAGAGTAGATTTTAAAGTTTTTTAATCAAAAATATCCTTATACATAATTATTCTAGAGGACACGAAGACTATAGTTGCGGCTGTTAAAATGGATATAAGCAATAATGAATAAGTTAGTGTCTTTCTAAATAATCTCTCAGCTTCATCTAATACTTCTATAGCTTCTTGATATTTACCTTCTTTATATAATGTTTTTGCAATCATAACTTTCTCTTTAACTTCCCATCCAATTAGATAAAATCCGAAGCTGTTAGCTCTCTCAATTCTATTGTTAAGTAGATTTATTCTATGCATAACTTTTCTATTAAACATCACATTTTTCATAATTTTTTCAATTAACTTTTCTGCACCACTAATATTTCCTCTACTAATTTCTTTAATCGCCTGACTCCATCCTCTAATCGTCTCATTATTCGCATATCCTTGAGATATAGCAGATCTAATTTCACTTAATCCCTCATATATTTTCTCAGTAGCAATAGTAATATTGTATATTCTATTCATCCTCACCTTATATATACCATATGGGTTTTGAATTACATATATCCGTAATATGAATACTCCAAGTCTACGTGGAATATAAGTTATATTGAAAAATCCCTTATTATCTGTAATAGTAGTTTTATTCAATATTTTTATCATAGTATTTTTCACAGGTGAACCATCATGGGCATATATAAGTTGTCCAGATATATATATTTCTCCACCAATATACGATATTTGTGGATAAATATTTATCTTCGCGGGAGAAATACATGTCCAAATAACATTTACATATCTATTTCCTTCAATTATTTTAGATACGCCATATTGATCTCTAATACTTGTTATCGAAATATTCCTTATACTTGGAGATATATAGGATAGAGAGAACACTGCTGTACCATTCTCGTTAGTTAATTTAAGCTTATCATCTATAACTATCCTAGCATTTCTACATGGAGTATTGTTATGAATATAGTATACAGTTACTTTTACATTCACTATCTCGCCTATATTATTATATTTGGATATCGCCCTCATATCCACTCTAAATCCAGTCCATAGTAATGTTATATTCCTAGTTCTACTCCTAATATTATCTTTAATACAATATATCTGTAAAAAGATCTTTGAAATATTTTCTCTCCTATATGTTAGTTTTATAGAATCCATATTATGTAAAACATATTTTGTACCGTTTACAAAAATTATACAATTTTTGGCTATAGATGAATTGTGAATCCATACTGGCTTTAATGTTAACGATATATTGCTTCCAATATCAGCTATATATGATGGAGATGGAATAATTTTAATATCTATACCGCTCCAACGTATCCTTAATTTAAATGGAATGCCCTTAGTTATATATCCATAACTATCTGATAATGGTATTATAATGATATGATTTAAATATTTATTAGATATGAGTTTAAAATGCACCCAGCCAGTTGAATTTATCTTACCATATATGTTAAATTCTCTAACCATTACAATGCCTCCTTTAAGATACTCGTTATTATGTGCATAAACAACTCTAGCATATACATTAATAGGAGTACCTATCAGTGTAGTATTTTTATCCGAATATGCATAAATTATTTTTAGACATGTCCATGTAATAGTAAATGTAGCATTTCTAACAGATGTAGTTAAATTATATTTCCTATCCTTTACACCATATATTGTATATACTTTAGACCCTATACTAGAAGAAGATAGGGAAAATACCGCCCATCCACTTTCATTTGTATATGCTTTTTGATTTGTATATAATTCTCTTACAACTCCATATGCTACAGGTTGCTTATTAAACTGATATATGAGTCGAACCCATACCTTTATAGTAGTATTTACATTGGCTAATTCAGAATACTTTACTCTATCCACAATCATTCCGGTAGCAATAACAGATATCTCCAGCTTACCCTTTAATAACCCTTCCTTAGAAGAATATAGATATACGTATATTTTACCAATCATATTGAGCCTTGGAGGAGCAGTAACGTATAATGGTACAGTTACCTCACTGTTTGGATTTATTTTCAATTTCCCCCGAACTTCTCCATTAATATTTAGAGAGACATTACAATCCTCGCCTTCAACCCTAATATATACTTCATTCGTAGTGTTAAGAATATTTTTTATATTAATATTATATATTCCTGTGCCTCTTGGATCAATATATATGATGTTTTCTCCATTAGGCATAGATATCTTCAGATTTTCAAAACTATATATAGATAAACGATATCCAACTCTCTCCTCATATTTATAGTTTGAAATAACCAATATGCATTTTTTATATCTATTGAAATTAGTGATAGTGTAGCTAAAATTATCGCTAATATTTGTGAAATCTATTCTCTTGATATCTCCATTCATATATAGAAGTATTATTCTTCCGAAAATTCCTTCACCATATGGTTTAATATTTATAGTAATGGTATTTTCAGTTGACTTAAAGACATAGTAGTCTTGTCCATAGAAATTGACTCCATCAATTTTAGTATAATTTATATGGTTTTCATCTATCTTAAACTCGGATACAAGTTTTATTGGATATAATAGTTTTCCATCACTATATCGTTCTTTAAAATAATTTGTTTCAGCAAAATCTAGGAAAATTTTATTAAACTTATCTAATCCTCCAAAACCATTAACAACTCCAGTAAAGTTTCTCATCCTTGAAAATGAGATTAAAATATTTTTAATCCTATCTACACCCAAAAACTCCCATACATACTTCCAGAATAATGTTGCACAACCATATTTATAGTTTCTAGATTCTAGGGATAGATCTGGATTCTGCATCCATTTATTAGCAAAATATATATATCTATTTGAATCCGGATAAACTTCATCTTCAGCTCCAATAGCTGAGCCCTCTAAAAACCAGTCTTCTATACCAAAGTTTGTCATAGCATTATATGTTGCTTGAATACAGTGGAAGAGCTCATGTGCAGCCACCGCCTTCAACTTATTCAATGAAATATCTTTGTCAAACTCTATTTTTCTTATAGTCCATTGAGGCCCGCTTCTAAAGTAAGTTAATGCGAGAGTATTGTCCTTAAAGTCAACTATATATACATGTATTTTTCCATCAGCCTCTGATGAAATCGGTTTCCTAAACCCCATTTTACTAACATATACTGATAAAGCATTTTCAAGATACTCTGCTAAATATACAACATAGTCTCTGGAAACAGTTGTTGTAGAATAATGTATTATAAAATTGGTGGTAACTAATGATCCCCCATTTCCGCCACTACCCCATACATATTCTTCATTAACAGGTCTCTGTTTAAGAGAAGGCCTACTATAATCTATATAGTAGGTATTATATATGATATAGGCTGAGCAAATGAAAAGAGATACTAGTATTATAATTAGAGATTTTTCTAAAAAATCTCTTTGCAATTTATCTACCCTATAGTCTCTATAAATTAATGATTTAGGACATATAAATTAGTAACGCGAAAAATAATGTATATTATGAGATATATTTATAAAATATCTTTAAAATATATTTTTTCTTTAATTTTCTCAATCTCTTTTAAAGCAAATCTCTTAGTTAGAATCCATGCGTAGATAAGTATAACGAAACCTACAATATACATTAATATACTCGATAAAAATATATGTGGATCATATGGTTGAAAGGCTAATATAGTTATAAACATTGAGATAATCATTATAATTATTGAAAAAGCATACAATATTGAAATTTTAAGGGAAAGAAAAGAAATTTTAAACATCTCCACTCTAGATAGACCAGGTTCCCTAGATATATCGGCTTCAACGATAAGTTTACTAACCTTTCTTTTAAGTCTAAGCGTCCTAGTCTTAATCCAAACTAATGTGAAAATTAACAATAATATTTCTACTAATAGTATTGACGAAACTTCCTTTTCAATCCCCAGAAGATTTGAGAAAAGCAATATTATTTTCCATATAAAATCTATAATTATATTTAATATGTCAATTAACCAATTATACCAGTGGCTTCCATCTTCTAACATATTTTCCATAAACCCTCCTTTTCCTTAAATATTTTCCAAACAGGTATAGAGCTTTAATAGCCATTACACCGTCCTCTGGAGAAGAATATGATGGAATAAAATGTTTATCAAATTCTTCTCTAACATAATTTGCGGCTGGAGAACCCCCTATATCTACGGAAATAACAGGCTTTCTATCAACATTATATTTCTCATTGGCTTCAACTATACTTTTAACAAACTCGTCAAGATACTTTATTCCAGGTACATGATGTAAAGCCAAAATTATGATGCTATCAATATTTCTGTCACCCAACATTATTTTAAAAGTCTCGACATACATTTCTGTTGACGCTGAACCAGTCAAATCTATCGGATTATCTATCACAGCAAATTCTGGTAAAATTTTTTTATCCATAAGATCCTTCAATTTCTTCCTACTTTCACCGCCAATTTTTACCACATTTAGCCCATTAATTTCACATGCATCTGTAGTCATTACTCCTGCACCACCTCCATCTGTAATTATAGCTACTCTATTACCCTTGGCTGGAGGTTGATATACTAATGCTTTAGCATAAATAAAGAAATCCCTCATAGAATATGCTCTTATAACCCCACACTGTTTAAAAGCAGCCTCATATATTTCATCTTTGCCGGCCATTGCAGCAGTATGAGAAACAGCTGCTCTAGCTCCAGCCCTAGTTCTACCAGATTTCAGTGCAATAATAGGCTTTTTAATTGAAACCCTTCTAGCAATTCTCATAAATTTTCTTCCACTTTCTATACCCTCAACATATATCATTATTGTACGCGTATATTCGTCTTCACCTAAATATTCCAATAGATCTGCCTCATCTACATCAATTCTATTTCCATAACTTATAAAATATCTTATACCTATCTTTTCACCCCACATATAATCTAGCGCAGCCGTACCAAATGCTCCACTTTGAGAAATGAATGACACAAAGCCTTTGTCTGGACGAGGTGCTGCTAATCTACTTCCACCGGATTTCAGATCCTTAAATATCGGTAGGAAAAAAGTATCTATACCATTATATGGTGAAAATATTCCCAAACAGTTTGGACCAATTATTCTCACACCATATTTCTTAGCGATCTTTAAAACTCTATCCTCAAGCTCCACATTCCCTATTTCACTAAAACCTGCACTAATAATTATAGTTGCCTTAACATCCTTTTTACCACATTCCTCCATTATTTTAGGTACAGTTTTTGCTGGGATAACTATTATAGCTAAATCTATATCTCCTGAGACATTTAGTATGGATGGATATGAATGTAGACCTAATATTTTTTTAGCATATGGATTTATGGGATAAATTTCTCCCTTAAATATCTCTCTACGCTTATTTTCAACAATATTTTTTAAAATAATATATCCTGGCTTAGTTTCCTCCCGAGAAGCCCCTATTACAGCTATACTTCTAGGATTAAAGAAATACTCTATATTCTTCACTCAATCACCCTCTATATATTAAGGTAATATTTTGATAAATCACATTCCTATTATTCGGAATAACATAATATCCATCTGTAGAGTTATTTATATAGAATAGAAAAACTGTATCTGGTGCATAGGCTGGAGAAAAAATTCTTGTATAAAAAAATCCTTCTTCATCCGAGAATAAGATTGATGTCAAGTTTCTATTTGTAATAAATGGATAATATTTTGATAAATTAACCCGGATATCAGTTATATTATCTATATGCATAACTGCATAGAGCTTTATGGGAATGTTTTTCACACCCACGCCATTTTCGTCGACCACCTTACCATAAACCTCTATACACTTAACTCTATCCTTAATACCACCCACAGACATCATAATAATGTTAGAACCATTTTTAATCGAAAGAACAAGCGTGTATTCCTCATCTAAACTATTTAAATATAATAGACCAGGTAATCCAGACCCATATGTAATTTTAATAATTATAGTTTTATTTAGATTGCGAGTTTCACCGATTTCCACGCCATCAACCTTAAATGGAAATCCAATAATTATGCCAACATTTTCATCGAGAAAAGCTATTCTAGATATATATTTATCCACTTGACTAAAATGTTTAAGATTATGGCAGTCAAAATCCTTAGGCAATGCAACCATACATACCTTATTTGAGGGAATATCTTTTAGAGATATATATTTATATTCCAATGAAAATTTATCCATCCCCCTTTTCGGAAAAATAAAGTTTGTAAATATATATGCACTAAAAATACTTATAGATAATATTATTGCAAATAATTTCATTCTATTCATCATCATCACATTGTATGAAGCTTTAAATCTATTAATACCTTTAAAATTTAATAAAGTTATGGATAATTTAAGATTATATATGTTGAACCTATATGATAGTAGAGTTTAGCTTTGGGTAAATATTTTCTTAAAACCTCCAGCACTTCCCTCTCATCGTCATGAATCTCTATGAAAGAATATTTATAGAGCAATCCTCTTATAATTTCAAGCTTTACATCGAAATCTCTTCTGAAATCGTTGTCCCTTCTAAAATATATTTCATCGAAGTATATATTAAAGGATGAAAGCTGTCTAATCGTAGAATATTTTAACCTAAGAGGTCTACCAGTAAAAATAACTATTTTATAACCCTTCTCCCTAGCAATATTTAATAGAAGGATTCCTATTCTCCTAGGCTTATCATATTTTAATGCCTCTTTACTTAAAAAATACTTCCAAAAAATATCCTTTTTAGCTTCGCGTAGCGATCCATATCCACCAATTTTCTCTAAACTCCATTTATATCTAGCCTCATTATCTATGAGTACACCATCTATATCGAAGCATGAAGCCAACTCCTTCATCTCAACTCCACTAAACTATATTAGATACCAACTATAATATATACTTTAAATATCTAGCTCAAGGTATTAGCATGTTTAACGAATATTATAGAGATCTATTGGAGGATATACGTTATAGAAAAACTTTTAGCTCATCTCAAATAGTGAAAAGAGTGCTAGACGAATTTAAGGATATAGCATATAATAGTGAGGATATTAATAATATTATAAAGACATATATTTTTCTTACACCGAAAATAATTGAGTTAAGACCTACATCCGCACTTCTTGCAAATTCATTGAAAAAAATATTAAGCGGAATAGTTGAAGCTAGACAGAAACTTAGTAGAGAGGTTATTGTAAATATTATAGATAATGTTAGGAGAGAGATAGATGATAATAATCATGCAGTAGCCATAATGGCTTCTAAAAGAATAAGCAATGGAGATATTATATTAACCTTCTCCTATAGTACAGTTGTATTAGAGATGTTAAGAAACCTAGTGAAGGAGGGGAAGAAAGTAGAGGTATATATTTCTGAATCAAGACCTGAGGCAGAAGGATTATTGATGGCTGAAATGATAAGTAAATTAAATATACCTGTAACCGTATTTGTTGATTCAGCTATAAGATATTTTATGAAGGAAGTTGATAAAGTTGTTATTAGCTGTGAAGCTATAGCCTCAAATGGAGCAGTTGTAAATAAGATTGGAACGTCAGAGGTTGCCTTAGCAGCATATGAAGCTAGGGTTAGAGTATTTGTATTAGCGCAAACGTATAAATTTTCTCCGGAAACATTTTTTGGAGAACTTGTTGAGTTAATGAGCTACAATGTAAATAGTCTAGTTAATAAGGAGATTGAGGAAAAAATAGGGGTTAGAGTTAAAATGTCTTCACCAATATTCGATGTAACTCCACCAGAATATATTGATGCCATAATTACAGAGAAAGGTGTAATTGCCTCACAGGCAGTTCCATTTATATTGAGGGAAATATATAATTGGCCGCTTAAGATACAAGATACAAATTTAATTATAAAAGAGCTGGCAAGGGTGGTTAAATGAAATTTCCAGAGGAAGTTTTAAGGATAGCTAATGATATTCGTCTAATGAAAATTAGGGGTGCTGGTAGAATAGCTAGAGCTGCTGCACATGGACTTAGACTTGCTGCACAGAAATATAGGGGTAGAGATAGGGATAGCTTTATAAAATATATGAGAGAAGTATCGGAAATGATAAAGAATACTAGACCTACAGCCGTATCTCTGCCAAATGCATTAACATACATTATTTCTAGATTAATGAAAAGATATGAAGAGGGATATGGATTAATGGAATTGAAAAAAACTGTCATAGATTCAGCTGAAGAGTTTATATCATACTCTTTACATGCTATTAAAAGAATAGGGGAAATAGGGGCTGGCAGAATAGTTAATGGGGATATAATTATGACCCATTGCAATAGTTCTGCCGCAATTTCGATAATAGTTGCAGCGCATCTAAGAGGGAAAAGTATTAAAGTATATGCAACAGAAACCAGGCCTAAATATCAGGGATATATTACCTATAAAGCTCTTAGAGAAAAAGGTATAGATGTAACATTAATTCCAGACTCTGCTGCAAGATTTTTTATGAAAAAAGTTGATAAAGTCATTGTAGGCGCAGATACTGTTGCTTCAAATGGAGCAGTTGTAAATAAGATTGGTACATCTCTTATAGCTTTAGCTGCACATGAAGCTCGAGTAAACTTTTTAGTTGCTACAGAAACCTATAAGTTTAGTCCAGTTACAGTTATAGGCGAACTAGTTGAAATAGAGGAAAGATCTCCTTTAGAAATAGTTGATGAAAAGTTTTTAAAGAAGAATATGTTAATTAGAATTAGGAACCCAGCCTTCGATGTAACTCCACCAGAATATATTGATGCCATAATTACAGAGAAAGGTGTAATTCCACCACAAGCAGCAATACTTATATTAAAAGAAGACTATGGGTGGGTTATAAAGGACTATATTTTAAAAATAGTTAGTGAAGAATAATTAAAAGAATAGTATCTGCTAGAAGATTCGTGAAAGAAGATATCTATCTAATAAATTTTCTCTCTCCAATATATTTATCCAATCAATCTTCCCCACACTATATTCTCCACATTCATTTCTATTTAGAATATTTTCAATAATATTTACTATTTCCTCAACTCTGTAGTTAGATGTATCTACTTCACAAATAATATTTCTATCAAAAACCTTGAGACATTGAATTAAAATATAGTCTAAAATTTCACATAAAATATTTTCTCTTATCTTTTTCTCACTATACTTTCTCTCTCTAAGCCTCTTCTCTAATACTTTAGGATGAGCTCTTAAAATTATAACTCTAGAAACTATACTAGATGGAATCGAATCAACTAAGTGGCCTTCAACAATAATACTTTCATAAATATTTTTAACCTCTTTCTCTAAAGCCTCCCTAATGTATCTTGGTTCAATTTCATAGGACTCAAGTTCCTTAATATACCTCTTATGTCTAATTTTCATAGCAATATCGTGAAGACTAAACATTTTTAATCTCAATTTTTTCGCTAAAAGCCTGGCAACAGTAGTTTTCCCTACACCTGGAGTCCCAGTTATAAAAATAATATTGGCCAAGACATATCACTAAACTATACTATATATGTTTTCTCCCTCTCCCAGTCCTTTACAATATCTTTTAGGATAGATGCTGTCCGATCAATATATTTTACTGGCAACTCTTTTCCAATCAATGGCTTAACTACAAGATCTGCTGTATAATAATTGTTTTTAGGCATTTTAGATATAATTAACTCATTGTTTGTTACAATACGCTTATCATCAACCTTAAATACATACTTAAATACAAATCTCTTTACTCTCCTTCCATCCGGATACTCTTCCTCCTCAAGCTCCTCAAGATCCTCAACCTTCTCTATATAGCCGAGCATTAAATCCTTTAAACGTGTATATATAAATGAAAAGAATATGGGAGCAATGGATTCTTCAACCTTAATCGGCAATCCTATAGTTTTCTCAGCATATGTCTTTAAATATACCTCCTCCCTTCTCTCCCTCTCCTTTTCCTCAATCTTTAGTTTCTTAACCTTTGTAGGCGAGTATAGAAATGCTGCATCTAATGCAGGTTTAAATGACGCAATCATAGATACCAATATTGACAATAATATCATTATTATACTCCAATACCACTCCAGTTTAGCTCTAACTATAAGTGGCTGTACACCCAGTATAAACGATAAAGATGTAGGATGACTATATAGATAAGCCATTATTCTAAATGTTGCTAGGCCTGCAAGATATCCTATACCTCCTCCGAGTAGTCCATATATTATTGATTCTGCAAGAAATATTGTAGCTATTTGTGTAGGATTAAATCCTATAGCATTGAATATAAATATCTCCCTATGTCTCTCATGTACTATACTATACATCGATATAATTACATTTATACTTACAATTATTATTGGAACTATAAATGCTATGTTTTTCTCAAATATATTTTCAACAGTTTCTCCGAAGTAAACCACCTTTGTAGATCCATCTCTACATATCCATACATAGTATCCGCTACCCTTTCTCTCAATATAGTTTCTGGCGATAGCTTCGGCTTTATCCATCAAGCTAAGCTTCATATAAATACTATATATATATCCAGCTTTAACATCATTATACAGGAAATTCCAATTTACAATCACAATATCACTTGAATTTGCATACATCATTTTACCATCAATAATTACATATGGTTTTAGAGGTCTACTATCTAATTCAACGATTTTATCGAAGGCATCTTCATAAAGTATACCAATAACCCTAAGGTTATATGGTATACCTACTTTTCCAGGAATTCTGAATATAACTGTAACATTATCTCCGATCTTTACATTCAACTTGTCGGCCAAGCTTCTAGGAATAATTATAGACCTTTCTTCATCTATATCTTTAATATCTCCCTTAATTGTCCTAGATATATCTGTAAAATAGTCTATTTTAGATGTTAAACCTATAGCAGTCTTTAATGTATCCATCCTATTATTCTTCCGTATAATTATAGACCCCTGATCTTTAGGATTTGTCATAACTACTGGAAATATTTCGGAAACATTTGGAGTCCGTTGAAGCAACCTATAATCTGAATAAAAGTTTAATGGATACACTGTATTATTAATAACTCTCTTTACAAGTAATCCATCTACATTTCTAACATTAGTTGCGGCATCAACACGTAAACCATATACTGTAGATATGGAGGCAAGTACGGTGAAGGCCCAGATAAGTGCTGATAGAGAAAATACCGTTATAAATGTTCTTGTCTTCCTAACCCTCGAATACCTTTTTGCCATTGAAAATGTTATTGCAATCAAACTTCTTCTCTGAATCTTACCTGTAACCTCAGGCTCCTTTATATGTGCTGGAATTATGAATATTAGTAGCGCTATAATAACTAGAGACCCTACAGTTGATATCAAAAGTAATGTTCTATTTATTAGAGAGAAACCAGGATATATTTGTGAAAACATTCCTATAAATATACCATATAGTATTAAATAGGTTATTAATTTCCTCCTACTTTGTTCGAAGAAATAGAAGGCAAGTGATACTGAAAATGTTGCTAAGAATATTGGTAGAAGTGATGCTCCCTCTCTAGCTACCGAGACTAAGAAATTCATGTTATTAACTACCTCCACCGTGGCAATTACATATGCTCGCTCCAGTTTATCCATAATATCCTCAATATTTTGAGGAGATGTTGGGGGAATTAATTGTGCCTCATCGACAAGTTGTTCGGCTTTATTTAATCTTTTTTCCTCACTAACCATATAGAATCCAGTTGTTTCTAATGCTTCAAGTTTATCTCTAACATTTCTCACATCACTTCTTACAAGATCTATTGCACGTTTAACAGACTCCTGAGTTAAATCTATCGTTAATACTTGGCTTGGTGAGACTAGTCTTAATGGGTTATCGGGACTACCCCTAACGATAGGTAGATCTATAGCCTTCCTCCTCCCACCTCTCTCATCAATAACTCTAGCAACTATCTTTACTATAAAATCTCTATTTAATGGTGCTAAAGCCTCTCTCTCAGTTAATAGATCTGCTGGTATCTTTCCAGCCTCCTCAGCCCTCTTTAAAACTATTATATAGTATCCAGTTACACCACTATAGTTGGATATAAGCTTAGGTTTAATACTTATTACATCTCCAGTCTCCCTCACTACTCTAGCACTACCAGCATCTAGAATACTGGACCATGAAATACCATTTGAATCGAGAATATATGTTTCAAAAGATCCCCGCCAATATCCTCCAACATATTTTATATCTCCTAAAATATGTATATATGCTGCCGGATATAGAGTGAAATTGGCATAAACCTCCGTTAAACCCATACCTATTTCCAATAAGTCGAGTTTAGCTGGAATATAATCCATCTTAGAACCATTATGGTGAATAACATATATTTTATATAAGGCACGATACTTCTCTAATGATATCGAATAATATCCATTTATATCTGTATTTACTATAGCAGCCAATCTTATATCAGTGACATCAAATACTATTATGATGGCATTTGAGAGAGGTTTACCCTCATTGTCAAAGACATATCCATGTATAGTGGTTGCTGGACTAGCCCTGAAATTACTATATGTGTGAAAAAGCATGACGAATAATATTAATGATAAAGCAAATTTACCGATATCTCTCTTATTAATCATACTATCATCTCCCAACATATTTACATTATTTACATTATTATATTTATTGCGCATTTAAAATAATTTGATGCATTATTTATACTTTTATTTTCAGATATCTATTTTTTATTTTATCAAAAGAAGAAAATGAAAACATTTTTAAAATATAGTCCCGTATTTTAAAAAAATTTTATTAAGAATATTTATATATCACTAGATATTTTATAAATATACTAAAATTTTATCTCTGCAGCCATGATATCTGAGGTGGGATTAGGTCGTCATCTCATAGTGGAGATGTATAATTGTCCCTGGAAGTATTTGGATAGCTTAAATTATATTCGTGAAAAAATGATTGAGGCTGCAGAGGCTTCAAATAGCATTATTCTTAACTACAATTTTCATAAGTTTAGTCCACAAGGTGTAACTGGAGTAGTGATTGTATCAGAGTCGCATTTATCAATACATACATGGCCTGAATACGGATATGCTGCCATAGATATTTTTACATGTGGAAAACATACGGATCCATGGAAGGCATTAGAAGTTCTTAAGAATGCATTAAAGCCTAAAAATATGAATGTAATTGAATTTAAACGAGGAATACTTATAAAGAAATTGATACAGGTTTAACTATCCTCTCCATTTTCGTTAAATATATAGGTTTCGTTAATTCTGAGACCATTTAATAATTTTTAGCTGTATTTTGCTGATGTTTGTATCGGAGATGATATCCACCATGTGGTGTGGAATTAATTTAAGCATCGAAGGAGTTTAGATATATCCAATATATTTCTAAGAGAATTATGCTTAAATCTATTTCATTAAGATTTGCTAGGCTATAAGTCGGATAAATCTATGAAGACTATTAGCCTGATGGAGGCATTACACAGCATTAATATGGAAGAGCAACCAATAGATGGAGCTAAGATACATAGAGGCAAGCATTAAGAGCCTAACAATATGCCGAATAGAGACGTATGAGAGGTCATTGAATAAGTTCACAACCCCCCTCCCTCTATAACCTAGGATCTCCAATATTTATATACTACCATGCAAAAATAATTGTAGATGAACCACACAACCATAGGATTGTGTGGGAATGCTGGACGACAAAGAAATGGAGGGATGAAGGCAACCCCAATCCAAAGCATAGAGACTAAGCACATACTAGCGTGAGAGGGGAAAGGCACCTCCCCACCAACCAAATAAAATAATATATCATTTTTTACCCCATATACTCCTCCAACTATGACATGAGGGAGACGGGGTATATGGGGAATCAAGCATATCATCGTACAAGTATAATCCCTCCTGGATTGGATCAATGTTCTGGAGATAGCTAGAGATCGCTGGAGATAGCTGGAGATAGCTGGAAGAAAGCAGACAAATCCAATCCATGGAGGCATCGATTTTGGGTGGGGTGCCCCCTGCCCCCTATCCCGGGATCGAGGGGCAAGTGCTACGATGCGTCAACCCGGGTTGACGAATCATACAATGATATTGGGGTAGGGTTCTGCACCAAATATTCTATGGACTCGATGAATCATGCCACCCTCCACGATGAATTTGAGGGAGATGAGTGGCATGATGAGGGTTAAAAGATTAAACAAATTCAGGATTAGAGTCTATGGGGAGCAGGAGGATGCGTTAAAAAACCTATGCTACATGTCTGCAACATTATGGAACGAGCTAAACTATATCCGTAGACAAATGTTCTTCAAAAAGTGTTTTAGATGGAATAGAGGTATAGATGAGCTATACAATAGTTTCAAGAAGATCCTCGGCTCAGCGATAACGGATGAAGTTATCAGGAAGAACGATGAGGCATGGAGAAGCTTCTTCAAGCTAATGAAAATGATTAGAGAGCATAGATTGCCACAAAATATTAGGAGGGTTTGTCCGCCAGGATACTGGAAGGATAGGAAGAGCGGAAAGAAGAGGTTGATGACAATAATAAAATACAAT
>Ga0190363_1001269_pt1 | contig 14942 bp, 14 predicted proteins | sample 48721867_MG_FD_161272 | JGI IMG/M metagenome (GOLD analysis project Ga0190363, IMG submission 161272) | Hydrothermal vent microbial mat bacterial communities from Southern Trench, Guaymas Basin, Mexico - 4872-18-6-7_MG | ecosystem: Environmental > Aquatic > Marine > Hydrothermal vents >... | reverse complement strand
TCTATCAAGATCTTGGCCTCGTTTCGTTCGTAAGAGGGATTGGGGACCCTGAGGGTGAGGAAACAATCCCGCCCCAGCTTGTGCTCCCTGAAGAAGGCCTCGTTCTTAGAGAGGAGCTTTTTGACCACATGGGGGTCTACCTCCTTCCCCTCATAGTCCCACATCTGCTCCTCTATCCCCAGGTGGGAGTAGCTGTAATAGGCCTCGTCCACCTCCGTCTCCCCCTCGATCAAGGCCTTGTCTGAGAAGAAGGGCTGGGTGACATTGTCCGGGTGCTGGGTGCTCATACATCGGGGAACCTTTCTCTCGTCCATAAGGATGGTCCTCCTTCAGGGCTTTGAGTCAAAGATGTTGAGGGAAAAACCCGAGAGTGTCAAGGGGAGGTCTTAAAGGGCCGGTCCGTTGAGATGTTCCTGATAGGGCATTAGAAGTTTCGGCGGCCTTGGCTGAGTTTCTCATATTCCCTCATTATCATTTTCACGTCCTCCCAGACGTCGCGCTTGTACTGAGGGTTTCGCAGGAGGAAGGCGGGATGGTAGGTGGGCATCAGGAGCATCCCCTTCCAGGGGTGGAACTGCCCCCGAAGGGAGGTGATCTTTTCCTTCGTCCCGAGGAGGGTCTGGGCGGCGACGGTCCCAAGGGCGCAGATGATCTTCGGACGGATGATGTCAAGCTGCCGGAGGAGATAGGGCAGACAGGCCTCTATTTCCGCCGGGCGAGGGGTGCGGTTTCCTGGAGGACGGCACTTCACTATGTTGGTGATGTAGACCTCCTCACGCTTCAAGCCCATCGCCTGGATGATCCTCGTGAGCAGCTCCCCAGCCTTTCCCACAAAGGGCCTTCCCTGAAGGTCCTCTTCACCACCAGGGGCCTCCCCCACGAAGACGAGGATCGCCCGGGGGTTTCCCTCGCCCAGGACGGGGTTCTTTCTTGTAGCGTGAAGCTGGCAGGCCTTACACCGGAGCACCTCCTCCCTTATCCCCTCGAGCTCTCTCTGGGGGTCCCTTCTCTCGGCCTGGGGCCTTGGCACGAATTCCACCCCCATAAGGCGCAGGTGTTTGAGGTAACCCCGTAGGGACTTAAGGATTTCTTCCCTATCGCCCATCGACCTTCTCCACATCGCAGAGGAGGACCCTGAGGTTTGTCGCCCCCATGGCTGGATCGCAGGTCTCGTAGGAGTTGTCGGTGAGAAGGTCTATATTTGAGCGCTTCCAGCCCCCGTCCTCTTCTTCCGGGAACCACCATCCATGCTCGGCTGCGATCACCCCGGGAGGAACCCTATCGGTGACCCTGGCCCTCTGAAGGCAGCTCCCCCTTGGGGACCTTATCCTCACCCAATCCCCCTCCCTTATCCCCTTCTCTGCGGCCACCTGTGGATTTATCTCCAAGAGGGGATCGGGGTGTCTTTCCCGTAGGGGCCCCTTTTGCCTGTTCTCCGAATGGAAAAAGGAGGGGATACGGGCCCCGGTTATGAGGATATAAGGAAAACGGCGGGCGAGCTCCGGTGCGCTCCAGGGGGTCTCGGGGGGATCGCAATACCCTGGGAGGGGGTCGTAGCCCAGCCGCTCGAACACCGTGGAGTAGAGTTCCACCTTACGGGTAGGGGTGGAGAAGCCCCTCGTTCGGTACTTGCGGAAGACCCTCGGTCCCTGAAGGTATCCCCTTTCGGAGAACTCCTCCCAGGTGAGTCCCGAAGGGGAGAGGATGTAATTGAGGGCGTCCCTCATCGTGGGCCACCAGTCCTCAGGGGAGGTGCACCTCCTTCCCAGCTCCATCAGGATCTCGTAGTCGGAGAGGCATTCCCCCACCTGAACGGCCTTCCTCCGGGCCAGGACCCAGCCGTGTCTCTTCCAGAGGTCGGCCACATAGTCCACTTCAAGCCATGTGGCCGAGGGAAGGAGGATATCGGCCTTGAGCGCCGTAGGGGTCATGAAGAAGTCAGCGACCACTAAGAAATCCACTTGTTCTAAGGCCGCCTTCACCTGGAGGGCGTTGGCCCTGGTGATCAGGGGATTGGTGCTCATGAGGAAGAGGGCCTTTACCGGATAGGGCTTCCCGGTGAGGATCGCGTCCCAGACCGCCTTCGGGTTTATCACCCCTATGGTGTCAGCAAGTCGAAAACGGTCCCCTCCTAACCTCTTCTTTCTCTGTTCCTCCGGGAGCCTCTTGTGGAGCCCGAGTTGGCTTGCGCTGATGACCGGTGGAGGGGAGTAGAAGACGTTTCCCCCTGGCCTGTCCAGGTTCCCGGTGATCGCCATCAGGGCGATGAGCAACCTGATGGTGTTGGTGCAGTTCTTCCCCTGCTCCAAGGCCACCCCCCAGTGGATGGCGGAAGGAAGGGTCTGGGAGAAGAGCTCTGCCGCCTTCAGGATCTCGGATTCTTCGAGCCCCGTACGCTCGGTGGCCCACCTCAGAGGATACTCCTTTGCCCTTCTGCAGAAATCCTCCCAGCCGTGCACGTGATCCCTCACGAACTCCTCGTCATACCAGCCCCTATCGATGATCACGTTTATCATCCCCCAGGCCAAGGCGCCATCGGTCCCCGGCCTTACGGGGAGCCAAAGGTCTGCCCTCTTTGCCAGGGGGGTCCTGCGGGGGTCCACAACTATGAGCTTTGTCCCCTCCTTTAAGGCATCGAGGAGGTAAAAGCCCTTGTACTCGTCAGGGTTGGACACTACAGGGTTACAGCCCCAGACGATCACACAGCGGGGCCTTCCCTCGTAATCCACCACCGGGAGGTTCCCGCAGATGGCGATCCCTGTAGCGATCCTCGGTCCATAGCACATGTGGCCAGCGGTGAGGACGTTGGGGGTGCCAAAGAGGTTGGCGAAGCGATAGATGAAGGCCTCATTGTCCCTTCCCGTGCCGTAGCCGAGGACAACGGCCTCCGCCCCGTTCTTCTCCTTAATCTGGAGGAATCGCTCGCTTATCTCGCTGAAGGCCTCCTCCCAGAAGATCCGCTTCCACCCCCCTTTTGTCCTCCTAAGGGGGTACAGGAGCCTATCAGGGTGATGGGTTATGGTGTGGTAGTTTCTCCCCTTCGTGCAGAGTCTTCCCCGGTTTATGGGGCAGGAGGGGTCGCCCTTTATCTCGGTGACCTTGCCCTCCTTCACCTCCACCAGGACCCCACAACCTCCATGGCATCCCCTGCACACGCTCCTTATGGTCACCCCTTTCCCTCCCTTCAGATCTTCACCCCCAAATAGCGTATAAAGACGTCCCTTTTATCCTCCAAATCTCGTCGTGAGCCTTCGTAGGCTATTTTCCCCTTTACCATGAAGTAAAGACGTTCAGCTACCGAGAGGGCAAAGGGGACCTTCTCCTCCACCAGGAGGATCGCCATACCATCCTCGTGGAGCTTTTCGATCACTTCCCGCAACCTCGACACCAGAAGGGGCATCAATCCCGTGGTAGGTTCATCAAGCAAGAGGATCTCTGGTTCCGTCAGCAGCGCCCGGGCAATGGATAGGGCCTGTTGTTCGCCTCCACTGAGAGTGGAGGCCTTCTGGCTCAAGCGGTCCTTGAGGGCCGGAAAGAGATCAAATATCTCGTCTAACTTGTCTCCGTTCCCCTTTTTTCTCATGCCAGTCTTCAGGTTTTCCAGGACCGTCATCTCAGGGAAAAGGCGTCTCCCCTGGGGGACATACCCTATGCCCATCCTGGCCACCTTGAAAGCAGGCATTGGAGTAATATCGACTCCCTTGAAAAGGATCTTACCCCTTCTGGGCTTTATTATCCCCATGATGGTCCTCAAGGTAGTGGTCTTCCCCGCTCCATTTCGACCCAGCAGGGCCACCACTTCCCCCCTCTTCACCTCTAAGGAGACCCCTTGAAGGACATAGCTATCACCATAATAGGTGTGAATATCCTCTACCTTCAGTAGGGCCATCATGCTTCCCCGAGGTAAACCCTCTGAACCTCCTCGTTTTTGCTTATCTCGGCCGGATCCCCTTCAGCGATGACCCTCCCCTCATGGAGGACGGTCACTTTGTGACACACCTGCAATACCACGTCCACGCTGTGTTCGATCAGAATTACCGTGATGTCCTTGGCAAGCCTTTGAATTACTCCTATAATTTCCTCCGCCTCCTTGGGGCTGACGCCTTGGGTGGGTTCGTCCAAGAGCAAGATGGACGGCTCCGTACTCAGGGCCATCCCTATCTCCAAGATCTTTTGATCGCCGTAAGAAAGGTTCACCGCCAGCTCATCCCTTTTCTCCTGAAGGCCTATAAGATGGCAGATCTTCTCAGCCCTTTCTGCTACATCGGTCAAATTTTTGACCTTGGTAAAGGGATTCCACCGATGTCTCTTGGAATTTATACCAACCCATATGCTCTCATAGACGGTCAGCTCAGGGAAAATGCTGGTCAATTGAAACGTCCTGCTCAAACCTCTCTGGCAGATTAGATGGGGGGGCAGCCCTGTTATGTCCTCATCATCTAAAAATATCTTGCCCCCGGTAGGCTTGAATTCTCCAGTGATAAGGTTGAAGAGGGTGGTCTTGCCAGCGCCGTTAGGGCCAATTATCCCCCTGAGCTCCCTCTCTTCGACGGAAAGATTTACCCGATCGAGGGCAACAAGCCCTCCGAAACGTTTCGTTACTTCCCTGACCTTTAGAGTCGCCATCCCCCTCTCGCCCCCCTTCCGATGAAATAGCCGAGGATACCTCTGCGGGAAACGCGCAAGATCAGGAGGATAAGCACGCCGAAGATCACCAAATAATACGTCCACCAGGCGCTCACGTAATATTGAAAGAGCGACATCAAAGCGACACCTATACATGGGCCAATAAGGGTCCCAAGTCCTCCCACGAGACACCAGACGATGGGGATAATTGACCAATAAAGGCTGAAGAAGTCAGCGGTCGCGTAGCGGAGAGAAACGGCATAAAGCCCTCCGCTCAAAGCGGTAAACGTCCCTGAGATGAGGAAAGCGATCAGCTTGTAAGTTCGCACGTTGTACCCCAGAAAAGCAGTCCTTTTCTCGTTTTCACGGATGGCCACAAAAATCATCCCCAGAGGGGATCCAACGATCGTTCTCAACGCCAGATATCCTGCCAGAAGAAACGCCAATACGAAGTAATAAGTGCCGAGGGGGTGATAAAGGGACAGCTTCAAGGGACCGAAGCCGATCTTCGGCAGCGTCACGGAAAGGCCGTCATCTCCACCGGTAAGCCACGTCATGTCCATGGCCAGTAAGTGAAAGATGGCGGAGAATATGGCGGTGACGATGACAAAATACGCTTCTGATAGGCGGACACTTATCAATCCGGTCAAAAAGGCGAGAACGAGCCCCAAGAGGAAACCGATGAAGACCGAGGGCAATACCCCAAAGTGCCAGTGCAACATGGGCAGTATGGTCCCGTAGGCCCCTGCTCCGAAGAAGACGGAGTGTCCTAAACTGCACTGGTTGGTGAACCCTAAACTGATATCGTAGGCCATGGCAAAGATGGAGAAGGCCATCATCTGCACCATCAGAGACCTTGCCCCTCTTGGTAAGATCAACCCGAGCACCAAGAGGGAGATCACCAGGAGAAAAGGAAAGCCCCTTTTCATCAGGTCCTCAAATTGAGCTCTCAAGTCCTTTTGCTGCCGAAAAGTCCTTGGGGACGAAGCATAAGTACCGCCACCATGATGATGAAGATCATCGCTCGTGCCTCGGTAGGAGTAAGAAAAGCCGCCATTGCACCCTCCACTGAGGAGAGGATGAGGGCTGCTATAAGCGTCCCCTCGAGGCTCCCAAGGCCTCCGACGATGACCACAATAAAACAGAGCAATATTACGTCATTACCCATTAGATAAAACACCTGGCTGATGGGAGCGGCGAGAACTCCCCCAATGGCAGCGAGGACGCTGCCCAACACAAAGGTCCCTATGAGCACCTTGTTTACGTTGATCCCCATGGCACTGGCCATCTCTTTGTCCTGCATGGAGGCACGGATGAGGATGCCAAGGGAGGTTCTGTAAAGAAAAAGCCAAACCCCGATTATGATAAGGGTTGATATCGCGGCCACCAAAAGTCGGTAACCCGGATAGGAAACCCCGAGAAAATCAAAGCTCACTTCCCAGGGGGAAGAGATCTTTTTGGGAATTCCTCCAAAGGTGGCGAGGGCAACCTGCTGCAGGATAAACGATATCCCCACGGTGGCTATCATCGTCACTGATGGGTGTCCTTCAAAAGGCCTCAGGATGAACCTTTCGGTAGGAGCGGCTATCAGGGCCACGATGAGGGGCACGATGAGCAGACTTATCCAGAAATTTCCGAACAAGGAGACGAAATAGAAGGAAAGCACGGCCCCTATCATATAGATATCTCCATGGGCCATGTTCACTATACCCATTACCCCAAAAATGAGAGAGAGCCCGAGGGAGATGAGCGCTATAATTAGCCCCCAGATAAGGCCGTTGATGAGATAAAAGAGGATAAACCCCACCCCCTCGGGCATAACGAAAGTCCTCTTTAGCCTCGGATCCCTTGGTTTGTTCTCTAATTAAACGTCACTAAAATGGTTCTTTCGTCCTGTCCACTGTCGGCGAATAGACCACCTCCTGAGCCGGTATCTTGGTCACCACCTTCAAGACCCCCTTTACGATTTGCTCCACGTAAAGTCCCACGATAGCGAGGTGATCTTCCGCCCTTATGTAGCCACTCCCCTGGGGGAACTCCAGGCTCTCCTCATAACGCATCCCTTCCAGGGCCTTGATGACCTTTGGGGTATCTTTTCTGTTCTTCCATCCGCTTTTTTCTATCGCTGCCTTCAAAGCAAACATTGCCTGCCACACGGCCCAGTCATAGGCCAGGACGAATCGTTTGCCCGTACCGATCTCGAGCCCCTCCTCGTCAACGCCTATGAGTTTGCGATAAGCGCGGTTATAAGGGGTATTCAACCCCTCCAAGCGGGTGGGGTATGGGGCTATGCAGTAGAGTCCTTCAGCGGCGGGGCCGAGTTTCTTTGGATCCTGTCCAGAAAGGACATATACGGCGCCGAGTTTTTTGATGTCCGGACGGATAGCGTGTAGATCCCTTATGAAGGAAAGAAAATCGGAGCCGAAGTTTGCAAAAAAGACTGCTTCAGCGCTCTTTGGGATCTTCCGCAGATAAGGAAGCCAGTCACTGGTGCCCAAGGGCACGCGGATAGATTTGACCACTTCCCCTCCGTTTTCGGTAATGTACTTTTTGAACTCCTTCTCATTGGACCATCCCCATGCATAATTGACCACCACAGTGGCCCATTTTTTCCCGATATTGTTCACGGCAAATTTTGCCACCCCCTTGCACTCTTCCCTTACGCAGGTGCACAATTGAAAGACATAACGATTGCCCTTCTCCCCCGAGATCTCCGTAGCACCGGCACAGGGAAAATAGGGGGTTTTTAGTTCTTTGGCCACTGGGGCACATGCGATAGCAATTCCAGAACTGTTGGAGTCGATAACGAAATCCACTCCATAAGTCTCCACCAGTTTCCTGAACTTCATCGCTCCCACGGAGGGTTTACTTTCGGTGTCCTCGACATACAATTTTACAGGCCTTCCCAGTATTCCCCCTTCCTTGTTAATTTTCTGGATCGCCGCCCTCAGAACCTTTTCGTGAGAGTATCCATAGGCGGCCAGTCCCCCTGTCTTGTCGGCAAGCATGCCGACTTTGATGGGTTCTTTCGCGGCCAACTCTGTGTTTGCCCCAAATATCATAAGAAGCAAAACAACAAACACCATCCCCCTTCCCACAAGTTTTCCCCTCATCTTTTCTCCTCCTTATGTGTTTTTTCTTCAGCTTATAATCGCAAACGGCTCACTGTCAACACATTTTCCCCTGCACTTATCCTTCAAAAACAGCCCTCTGTAGCTGCCGGAAAATCAAAGGTCCATCAAAAAGGAAGGGTTCTCCACGATCATCCTTCGAACTCCCTCCCTCCCAAAGGAGGGGAGGAGCTTTCCCACCATCTCGGCCAGCATCTCGTAAGGGGGAGGGTTTCCCCTCTGCCCGCCGTCAGAGGATATCACCGTCCTCCCCGGGCTCACCTCCCTGATCAACCCCTTCACCTCCTCATAGCTCAGAGGCTCCTTTATGTGGGAGGAGCAATCGTAACAGGTGAACTCCACATAGATGCCCGGAGAAAGATCAAGAAGTCCCTTCACATCCGTCTTCTCCATTCCCACCAGATGGGAGAAGGGATGGGTGAGGATCACCCTCTTCAATCCCATCTCCACAGCCGCCTTCACCAATGGTATCACCTCCTGCGGGGAGATGTGTCCGGTGGCGAGGACCGCATCGCTGTCCCGAACGATCTCCAGCACCTGGTAAACATCAGGGATGAGCCCATCGCCTTCCGTTATGGCCAATCCCTCCTCCCCCGACCTTATGATCTTCTGGAACATCGTCACCAACTCCGGTCTCCTCAACGTGTTGATGGAATGGATGGTGGGCATCCAGACGACCCTGGCTCCCTCCTTCAGGGCCATCTCCACCGCATAGGGATTTATGCCCCCTACCGGCTTATTTAAAGTGATGCTCCCTATGAGGGTGAATCCCGTCCTTTCAGAGGCCAGCTTTGCCCTCGAGGAGGTGGGAAAAAAGTGGTTCTTCAATACTACTGCTTTAAGCCCCGCTTCCTTAGCCTGCTCCGCCGCCTCAAAGTCATCGAGTCTGCGGGGGAAGATGTCCGGGGCCGTGTGCAGGTGGAGATCAACCCCCCCTTCCAGCACCTCTTTGATCTCATCGGTGATTTTCTCCATTACGGAAGCTACAGTCCGAGGAAGGCCTTCTTGACCATGTCCGATTCGAGGAGTTCTTTCCCCGTCCCCTCCAGGACCACTCTGCCCGACTGGATCACATAGCCCCGGTCGGCGAGCTCAAGGGCCTCCCTCACGTTCTGCTCCACCAGCAGGATGGTCTTTCCCATTTCCTTGAGCTTGTGAATGGAATTGAAGAGCTCCGTTACCAGGATGGGCATCAGGCCTTGGGAGGGTTCATCGAGCATCAGGAGCTTCGGGTTGGTCATGAGCCCCCTGCCGATGGCGAGCATCTGCTGTTCCCCTCCGCTGAGGGTCCCTGCCCTCTGTCTTCTCCTCTCCTTCAGCCGGGGGAAGAGCCGATAGACGAACTCCAGGTTCTCCTGGATCTGCTGAGGGTTCCGGACCGTGTAGGCCCCGATCTCCAAGTTCTCCTCCACGGTGAGGGGGGTGAAGAGCCTGCGGTTCTCGGGCACATAGGTAATCCCCGCCTTCACTATCTCCGGGCTGCTCAGGAAGGATATATCCTTTCCATCAAAGCTTATCCGTCCTTTTCGGGGATGAATGGAGCCGGCTATCGCCTTCAGGATGGTGCTCTTCCCGGCCCCATTGGCCCCAACGATGGCCACAACCTCCCCCTCCCGCACCTCGAAAGAGACACCCTGCACTACGGGGATGGCACCGTAGGCGAGCTCAATATTTTCCACCCTTAGCATACTTCTCTCCAAGATAGGCCTTGATCACCTCTTCGTTGTTCGCCACCTCTTCGGGGGTCCCTTCAGCGATCTTCACCCCGCTGTCAAGCACTATCACTCGGTCCGAAAGGCCCATTACCAGTTCCATGACGTGCTCGATGATGAGGAGAGTAAGCTTCCACTGCTCCTTGATCCTCCTCAGGAGCCCCTTCATCTCCTCTATCTCCGAAGGGGTGAGGCCAGCGGCCACCTCATCGAGCATGAGGAGCTTGGGCTGGGTGGCCAGGGCCCTGGCCAAACCCACCCTCTTCTGCATGGCCACGGGGAGCTCCGTAAGCCTCATCTCCTTCACTTCCCTAAGTCCCATGAAATCGACTATCTCCTCGGCCAGGGTTGAGGCCTCCTGCCTCTGGGCTATCTTGCAGAAGGCCCCTACCATAACCTCCTCCTTCACCGAAAGATCTCCTCCGCTCTCTATCACCTGGAAGGTTCGGGCAATCCCCTCCCGGTTGGTTTTATGGGGTGGCCAGCCGGTGATGTCCTTTCCCATAAAGATCACCTTTCCACCGTCCGGTTTATGGTAGCCGGCGATGCAGTTAAAGAGGGTGGTCTTTCCCGCCCCGTTGGGCCCGATCAGCCCGACGATCTCCCCTTCGTCCACGGAGAAGGTCACCTTGGAGTTGGCCACGACCCCCCCGAAGCGCTTATCCAGTTCGATCACCTCCAGGACCTTCATCTCCTCTTCGCCCTCGCCCTCTCCACCAGCCCCCAGATGCCCCTGGGTTCCACCGCGGCGATCAGCATGATGATGATGCTGTAAATGACCAGATCGAGCCCCAAGAGGGACTTTACACCCCCTATCCAGCTCCCCAGATACCGGTCAAGGGGCACGAGGATCGCAGCACCGATGATCGGCCCCCAGAGAGAGGCGGCACCTCCGAGCATAGCCATAAGGGCTATCAGGATCGAGAGTTCCAGGTGCATCACCGAGGAGGTGTCTATGTACATGTGGTAGACGGTGTGGAAGGCCCCTCCCACGGCCACAAAGGCCGAGGCGATGGCGTAGGCCTTGATCTTCGCCCAGCGAACGTTTATCCCCAAGCTTGCCGCCACGTCCTCGTTGGCCTTTATCGCCCGGAGCTGATATCCCAGCCTCGATTTCCTGAACCAGTTCATGTAAAGGAGTCCTGCGGCGAAAAAGAGGAGGATGAAGTAGTAGTAATAGACATCGGAGCGGAACTGCATGTAGAGGAAGTTGGGGGTCTTCTTGAAGGGGAGGGATACCCCCCGCACCCCTCCCACGAACTCCCAGTTGCGGAAGAGGTCCTGAAGCACCAGGGAGACGGCGATGGTGGCGATGGCAAAATAATGGCCCTTCAGCCTGAAGAGGGGATAACCTATCATGAAGGACCAGAGCACCGCCAGGATCACCCCGATGGGCATGGACACCCAGAAGGGGACGTCCCAGAGGATCATCATCATGGCCACCGTGTAGGCCGAGATCCCCACATACTGGGCCTTCCCCAGGGCGACCTGACCACCGTACCCCCCGATGGTGTTCCAGCCCATCCCGTAAAGGGAAAAGAGGAAGAACTGGATCATCACCGCCCTGGCGAAGGAAGACGAAACGAACCAGGGGAAGGTGAGGGAGAAGATGCTGAAGAGCAGGAGCCCTATCCTCTCTGACCTGGGGAAGTCGCTGAAGTCGAAGGCGTCCTTTATCGCTTCCATCCGAAAAGCCCCTGCGGTCTGAATACGACGATCAGGAAGTAGGCGGCATATACCACCGTGAACTTGAAATTGGGCGCCTTGACCCCGACCAAGGTCTCCAGCACCCCGATGATCACTCCCGCGTAGAAGGCACCCTTTATGCTGCCGAACCCCCCGAGGGCCACGGTGGCGAAGGCGATCATCACGAAGAGGAGCCCGATCTCCGGGGTTATGTACCAGAAGTTCACCAGCAGGGCTCCCGCCAGTCCCACCGTTCCCCCTCCTATGGCCCAGGCAAGGGCGTTCATCCGGTCGGTATGTATCCCCATATACCCTGCAGCCTCCGCATCCAGAGCGGTCGCCTGAAGGGCCTTCCCCACCCGGGTGTTGTTGATGAAATAGGAGACCCCGAGGAAGGCGAGGATGCTGATCAGCGAAGGGACCACCTTCGCCAGATCGAAGACGACCCCCCCAATCACCGTGCTCTTCCCTATGATCAGCCCGTGGCTCACGGTCCTGAAGTTCGGGCCCCAGAGGAAGAGGACCATGTACCTTATGAAGAGCATGAGGCCAAAGGTCCCGAAAAGCTGGGCGACCATGGGGCCCCGGAGGAGGTGCCTCACCAAGAGGTAATGGGAGGCGAGGCCAAGGATCACCCCTGAGGCGACCGAAGCGGGCATCGCTACAAGGGGGTCCATCCCTAACAGGACGTTGCACCAGTAGGCCACATACATCCCCACCATGAGGAACTCACCGTGGGCGAAGTTCACGATGTCCATCACCCCGAAGATAATGGTGAGTCCCAGGGCGATGAGGGAAAAGATCAGGCCCATCAAGATCCCTGAGGTTATGGCGTCTAAGAGGAATTCCATGAAGGCCTCATTAAAGAAGGGAGGGCTACGTCTATGCGTAGCCCTCCCTCAGCAGGGTCCGACCCTATTTCCACTTGGGGAAGGGATAGATGAATTTGGCCGTGGCGTACTCGAAGGGATAGACCGCCTCCAGATGGGGCACGTCCTCCCCAGGGGCGAGCTGCCACTGCCCGATCATCCCTGACCCGAGGACATTCTGTCCCCTCTCGTTCTTCTGCTCCCCTCCGAACTTGATCCCCTTCCAGGGCATGATCAGCTCCTCTCCAGGGATGTAAAGGGAGTTGGCCGCTGCCTGAATGGCCTTGGGATCGGTGGATTTGGCCTTATTGAGGACGTAGGCCCAGGTCTGAAGCCCGGTGAAGGCCCTGGCTGAGGTCCCGCTCAGGTCCTCACCCGAGCGCGCCTTAAACAGGTCGTTGATCTGCTTGGCGAGGGGCTTCACCTTCGCTATCTTGGGGATGAAGACCGTCCGGGTCAGCACCCCCACGGCGTCCCTCTTCAAGGCATTGGCAAACTCGGGCTGCACCATCCCCGCATCCTGCCCCCAGATGATCTTGGGGCTGAACTTCATCGACTTGAAGGTCCTCATGAAGAGGATGGCATCGGACACGTAGGGGATGAAGGCCACAACCCCAGGGTTGCTTGCCCTGATAGCCTGGGCCTCGCTGGTCAGGTCAGGGGACTGGTGGGGGTACTTGATGGACTTGACCACCTTAAAGCCGTACTTCGGTGCCAGTTCCTCAAGGACCTGGATTCCGGTGGCCCCAAACTCCGTCTCCTCCCCGGCGATGGCTATCCTCTCGATCTCCTTTTTTGGGATTTTGCCCACGCCTTTCGCCTTCCCCTCGGTAAGGCCCACTAAGAACTTGAAGAGGTCATGGGAGAAGGTGATGTTGTGGGGCGTGGTCCTCCAGAACCACTGATATCCCCTGGTGGTGAGGATGGGGGAGGTGGAATTGGAGTTGATCATGGGCACGCCATACCGCTCGCAGACCGTGCTCACGCTCTTGGTTACCGAGGAGTTGTAGCATCCGAGGATGCCCACCACCTTTTCGTCCATGATCAACCGCTTCGCCAGGTCGGCCCCTCGGGCGGGATCGGACCGGTGATCCATGAAGATCAGCTTTATCTTCGCTCCCCCGAGCCCGGGGATCCCCTCCCACTTGGCGATGGGCATGTCGATCCCTTCAACCCTCTTGTTCACGATCTCAGCCGCCAGCTCCACGCCGATCCTGAGGAGCCTGCCCGTGGAGGCCAGTCCTCCGGAGAGGGGGAAGATCACCCCGATCTTCACCTCTTTCTCCGCCGCCACGGCAGTCCCCACACCTAAGGAAAAGATCAATAACCCTAACAATACCCCTCTTCCTACCCCTTTCATCATAAGACCTCCTTCTTCGTTATTTTTTGATTAAAGACTCACCCCTTCCATTTTTATAATCTGCTTATATCCGAAAAGGGGGTGGAAGTCAATTACTGTTTCCGCTATCGAAGGTGGCACAGAAGCCCATTAGGGTCTTATGGATCTGTTGATCCGCTTATGGGCTGACGGATTGCTTTCGTCTTTTAGATCCCCCCTGTAGGTGAGACTCTTTGGAGGAGGGATGTCCAGAGACCTTTGCAAAACTCCTTAGAAATTACCCACTTTTATGTTAAAATGGCCATGAACTACAAAGGGGTCTATGCCATGTACATGAAAAACAATACCCAGTTTACCATCGTGAAGAACTTATCTACCAGAGGCTCCCTGAGGATACCCTTTCTCAGGTCTCCAGACTCATTGATTGGAGGGGCTTTGAGCAGATCCTTTCCTCTCTTCATCCAGCTAAGGTTGGACGCAGGGTCTACAACCCTGTCCTTATGCTCAAGATCCTCATCATTCAGCAGATCTATGGCCACTCCGACCCTGAAATGGAGCTTACGCTCAAAGTCAACCTCTTCTACCGTCGTTTTCTTGGCCTCTCTGCCCCTGACCTCGTCCCAGATCATTCCGCCATCTCCCGCTTCCGCTCTGACCTTAAGGCCTCAAGGCTTTATCGGAGGTGTTTTTCAGAGTTTAAACGTCAGATGGTTGAGAAGGGTTTTGAGCTTCGTTCTGGCAAGGTTACCATGCCAGTCTCCTTTAAGGCAGCCAGGGGGTTCCTAAAATGCAATGCTGTTGAACACTACATCTTTGACGCGATAGGGGTAAGAAGATGAAAATCGGTTTCGTAAAGCAAGAAAGGAACAGAGTGATAGTAATATGCATTCTTTTATTTATTGCTACTATCTTAACTTACTACTTTCATGGGATACTCAAATTGGGGCTGGTTTTTTCGCACTTTTTTTATGTCCCGATAATCCTAGCAGCGCTCTGGTGGCAAAGGAAAGCTTTAGCTATCGCCTTGTTTTTAGGGGCAATTCTACTTTTGACTGACCTCTTTCTCGGCCGTTTTGAACTACTTATCTTCGACTGCTTTCGGACTATTATGTTTAGCGTGGTTGCCTGCATCACAGCTATAGTAAGTGAAGAGATAAAAAGAATGAAACGCGAAAAAGATCGTGCATATGATGAGCTGAAAAGGATATTCGATACTGCAGGTGATGGAATGTGGGTAATTGATAAAGATTTTAACGTAGTCCTTCCCAATCATATGCTTTCAGTTTTATTGCGAAGGGACCAAGATGAGATAATTGGACAGAAGTGTTACGAAATCTTACGAACTCCTATATGTCGCACATCTGCTTGTCCCCTTGTCCGTATTTTAAAAGGAGAGAGCCACGTCAAATGTGAAATAGAAATAGACTGCAAAGATGGAACTAAATCTTACTGTATGCTGACAGCCAGCCCTCTCTGGGGACGTAATATGGAAATTGGGGGAATCGTTGAAGATTTTAAGGATATCACCGAAAATAAACGAATACAAGAAGCACTCCAGCAGTCAGAGGGCACTTACCAG
>Ga0190363_1001268_pt1 | contig 14947 bp, 14 predicted proteins | sample 48721867_MG_FD_161272 | JGI IMG/M metagenome (GOLD analysis project Ga0190363, IMG submission 161272) | Hydrothermal vent microbial mat bacterial communities from Southern Trench, Guaymas Basin, Mexico - 4872-18-6-7_MG | ecosystem: Environmental > Aquatic > Marine > Hydrothermal vents >... | reverse complement strand
GATTCGCATTGAATGTTCCAGGATGCCTCACCCTCCTATATGCCCATCCCTCCTCATCCTTGAAGTCAAGCATCTCCACAATCTCCCTTCTTCCAGCAACCGCTCCTCCCGGATAGCCCCCGCCAAGAATCTTCCCTAGGATGGAAAGGTCAGGAGTCACGCCGTAATGCTCCTGAGCTCCCCCCGGAGCATCCCTAAATCCGGTTACAACCTCATCAAAGATCAAGATAACTCCATTCTCACGGGTAACCTTCCTCAGCTGCTCAAGAAACGGCTTGTATGTTGGGAGATACCCCATCGAGGCTCCACCGGGCTCAAGAATCACGCATGCCACATCTCCATTCTCAATCGTCTTCTCCACAGCCTCGATATCGTTAGGCGGGAGGGCGGAGACGCTTCTAAGAGTCCCGTCTGGAATCCCTGATGGAAACGCTCCTTTAAGAGTGGGAGAATACTCTGGATTGTAATCTATTATTGTATAATCCAGCCATCCATGGAAATGCGAGAGAAACTTGATTATCCTCTCTCTACCCGTGTAGGCTCTTGCTAGTCGTAGGGCTAGAAGGGTAGCTTCGGTGCCTGAGCTTGTGAACTCAACAAGTCCTTCACGGGCACATCGAAGAAGCCTCTTAACCTTTTCAGCCCATTCAATCTCAAGCTCATGGGAAGCTCCGAGATGTGTTCCTCTCCTCGCCTGATTCACAGCTGCCTCCGTAACTACTGGATGAGCATGCCCCAGAATCAGCGCTCCATGCCCCATCCAGTAATCTATATACTCATTTCCATCGACGTCCCACTTCTTTGATCCCTCAGCGTTCACGCAGTATATCGGGATTGGCTTAAAGAAGCGTGCATCATGCGTTACGCCTCTAGCAAAGGTCTTTAACGCCCTCTCATAAAGGGTTCTCGACTTCGGATGCCTCTCAAGATACTCCTTCTCAAGTTTAGTCTGGAACCTTTTCTTCGCCGACATCCTTCTATCTCCTCAGTTATGTTAGGAAAAATAATAAAAATCGCCTATTATGGTTTATCTAATAGACCTTAAGAACACTGAAAGACTAACTGTTTAATGACCGCTACATTCTCATCCTTTACGAAAATTATATATTAAGACCGCCCAGCATTCTTTTGATGTTCAGATATCTTCGACGCAAATCTTCTCTTAAGATATCTGACACATGACCTCTGCATTCTCTTGATGAACTCTTCGTCATTCTCCAAGGCGCAGAAATCCTCTCTCAGAAACATCAGGTTCTCAGGAAGCTCAAGGGGAATCATGATTACAGGCTTCCCAATAGCCTTACAGAACTCCTTTTTTGCCTCCTCATACTTCTCCAGTCTTCTCTCCTTGAAGGAGAGCCAATCCTTTATCTTTGACATGCACTCTTCCTCAAGATTCTCATAATAATCCAAATCTTATAAGGATATATAGATTTGCAAATAGAAGCTGAATAAACGTCGTTAACATTCCAGCCTTCGTAAATTCAGCTAAGCTAATCTTGAATCCCTCCCTCTTAAGGGCTCCAAGAGCCATAACTGTAACTACGCCGCTTAAAGGAGTCGCCGCTCCTCCGAGATTAGATCCAAAGACAAGAGCGGACCAGGCGGCGAAGGGATTCTTCAGCCCCAAACTCTTTATCACAGGGGTGAACGTTAATGCAACAGCGATGTTGCTGACAACAGTACTTGCAAGCCCGCTTATCCATAGAAGAGTTGTGGATAGGAGGATTTCTCCTCCACCCGTCATATCAATGAATTCTCGAGCTAGATCATCAAGTATGCCCGCTCTTTCGAGTCCTCCAACGATGAAGAAGAAGCCTCCAAGAAAAAAGATAGTCTCCCAATCTATGCTTCTAAAGATCTCGGAGGGGTCAACTCTGCTGATCGCCAAAGCTAGGATCGCGCATCCTAAAGCCACAGCTTCAGGTGGGAGGCCTAAACTCTTATGCAACGTGAAAAGCCCCAGGAAAATTAGCAGGAGAATCGCTGACAAGATTAGGAACCGCTTATTCTCTATTCCCTCCCATGGATCATATTTTGGAACTTCCCTTTTCCCCATCAATTTCGGTCTGTAAAGCCAGTAAAGAGTAGCGGTCGTAAGCATCCATAGGATGAGCTCGCAGGGTGTAAGATAAGTTACGAAGTCGGAGAAGCTTAAGCCTGCGGATAACCCGATGATCATATTGCTTACAGAACCGATAAGCGTGCTTGTCCCTCCGAGATTAACCATCACGGATGCCGCTACAAAATATGGCACCGGGTCATAATCCATAATTCTACTTATCGTCGTCGCTGCAGCCGCGATCAACAGGAGAGCTGTCGAGTCGCTTAGAAACATCGAGACCGCAGCTGAAGTTATACATAATAGAACGAATAGAATGCGGGAGTCTCCACCTGCAACCCTAATAGTGTAGAGGGCAATTAATCGGAAGAGCCCGCTCCTATACGCTACTTCCATCACTATCATCGTTCCAACCAGAAGACCTATAAGCTTCATATCAACAAAGCTTGCAGCTTCATTATACGTGAATACGCCATAACTCAGACCTATCCAGATTGAGAATAGGGCGCCGATAAGAGCGGCTACAGACATAGGAAACATATCTGTAGCGACGAGCAGTAGGGTGAGAAGATAGATCATAACGAAGCTCGATGCGGCGACGCTCATTCCCCGCTCCCTTTCTCCCCAAATTTTCGATTAGAATTCCGATATCCCTTCTCTTCGAGGAGATTACCGATCCAGTCAGCTATCCTCCGAGTCTTCTCATGCAGCACTCCATGTACAACCTTTCCTATATCATAGATCAGTATAAGAAAGATCCCTAGGGCTGAGAGGCTAACTATAACCATCAAGTATCCTCCAACTTGAGGAATCGATGATAAGAGTGGAGATGCCGCCGTCGCAAGAAGCAAGGTTAAAATTATGTAGGTCAGATCCCTAGCGATTCTTTTGAGAGGCTTCCTCTCTTTTATTCCTAGACTTCTCACGACGATCTCAGCTGAAAGATCAGCAAAGAATAGGATGTCTGAGATGGCTCTTACAAGGAATATCATCGCGATGAACGTCGATGCTAATCCGACAAGTGAGGAGACCGTGTCTAAAGGGGGAGGCAGACTTATCCCCGGGATAGTTAAGCCCTTAACGAAGATAGGGCCAACTTGACTGATTATCCAGAAGAGAAATGCAACGGTTAGGTTGATCACGATTCTCGGCAGCCTCATCTTAACCTCTTTACCAACTGATCCCTTGCTCATCCAAAACAGGCCTCCTCAAAGTGATCGGCATTTAATTCACGAAGAATTTAATAAAGATAGCTAAAAAGAATAATTTAGTTATCTTTAAGGAGAAGCAACGTTAAACTCTCATAGATACTGGAGTTGAATGATTCCTTGACTTTGACGTTTATCGGTCACGTCTCGATCGATCACGTTGAGACAGTTAATGGCTCTAATATTCAGCCTGGAGGCGCAGCTCTACACGCTGCGATCGCGGCTAGAACGCTTATCGACGATGTCCTATTGGTCTCAGTGATAGGTGAGGATTATCCCTACAGGGATGTTCTAAGGTTCTTCCCTAGAATATACATAAAATCCTCCAGGCTGCCCTCAACAAGGTTCAGGATTAGATATGACGAGAAGTGGGAAGCAGATTATCTTGAGGCTAGTTATGGAGCAGGTACAAGAATCTCCTATTCAACAATACCATTGAGTGCTCTACGTCCCAACAGCATTGTGCATCTATCTCCATTGCCGCCTGCAAGGACAAAAAGGATAATTGAGAGGATCAGACAGGCATCGTCGAAGATTAAGATTTCGCTAAATGCATGGATCGGATATATGAAGACGAAGAGGAACCGTGGAATTCTCAGAGAGATTGCTCAGAACGTCGACTACTTCATCCTTAATGATTCTGAAGCTAAAACATTGGTGGAAGCCGACTCACTCTCCATCGCAATAAAGATGTTGAAGGCTAAGACACTAATTGTTACTTTAGGAGAATTCGGAGCGATAATCTCCTCTGAGGAGAGCGGTGTCCAGATGGTTCCGGCATTGAGGTTCCCAGTCGAAAAGATGGTGGACACAACAGGTGCTGGAGATGCGTGGTGCGGGGCCTTTCTAGCCTCTTTACAGCAAACTGGAGACTTTGTAAAGTCCGTCACTGCAGCGTCAATAATCTCAAGCATAAAATGTATGGGCTGGGGATTCAGCAGACTTCTAAACCTCAAATTTAAAGACGTGGATCACATTATCGATTATATCATCGGTCTTAGAGAGGGAAGTCTCCAAAAGAGAATCTTAGATTTTGTCTAGGGAGAGGCTTTATCAGAAAATGGAATGCGGATCCCTCGCGTTGAATAACGGTTTTCTCGAGGAGTTCACAATATGCTGCAAGCTTTTCCCTGATCCATGGAAGAACGAGACTGACTGGAACCGATACATAAAGAATCAAATCCGGTATTACAAAGCTAAAAAGATCTCTGAAGGTGTCTTCAACTTCAACGTGGAAGAGGCCTTAGAGGAGCTCGCTGAGGATCCCGACTGGGCAGATAAGGTTGAGGCCTACCGAATGTATAAGCGAGGCATGTTCCAAGACGACATCAAAAAACACTTCGGAGTAACACAGGGAGCGATAAGCAAATGGATCAGCAAGGTTCACGGTGAAATCTCAAGACGGATAGGAGAGGCATACGAGAAATATCGAAAGGCAAAGCTACAGCTAAGAGAAGATGTGGTCCGGGTGATCCATGACGGAAGAAAAGGCAAACCCGACTTTGTAGTTTACCTCGAAGACGGAAGCGTAGAAGTCATAAGCAGCAAATGCTACTGCAGCGACAGGAAAAGCGTCTCAATAAAACGCGCCGAGATAGAACCTGAGATCCAAGAAGCCTTAAGGCTGAGAGCGCAGGGCAGACGGGTCCGCCTCCTCGTTGACTTCTACAACCTCCACGACAAACACCACGAAATGCGGGAAATCCCCCTAGACAAGATCCCTCCACGCCTGCTCTTCCATCATACCTAACCGTCATCAACCCCCCTTTCTTTTTTCCGCCGGGATGCATGCGGCGAGGCTTGATGTGCGCCATGACGAAAACACGGGGGCGCCGGGCGGAGAAGGGGAGGAGTTGATGAGGCAGGAGGATTCTCGGGGTTTCCTCGGCTTTATTCCTTATTCCACATGAATTTTGAATGACACTTTGATTCATCTACGCTAAAATTCTGGTTTTTGCGTCTTTCCGCCAGTGAGTATGAAAATAAACCAAGTGATGATGTATCCAAAGAAGGATGATAATAAAAGATTCGCTAATTATGTTATCAACTGGACAGTAAATTTTTGTAATATTGAAATTTGCACATCAATTGGCGGTTTCGATTGGATGAAAAAGTAAAAGGAGAAATATGGAATTAAGAAGTTCAAAACAATTGTTACAACGAATGTAATGTTTTTAATTCTAAATAGTTTGAAAAAGAAAGTATCTATTATTACATCCAAGACTGTTGCCCAGAAAATTAACTGAAGATCGAAGAATACAGTCGTTATTTTTCTCCTCTTTCTAGTTCGTTCCGCAGTAGAACAATATTTTTGCTCTAAAAGAGTTACGTAACAAGTTACGTAAAAAAGGAGAATTCTATGCTTCTACTGGAACCGCTACTTTCTCCTCTTCCTTGATTGTTTCTTCATGAGCCTTAGAGGCTATTTCAAGAGCAAGTTCGCTGAGCTTCTTGAATATTGGAGACTCCGTGTTTGCCTTGTAGAGGACGGTTGCCCCTATCTTTCTAGAGGGCTTCACGATCCTAAGCTTTTCCAGAATAGGCCAAACTCTGTAGAGCTGGACACGGCTGACCTCAGCCTCTCTAGCAACATCCGTCTTAGTATAATCCCAGAACCTGTTCTCCAGAAAGAAATCCAGAATCTTTGTAAGCGCGTTATCTCCAAACAGGATTTTCAACATCACACTACACCTTAAATTTCGTCCATACATCCGTCAATACATTTGTCAATACGTTTGTATATACATTTTGTGTATATTGAGTGTTCCGCTATATTTATATTTATCGTATCATAAAAGATACAGCTGTGTATCAGTCTTGACTAGAGAACGAGTCAAATTCAAAATTCTATGGCATCTATACACTCATGGATACTTCGGGAAGAGGCATACTCCAATCGAGAGTTTAAAGCGCGGCTTACCATCCCACCTGAAAGGAGAAGCCATCAAAGTCGCGAGAGACCTGATCCGCGAAGGCCTACTAGTAGCGAAGAAGACGGCTCATGGCATAGACGTTTCAATAAACCCTAGAAGAGCCCGGGAAGTCAAGGAATTCCTGGAAAGATTTGAAACATAAAGATAGTTTTCTCACGTGTGAGAACGAAAATTGTGGTTGACCAAGGACAGAAAAAGAAAGATGGGTCTTAGAAGAATTCAAGCGGAGACTTCTATGCGTCTTCTGAAGTCTATTGCGATGCATCTATCATGTGCATTTCTCTTAAAAGGAAAGAAAATAAACTTTTAGTCAGCTTCTGTTTAGGATTATAAAGTTCCTATTTTCTAGAGATTTTTCTAAGCAGTAGAAAGTTGTGGATAGAAGGATCCAGATGATGAGAGGATGAGCCGGAGAAGAAGACATTCTAAATAGGGTAAATGTCTAAAGTGCTTTTTCAGCCGTTGCGTTAACGATCCTCTCTATATTTCTCTTCAGATCCTCAGGCAGCCCAAATATGCTTATGTCCATGAATCCTCTAACTATCAGCGACGCTGCCTCCTTCTCGGAGAATCCCCTAGCCATAAGATACTGTATCTGCTCCTCTGCGATTTTCCCAACGGCAGCTTCATGGGAGAGCTCCGCTCCCTGTGCTTTCGCCAGGAGCTCGGGAACAGCATACACCATCGCATTATCCGATAGTAATAGGCCTCTACACTCTAGATGCGCTCTGCTCTCGTCATGTTCACCCTGGAGAAAGCCACGTGCATAGATCTTGGCATTATCTGTCGCTATTGCCCTCGTTATGATCTCTCCTCTAGCACCCTCGTTTTGGAGAACAACTTTTGAGCCGGCGTCGATGTATGAGTTCTCTGATCCATAGATTATATTATTGAATCTTACTTTTGAGTTAACTCCCTTACAATACGCAACTGGATACATCTGGAGGCTTTTAACCGGCTCGAAAAGCATGTAATTGCTTACGAAGACCCCGTTATCTTCGATTACTGCTGCTGATCTTGGACGTGAATCGAATCCTTGACTCCATCCATGAATCATCGTGAAAGTTAGCTTAGCATCACTCTTTATGTAAAACTCTGAGATTCCTACATGCAATCCGCGATGCACGTTTGGATGAACAGCGCATCCAGTTATTATTTGAGCTTCAGATCCCGGCTCGGCGATTATGAGATTATGAACATTCTGGTTGAGGTTGTTCGTTAAGACGAACAGGCATGATTGGAGAGGCAACGTCACCTTTTGATCTTCCAGTATCCTTATGAAGTATCCATGATCCCAATGTGAATCAGCCAGAAGCGTGAATCTATCAGTGTCTCTCCTAATCAGTTTCCACCAGTAATCCTTGACCCAATCATACTTTTTAATCGCTTCCTTAGTACTCATCAATTCTACCTGATCTTGAAATGTTTCCCGTATAATCTTCGAGACTACTGAGTGATCTATCTGGAAGTATGTAGCTGCACGTGAATCCTCTTCAGACACAACACCTACGTCTAGGGCACGTCTAATAACGTCTCTTGGAAGACTCGAGATTGGGCAGGCCTTCCATTCCTCTGACTCTCTAGAATATTCTGAAAGGGGAAGATCGGTCGGAGATTCCTCTACTCGATCAATCTTTCCTGAGCAGTTCTTTTTCTTCTTGGACATTTCATGCACCAACCGTATCCTTCACGAAGTATCTGGCTAAGGATTTTTGTAGGCTTGCCTGAGCATACTATTGTGCCTTTCAGAAGCACATGGGCAACATCAGCATTCACAAAACGTAAAATATGACCTTGATGGGTGATTATCAATCCGGATCTTTCCCTAAGCATCTCATCTATAACCCTGCCGATTATCCGGAGATTCTCAACATCCACGCCTGAGTCAGGTTCATCCAGCATCAGAAAGTCTCCCCCCTGAGCGAGTATCTGAAGAACCTCCGCTTTCTTGACTTCTCCTCCTGAGAAGCCGAGGTTCACATCTCTCTTCAAGAATTCTGGTGGAAACTTGACTTTTTCCAAAAGTTTCCTAACTTCTTTTTGGTCCGGAATCCAGTGGCTTATTATTCCACCTAGCTTTACCCCTCTAATAGAAGGGGGATTCTGGAATGCAACGTTTATGCCCATCTTAACCCTTTCATTTATGGGTAAGTCTGTTATCTCCTTACCTTTGAAGATGATCTCTCCGGACAGGACTTTAAATGCTGGAAAACCGAGAATAGTCATTAAAAGGGAGCTTTTTCCTGAGCCGTTCGGCCCGAATAGAACGTGAACCTCGCCCTTAGCTATCTGCAAGTTTACATCTTCAAGGATTCTCTTACTTGAGACCTCAACTGTAAGGCCCTTGACTTCGAGTATATTCTCAGTCAAATCTGCTCCCAGAAAGATCTTCTTGTTTTGCCAACATAAATGCATATCTATCTAATTAACATTACTTCTTTAACCATCCATTAATCCTTAGAGATGATGAGCGGCCTTATATGTCAGAATAACAATAATGATCTTTCCAGCTTACTAAGCGTGATCTGCGAATGGATATGGCTGAGAGAAACCTAATCCTACTATTCACGATTAACGTATCCGCAGCTATATATGCGAATATGTCAACAGTATTTCTTCCGCTTTTCATTAGAAGCTTAGGAGCCTCGGTCTTTGAAGTCAGCCTAGTTCTCTTCGTAGGCAATGCCATAGCAACGGCTATGATGCTTCTCGGCGGATACTTGTCGGATAGATATGGTCGAAAAAGAACGATGATGCTCTGCGGGTTCCTTTGGCTTGTCACGCCTCTCCTCTACCTATCAGCGAGGAGCTGGCCTGAAACAATTCTATATACGGCCATCAGCAGCACAGCCTTAAGTTTTTTCAATCCGACAAGGGCGGCGATGATAATGGATATTGTTAGGAGATCCTCAGCCGGAAAGATCTATGGATTGATGAACGTAGCCTGGCCTATAGGTGGAATTTTAGGACCATTCATAGGCGGCTTCATAGCTGACAGCTATGGATGGACCGCTTTCTTCTACTTTCTATGCCTCCTTGCAATCACCTATCTACTCGTCAACTTTTTCTTAGTTGAGAGTGCCAAGAAATCTGGAGTAATGGAAAGAGGAGAAAACAAAATCATCACCAGACAGATCATCTTAACGTTGCTTCTCTTCGTTCTCATGCATGTCTTCGCTAACACCTCCAGAGGGATCCTCTCAACCATATTCCCCTTCTATCTAACTGAGAGATTCGGAAAGACCAAGACTGAGGTGGGAGTCTTCTTCTCAGTAGGTTTTGGACTGGCAACCCTGATAACTCAGATTCCAAGCGGATTTCTCGCAGATAATCTGGGAAGAAAGAAGACTATGGTCTACAGCACCCTTCCAATCCCGTTCCTATCAGTCTTATTCCTCGCAACCAACGATTACATGCTGACTCTCCTTTTATACATGGCCATTACTGGCCTTTGGAGCGCAACTTGGCCAGCTTCTACAGCTTACATATCTGATATTTCACCTTCAAGCAGGAAAGGTTTGATGATCGGAGTCCGGCTTACAGCGGTTCGTCTTGGCTTCACAATCGGACCTCTTATCGGAGGATTCCTATGGGACAATTTTGACCTGCCAATCATATTCTATGTCTTGGCCATGCTTATGGCAGCTTCTCTTCTGACTGCTTTGCTTCTTAAAGAGTAGGGCTCATCACGTTCTACAGATATCAATGCGGGATAGAACTTCAAATATTATCCTTGCGGCCACCGCTGCGGTAACTCCTGAATCGTATTTCGGCGCAACCTCAACAATGTCGAATGCGACTAGATTCTCAAGATTGATTCTGGAGATTATCTCTAGCAGTTGATATGTTGAAATGCCGTCTGGCTCGGGTGTCTGAACTGCAGGGGCAAAGGCTGGATCCAGAACATCCACGTCCAAGGAGAGATATATGGCGTCTTCCTCTCCTAAAAGATTATTTATTCGAGAAGAAATCTCCTCTATACCTCTGCTGTTTATTTCATGCGAAGAAATAAAACTGATCCTCTGCTCTTCAGCATAAGCAACTTCTTCTCTGCATGCAGCACGGGTTCCAACCATCAGCATCCTCCTTAATCTCTCAACCTCATACACACGTCTCATAACAGTTGCATGACAGATTCTCTCTCCTAAATACTCATTTCTCAAGTCTAAGTGCGCATCAAAACAGAGAATTGCAAAGTCTCTATCAATTCCTCTCGTAGATCCTAATGTGAGGGTATGCTCCCCTCCGATTAGAACAAGCCTTTTTCCTTCTCCTAAAATCTCTCGTGTAGCAAGTTCCAGCCTTCTTAAAGTCTCTTCCATATTTGCATCGATATGCAAATCTCCGGCGTCATGGATCTTTAGATCATTTAGGCTTATTCCTGTCCTGAAGCTGAAATCTTCAATGTTAAGGGAGCTTTCTCTTATCGCGAGTGGAGCGAATCTTGAACCTGGACGATAAGAACTTGTGAGGTCAAGTGGAACGCCGAGAACCACATAGTCAGCATCGTTAAATTCGCATTCAATTCCAGAGAACTTGATGACTGGTGAAGTGTACAGGTCAAGGAAGCTCATGACGGTCACCTCGCATCATCTAGAAACTGAACCGTCCCATGACTGATTGAGTAGAATTGTCGTAGTAGTTGATATGCATTACCACTAGCTTTACTTTACTGCTAATCTGCTGCCTCCGCTAAATTATTTAAGGGATTCATCCATTCTATGCTGGAGGCGGAGACCTTGAAGAATAGGCTTCGCGAGATTATAAAACGAGGCGATGTGGCCTTAGGAATGACCGTCACAATTGGACATCCGCTTGTAACTGATATTCTAGGCGGTTTAGGATTCGACTTCATCAATTTTGATCTTCAGCATTCCCCCTTAAGCATAGAGTCTATTCTAAGCATGATGCAGGCTATGAGCTTCTCAGAAACAACACCTATAATACGGGTTCCCTGGAACGAGTTTGCAATTATAAACTCAGCCTTGGATATCGGAGCACACGGCATAATAATACCCTTCGTCAATACAAAGGAGGACGTCCTAAAAGCAATCCGATATGCTACTTATCCGCCTAAGGGAATTAGAAGCTTCGGCCCTGTAAGAGTTTCTCTTAGAGATCCCGAATACGTTGAAACATGCGATGAGGAGATCCTAATCTTTCCGCAGATAGAGACCCGGGAGGGACTGGAGAATGTTGAGGATATACTCTCTGTGGATAAGGTTGAAGCTTTCTTTGTGGGGCCTAATGATCTTTCAAGATCTCTTGGAGTTTGGAAACAATGGAATCACCCAAAATTTGAAGATGCTCTTCAAAAAATTTTGGATGCGGCGGAGAATACTGGCACTGTTCCCGGAATGCTTGCTCCCATCGAGGAAGTATATAAGACCGTTGAGAGAGGCTTCAAGATTATAAGCATAGGCAGAGACGTAGGTTTCCTCAAGCAGGCGGCATTGAATGAGCTAAAGAAGGCTAGGAGCAGCCTACAAAATAGATGAGAGCCAAAAAGACATGATTCTCTTAGAGTTTATCTAGCTCAACTATTCTCCCAGTTCTAGAAGATTCATAGATTGCGTTGATTATCACGACTGATTTTCGTCCCTCAACCCCGTCAACCATCACTTGCCCATCCCCTCTAATAGCCAAGACCATATCTTCAATTATGTTTTTAGGCCGGTCTGGATCAAGCCTGAATTCATCTAGGGTTGGCTCCGGATCATCTTTACGCTTATACAATATAACATCTCCATCTTTCCAGACGATTGAACCGTTATCTCCAGTCAACTCGATGGATGATCCTAAGCTGGGATAACTAACCGTCGTCGTCACAATAGATCCCCACGCACCATTCTCAAAGGTTAGGAGAGCTATGCTCAGGTCTTCCGTCTCAATATCATGAGCAAATGTTCCTGATCTGCCGTAAACTGTCTTTACGGGACCCATAAACCATTGGAAGAGATCTATGAAATGTACGCCTTGATTTGCAGCTGAGCCTCCCTCAGTCTCCCTTCTTTTACGCCAGCCACGTGGATAGCCTCCCTCATAATACTCTTGGCTTCTAAACCATTTCATTCTTAGATCGCCGAGAATAAGCCTTCCAAGCAGGCCCTTATCAAGCATAATCTTTATCTTCTGATTGATCTCGTCATATCGAAGCTGAAAATCAACCGCTAGGATCACACCTGCATCTTTAGCCTCTTGAATAGCGGCGTCGCATTTCTCAACGCTTATATCCATCGGCTTTGTGACAAAAACATGCTTTCCAGCCTGCATAGCTTTAATAGCATAGTCACAGTGAGTTCCGCTTGGCGTGAAGATACCGATAGCATCTATATCATCCCTCTTCAGCATCTCATCATATCGGGTTGTCCATTCGCAGTTAAGCTCATTCGCTATCTGTCTTGCCTTTTCCTCCTGCAGGTCACATACACATACAAGCTCAGCATCTTCAGTCTCGGAGACAAGTCTAGCTCTTCCAGCCCCTACTCCCAAACCTAGAATTCCAAACTTAACTGGGTCGCTCAACATGATCTCCTCTTTTTAATTCTCCAAACAACACGGAAACCCATTCTTTATGCTTTTGTTTTTCTTGAAGTTGTGATTAGCCGATTTAAAGGTTCTTATTGACTGGGTATTTTCCATACTTTAGAATAACATCCATTATTATCTCGTAAGCGAGATTTCTCTTAGCTGGCGGCACAGTCTCGGTTATTCCAAGCATGAAGCCGTCTCCAGGAGCAGCTTCTCTAAGAAGATTCTTAATGTAGGATCCAAGCCCTTCAATGTCATAGAATGTTGTTTGGGGAACGTTAAGCCATAAAGCGATCTCTCTACCCCAACATTTCCTAGCTTCTTTAACGGATAGATTGCCGACTGGAGGAGGAGTAAACCCATGTATAAAGTCAAGTCCAGAATCCCTAATGAGGCTTCTCAGCCTCTTCAGCCTACCATCCATGTGGGAGCCTACAATCATCCGTCTTCTATGTAGTATCTCGACGTATTCTTGATAGTAGGGAAGGCAATATTTCTTGAAGAGTTTAGGTCCTATCAGCACCTCATCTATGTTATCTCCCAGCAAGACGATTCTAGCAGGCGAATCAGCGATGACCTTACATATCTCCCTCTTCTTTTCAGCTATGATCTCCAGTAGAGCTTCAACTTTCCCCGCGTTTCTATGAATCTCAAAGGCAAGCTTCTTTATCCCCATATAATTGATGAGCAGATCCATGAAGGGGGTATAGCCGAGAGTCGCACATACTATTCCATCCTCACCTAAATTATTCTCTACAATCATGAACTCTTCATATCTAGGCTTTATCTCCATATTTTCGAAGATGTACTCCACAACTTTATAGTCGTCTTCTTCCTTGATGAAATGCTCAACCCTCCAACTCTCGCTTCTTTCGCCTCCTTCAGAAGGCAGATTTGTCCTGAGCTTCTCCCTTACCTCGCCCACCGGAGTTTTATAGATCCTCGTAACGTAGTCTCCGCTGCTTATACTCTCGATCGTTAAATCCGGGATAGATATGCTGAAAACTCTTTGCTCTAAAGTAAGCCCCATACCCATATTTCTCAATCTTCTCTCATAGTAGCCTCTTGGGAAATGATTGGGCTTACTGCTCCAGGGGATATAATCAAGCTCTCCCCAACTCAACGCAGCTAACATTCTCTCTTTAGCATTCAACAGAACCATCTCCAAACAATCTTTTCAGCTCATAGATCTAAAACGCTTGGAACTCCCTCTTCCTCGCAGCATTCAACTCCGCTGAAAAAGAGAGACCTCGTTGGGGATCTATTGAATAGTTATTTTTGGCGGATTCACCCATTCCTGCCACTTTTCTTCAACTCTACCTTTCTTCTCGTCTCCTCGGTGGATATAGATTCTGTAACGCATATCGAGTTTTTCGCCCTTATCTCTTGACAGATATATCGGGCCTTGATCCGGCCATTCCGGCTTCTTATCATAAAATGGGTTAGCTGCGAAAAGCCCGTAGTCCCGCACATGCCAGCCTGTTGGATGCCTAACATTACACGGATGATCCATGGCTGCTATACCGTTTACTGGTCCACCATGAATAACCGGTCCATAATAATCGACCCATCGGGCCTGTCTACCCCAGCATTCCTTCTCTGTTCTTCCACCCTCAGAATTCACTATTGTTCCTTCAGAGATCCCACGCATGTTATCTGCAACTCTAATAACTAGGGGTCCATTCTCCTTGGCTCTCTCCTTCCTCTCTACATCCGCGTTCAGTATCACCTCGTCTACAGCCGGCATCATAACAGTACGTATATCAATTAGACGCATAGGTGATACATTCCATATAGTTATCGTCCTAATCTCCCTCATCAAGATCTCGCCTCTCATCTTGATTCTCCATCGGCCTCTTCCATTAGGAGTCTTCTCCAGCAAATCATTCTGCTTCCATATGTTCTCCTCCTGTATCATTCCGAAAACCGAGCCTTCCTCGATTCTCATGAATCTCTGATGAATAACCCTGCCTTGCTTGGGATCTCCAATCGTTCCTAGACCCCAAAAATCGATTCCAGGCTCACCCCTTCTTCCCGAAACGTCCCCCAGGGCGATGCTGATTCCTTTATGATGAGGATGATCGCCGAAGTTTGGGAGATGCCTAACCACATTCAATCCATCAGGCCCTATAACTGGATAGAGGAATGGTCTCTCATATGCCGCATTATAGACGTAATTCGTAACGTGCTCTCCTTCAACGAAGACTTCTAAT
>Ga0190363_1001267_pt1 | contig 14949 bp, 9 predicted proteins | sample 48721867_MG_FD_161272 | JGI IMG/M metagenome (GOLD analysis project Ga0190363, IMG submission 161272) | Hydrothermal vent microbial mat bacterial communities from Southern Trench, Guaymas Basin, Mexico - 4872-18-6-7_MG | ecosystem: Environmental > Aquatic > Marine > Hydrothermal vents > Microbial... | reverse complement strand
CTGCCATATCTATTCTATGATTGATTTCAATATTAACAAAAAACTAATTTCTTGACAAGTACTGCTATATTTAATAATAAATACCTGGAGGAATAAAATGGAAGTAATTTCTGGATTCGAGGGAAAAGATATAGAAGAAGCAATCAGAACAATAAAAGAAATTTGGGAAAAACAAGGTACCAAACCTAAAGGAGGACATGCACGTTACCAACTTCTGATTAGTAAACTGAATGGAAGAGCGATATTTGTTCCTACAGTGAGCACTCGAGCAGGAACAGAAACAGTGATTGTGTGGAATCTCACTCTTGAACTTGCCAAAAAATTAGAGACAGAAGCCAAAAAGACAGACATTCCAATAGGATATCGATCTTATCTTGGGTTTGACAAACCACCCGCACTTTTACCAAACGAAGAACAAAGAGAAGAATTCAAAGAGGAAAGAGAATAATTCATTATATGCCATTAGGAACCTCCTAATGGCTTTTTAATTCTCTTAGAGGAGCGAAGGTTTTTCTGTGAATCTTGCAAGGCCCATATTTTCTCAGAAGCATCCGATGCGTTTTTGTAGGATATCCTTTGTGAAGATCAAATCGATAATGAGGAAATTTTTTATGATAATTTTTCATTATTCTATCTCTGAGAACTTTAGCAACGATAGAAGCTGCCATGCAAGAAAAAATTTTTTGATCACCTTTTATAATAGACTTTTGAGGAATATCCAAATCAATCCCGAAATTTCCGTCTATAATTAAAAAATCAATTCTTTTTCCTAATTTTTTTTGTAACTTTGCTACCGCCCTCTTCATAGCCAATTTAGTTGCCTGCAGAACATTGATTTTATCAATTGTCTTTTCAGTAACTCTGCTTGTAGCGTACTCTATCTGAGGACAAGAAAGAATAATATCAAAGATTTCCTCTCTTTTTCTTGTGCTGAGTTTTTTTGAATCCTTTATTTTTCTCATAAGCTTAAAGACTGTATGATCAAATTTTTTTCTTGGTAGAAGAACAAGGGCGCAGGCAACCACAGGACCTGCTAAAGGCCCTCTTCCTGATTCATCAAGACAAGCAATTATCTTAAATCCTTTCTTCTGTAGCTTCTTTTCTTCCTCTAAAATATCCATTATTTAATTCTAACATAAATCTCTTGCTAAACTACTTCTGAATGCTTAAAATAGAATTGGAAGGAGGAGAGAACATTGAAAAAAATTAAGCACAAGAAAGAAAAAAGAGAAAGGAATGACAAAAAATATAAAAAAGAAGCGAAAAAATTGCTCAAACATTTTAAAGAAAAAATAAACCAGTGCGCCCCTGAAGCATTAGCAGCAATTTTGGAAGAAATAGAAAGCAATTCTTTTCTTAAAGAATCGGATAAAAGGAAGTTAAAAATTATGATCGCAAAGAAGGAAAATCTCCCTTCAGAAATTATGGTAAAACTTAGACTCGACAAAGATAGAGCAGTAAGATTTTGGGCATACGATACTCAACGCCAGAAATCCTCTTTTGAGAGAAGGAAGTAAAAAGTTCTTTAATCTCTCTCTCCGTTTATACTTTTCCTTTTCTTGAAATACTCTCCTATATCCCCTTTTTGGGGGATTTTTTGTTTTTTAAGCAAAATTTGACTGAAGCTGGGCAAGAAGATAAAATGAAATAACCTATTTTGAAACCAAACTCCTCAGAAATTGATTATGAAATTCACCCACCTTCATCTACATTCTCATTACAGTTTACTTGACGGTCTACCCAAGATTGACGAAATTATTGAATATGTCAAAGAGCTGGGAATGGACTCCGTAGCTTTAACCGATCATGGAAATCTTTATGGAGCAGTTGAGTTCTACAAAAAAGCAAAGCAAGCGGGAATTAAACCAATAATCGGATGCGAAATGTATCAGGCCTATGAAAGAATGGAACAGAAAAGACCTCATATCGATGACAAAAGATATCATTTAGTGCTTCTGGTAAAAAATAAGGAAGGATATAAAAATTTAGTAAAACTTGTAACAGAGGCACATCTCCGAGGATTTTATTACAAACCAAGAATAGACGAGGAGATATTGGCCCAACACAGTTCTGGATTGATTGGGCTATCAGCTTGTCTTCAAGGCAAGATTCCTCAATTAATAATCGCTAACAAAATTGAAGAAGCAAAGAAAACTGCATTAAGATTCAAGGAAATTTTTGGAGAAGGAAATTTTTATCTAGAACTCCAACACCATCCAAATATTCCTGAACAGAAAAAGGTAAACCAGGCATTGATTAGATTTTCAAAAGAATTAAATATCCCACTGGTGGCTACGTGTGATTCGCATTATCTAAGACCCGAAGATGCTCAAGCCCAGGATATCTTAATGCTTATCAATACAGGAGCTGATCCCAACGATCCTGAGAGATTAACAATGAAATCTGATGTGTTTTCGGTAAGAAGTCCGCAAGAAATGATGGAATTTTTTAAAGATATACCTGAAGCAATTGAGAACACTCAAAGAATTGTAGAAGAATGCAATTTCGAATTCGAACTAGGAAAAACAAAACTGCCACGATTTGAAGTTCCGGAAGGTAAAACTCCAAATTCTTATCTAAGGGAATTATGTCAAGAAGGACTGAAAAAAAGATATGGCACCTCTCCAAGGAAAGAAGTAATAGAAAGAATGGAATATGAGCTTTCAGTTATAGAACAAACAGGATTTGCTTCGTATTTTTTGATAGTTCAAGATTTTGTCAACTGGGCAAAACAAAGACGAATCGTTGTGGGACCAGGACGGGGATCAGCTGCAGGATCTCTTGTGGCTTATCTTCTTGGGATCACTAATGTTGATCCTCTAAAATATAATCTTTTATTCGAAAGGTTTCTTAATAAAGAAAGGGTTTCTATGCCCGATATTGATATTGATTTTACTGACCGTAGACGAGATGAAGTAATAGAATATATAGCTCAAAAATATGGAAGAAACAGAGTAGCCCAAATCATTACTTTCGGAACAATGGCAGCAAGAGCAGTAGTAAGAGATGTGGGAAGAGCACTGGGTTACTCATATAGTTTCTGTGATAGAATTGCTAAAATGATACCTTTTGGATTTACCCTTGATCAAGCATTAGAGAAGATTAGCGAATTTCGTGAATTATACGAAAGTGATGATAAAGTAAGAAAACTAATTGATTTTGCTAAAAAATTGGAAGGATGTGCCCGCCATGCTTCTACACATGCTTGCGGAGTGGTAGTTTCCAACGAGCCATTAGACACAATTGTTCCTCTTCAACACCCTACTCAAGACGAAAAAACTATTGTTACTCAATATGAAATGCATTCAATTGAAGATCTTGGTCTTTTGAAAATAGATCTTCTGGGATTAAAAAATCTTACCATCATTGAAGATACACTAGCCCGGATTTATAAAGTACAGAATAAAAAAATTGATATAGAAAACATTCCTCACGATGATAAAAAAACATTTGAATTGCTTCAAAAAGGAGAAACAACTGGCGTATTTCAGTTAGAATCAGATGGAATGAAAAAGTACTTAAAACAGTTAAAGCCAACTAAATTCGACGATATCATTGCTATGGTAGCTTTGTATCGACCTGGCCCAATGGGACTGATTCCTGAATACATTCAGAGAAAACATGGAATAAAAAAGATCGAATATCCTCACCCAAAGTGCGAAAAAATTCTTGCCTCTACATATGGTATTCCCGTCTATCAAGAACAAATTATGCAGATTGCTCAGGAGTTAGCAGGATTTTCTTTGAGTGAAGCAGATATTTTAAGAAAAGCAATAGGAAAGAAGATAAAGAAACTATTACTTGCCCAGAAAGAGAAATTTATTAATGGAATGATAAGAAATAATATAAAAGAAGAAATAGCACAGAAGATATGGAGTTGGATTGAACCAGCAGCTCGATATAGCTTCAACAAGAGTCACGCCACTGCTTATGCCACCATTGCTTATCAGACAGCCTACCTTAAAGCCCACTTTCCGGTAGAATTTATGGCAGCCCTTTTGACTTCAGAAAAAAACGACACTGAGAGAATTTCAAAGCTCATTGGTGAATGTAAAAAAATGGGAATTGAGGTTTTGCCTCCGGACATCAACGAAAGTTTCAGAAACTTTTCAGTGATTCCTAAAAAGAAAAAAATTCGATTTGGTCTTCTGGCTATTAAGAATGTTGGCCAAAATGTGGTAGAATCAATAATTCGAGAGAGAGAGGAAAGAGGACCTTTTAGATCGATTTCTGATTTTGTCTCACGGATTGATGGAGATGTTTTAAACAAAAAGTCGCTGGAGAGTTTAATAAAAGCCGGCGTTTTGGATAGTTTGGGAGAAAGAAATCGACTTCTTGCAAGTGTAGAAAAAATTCTTATCACAAACAGAGAAATAAGGAGATTGGAAAAAAACGGTCAAAAGAATCTCTTTGGTCGCTCTTTTCATTCTGCTTGTAATTTTAAATTAGAAGACGCAAAACCTATTTCTCTGCAAGAAAAGTTAATATGGGAGAAAGAACTCTTAGGACTTTATGTAAGCGCTCATCCATTGGAGAACTTCAAGAACATCCTAAAAAATAAAGTTCTACCTATTAAAGAAATTAGTGAGAGATTATGGGGACAGAGGATTAAAATTGGTGGAATAATTTCGGGAATTAAAAAAATTATTACTCGTAATGGAAAACCAATGCTGTTTGTTAAAGTAGAGGATTTGGAAGATAAAATTGAGGTAGTTGTTTTTCCAAATATCATTGAGCAAAACCCTACCGCATTTCAGGAAAACAAAATAGTAATGATTACTGGACGAGTAGATCAAAAAGATCAAGTTCCAAAGATTATCTGCGACAGTATTGAAGAGATTATAGAAGAAAAAAAGCAATGCAACAGATAAGCATTGCCTATCTCATAAAAAGAAAAAGGAAGGAAAGGAAAAATTAAAAATTGAAATCTCTTTTCTTCTCCGACATTCTCTTCTGGAGTTCGTATATCTCTCTCCGGAAGTCATCGTCTATTACAGATCTATATTTCTCTTTTTTGCGTTTCTTCTTTTCTCGCGATCTCCTACCCAATATTCTCCCTCCTATTATTTCTCTAACTAAAAAAGAAAAATATGTCAAGAAGTTCCAAAAAAATCGAAAAAATCCGTCACTCCCTTGCTCATATCTTGGCTTTGGCTGTAAGTTCTCTATATCCAAAAACAAAGTTCGGGATTGGACCACCAATAGAAAATGGGTTTTATTATGATTTTGAGCTTCCAAAAAAGATTACTCCTGAGGATCTCGGAAAGATTGAAGAAAAAATGAAAGAGTTAATTAAAAAAGATATTCCCTTTGAGAAAAGAAAGCTAACGAAAAAAGAAGCAAAGAGGATATTTAAGGATCAACCTTATAAACTGGAGTTGATAAATGAGCTAGATGAAGAAGAGGTAACTATCTATAAAAGCGGTGATTTCATAGATTTATGCCGTGGACCTCATATAAAATCTACCAAAGAAATCCCGATTGATGGTTTCAAACTAACAAGAATAGCAGGAGCGTATTGGAAAGGAGATGAGAAAAACAAGATGCTCACACGGATTTATGGAATAGCATTCGAAAATAAAAGAAAGCTTAATGAATATTTAAAGAAAGAAAAAGAAGCAGAAAAAAGGGATCATAGAAGATTAGGTGAACTGCTTGAACTCTTTTCTATCAACAAAGAAGTAGGAGCAGGACTTGTGCTTTGGCACCCAAAAGGTGCTATGCTTCGGCAGATTATCGAAGATTATTGGATAAAAGAACATTTAGATAATGGTTATGAGATTCTAAGAACGCCTCATATAGGTAGTTTGAGATTGTGGGAGAGGTCCGGCCATTTGAATTTTTATAGAGAAAATATGTATTCCCCTATTGAGATTGATAAGGAAAAGTATATGCTTAAGCCAATGAATTGTCCTTTTCATATAAAAATATATGAATCGAAGATAAGGAGTTACAAAGAATTACCTATCAGATGGGCTGAATTAGGAACTGTATATCGATACGAAAAGTCAGGAGTACTTCATGGTCTTACCCGGGTGCGTGGTTTTACTCAAGATGACGCTCATATCTTCTGTACTCCCGAACAGCTCTCGGAAGAATTAATAAGAACTCTTAGATTTGGATTGAAGTTTCTAAGAACTTTTGGATTTAAAGAATACGAAGTATATCTTTCCACGCGTCCAAAAAAATATATAGGTAGTGATAAAATATGGAAAAAAGCAACTAATTCTTTGAAATACGCTTTAGATAAATTAAAACTAAAATACCAAATAGATCCCGAAGGAGGGGTTTTCTATGGTCCAAAAATTGACATTAAAATTAAAGATTCGCTAGGACGATTATGGCAATGCACTACTATTCAGATAGATTTCAATCTTCCAGAGAGATTTAACATAACCTACATTGACAAATCAGGAAAGAAAAAACAACCGATCATGATTCACAGAGCACTGCTTGGGTCAATAGAAAGATTCATAGGTGTACTACTGGAGAATTGCGCCGGCGATCTTCCTTTATGGCTCGCGCCTGTGCAGGTATGGATAATTCCTATAGCAAAACGGCATATAAAATATGCCCGGCAGATCGCTCAAATAATGAAAGAAAACGATCTTCGAATAGAGCTAAAAGACCAATCAGAAACGGTCTCCAAAAAAATAAGAGAAGGAGAAATACAGAAAATTCCTTATATAGTGGTAGTTGGAGATAAAGAAATCGAGAGAAACTCGGTAAGGATAAGACAAAGAAAAAAAGGAGATGTGGGGATGATGCCCCTTGAAAAATTCATCCAAAAAGTTATTAAAGAAATAGAGAGAAAATAAAAAAAAATATTGGATAAAAAAGGTCGAGAAACAAAAATCAAAGTAGCGGAATATAACGCCCATCGAGGGTTTTATTCCGTTGTTTATAAGATATGAGAAACATCAATTTAACAACTTACTTCAGAAAATCAATTCTCTTGGCTTTGCTGGGAACAATCCTGGTAATGGGAGGTGTTTTTGTTCTTTACCAGCAAGCTCTAGCACAACAAGAGAGTTCTCCAGAAATAATTTCCCAGGAAATAGATGAAAGCAAAGTAATCCAAGCAGTTACTGCTGACGAACAAGTAACTCCTCAAGATTTGGGCGTGAAAGATCCAAAACTTCTTCCTGATAGCCGATTCTATTTCCTTAAAAACTGGGCAAGAAAAATCCGTCTTTATTTGACCTTCAATCCTGTAAAGAAATTGGATTTGGAATCAAGATATGCTAACGAGAGGCTAATTGAGTTAAAGAAATTGGTTCTCAAGAAGAAAAATCCTGAGATTATCAAGAAAGCGCTCAGAAATTATGAAGATCAAATAGAGAGAATAAAATCGATCTCTGAGAAATTAAAAGAAAAGGCGTCACAAAATCCAGAGATTGGTAAATTTCTTGATAAATTTACCAGGCATCAGATTCTCCATCAAAGAATTCTGAAGAAATTAGAAAACCAAGTACCCCCAGAAGTATTTCAAAGAATAAAAGAAGCAAGAGAAAGACATCTAAGAAGGTTTGGCGAAGTAATGACAAGATTAGAGAATAAAGAAAAAATACCTGAAAGATTAGAGAAGAATCTGGAGAAGCTAAAGGGTTCTAAATTTAAAAACCTCAGGAATCTGGAGGTGCTAAAAGAATTAGAAGAAAAAGCGCCCGACCAATCAAAAGAGGCTATAAGAAAAGCTCGCGAGAAAATACTTGAGAAAACAAAGAGAAATATAGAAAACTGGTCTTCTCAAGATCTAGAAAGATTCAAAGCTTATGTGGAAAAAATCAGTGGCAACAGAGAAGAACAATTAGAAATCTTAGAAAGTCTGAGATCAGAATTAAAAGAAAACCCTGAACTTAGAGAGAAACTTCAAGAAGTAAGAAAAAGAATTATAAAACAGATCCCCAAGAAAGTAATAAAAGCAGGTTGTCCTGAAATAAAACTACCCGCTCCCGATTTTTGTAAGGAAGGAAGGATTGTTTTTGAAAGAGATCAAAAAGGATGTATCATTTCTCTGAAGTGCATTATACCGGCTGAATTACAAGCCCGCATTCCTCCAAAAGAGAAAAAGAAAGTATGCATTGCTGTATGGGATCCGGTATGTGGTAAAGATGGCAGAACTTATTCAAATGAATGTTTTGCCAAAATAGCGGGTGTGGAAATATCCTATAAAGGTGTATGCAAGAAAGAAATGACCTGTGCTGAAAAATGTAGATCTATGGGATATAGTGCAGGAATATGCAGAAGTTGGTCAACAAGTGCATTGCTCAAGAAAGGATGTAGAGAAAATGAAGAGAATATTGGAGAAACACTAGACTGTCGTGTCGTTGAAAAAACTTCTGATATAGAAAAAGCCTGCTGTTGTGTAAAAATAAAAAAAGTACCGAGAGCTCAGCCGTTGCAAGAAGAAACCGAAAGCAAAACAGCGCCTTTCCTTCCCGCAAAATAACACCACTCAAGAGAATCTCCAAAAACCCTCTTCTCCAGGAGAGGGTTTTTGGTTTATTGAAGCAAGTAAAATTTTCTGATAAGATACTCCAATATGAAATATTTTATTATTACATATGGATGTCAAATGAATAAATCAGACAGCGAGAGGATTGCTTTCTTGCTTAAGAAAATTGGTTATAAAAAAGCTCCTTCAATACAGGAGGCCAATTTAGTTGTTATTAATATGTGTGCGGTGAGACAATCTGCTGTAGATAGAGTTTATGGCAAGATAAAAGAAATCAACAAATTAAAGAAAAAAAAGAAAATAAAAACCCTCCTGACAGGATGTATTCCAAAAAAGGATCTTGAAAGATTTAAGAATTATTTTGATTATATTCTTCATATTAAATCCTTACCTTGCTGGAAAGAATTCTTAAAACACAAGAGTTTCTTGTACTATCCTAATTCAAGAAGTCAAACCTTTAATAGAAAATTTGATATAGTTTATCTAAAACAAAGAGCTCTTTATTCAAATAATTTCTCTACTCTGATTCCAATATCAACAGGATGTGACAACTTCTGCAGTTTTTGTATTGTTCCTTTTACAAGAGGACCACTCTCAAACAGAGATCACAAGGAGATTATAAAGGAAGCAGAAAACGCTATCAAAAAAGGATCTAAAGAAATTTGGCTTTTAGGACAGAATGTGAATGCCTATATCTCCCCTACCGATCCATCTGTAAATTTTGCTGAATTGCTTAAAAAAATAGAGAGTATCGATGGAGATTTCTGGATTCGTTTCACGAGTTGCAATCCAAAAGATTTCTCTGAAGAATTGATTGATACGATGGCGAATTCAAAAAAAATCACTAAATATCTCAACTTGCCTGTTCAGTCAGGAGACAATTATATTCTAAAGAAGATGAATAGACCCTATACTATCTCGCAATATAAAAAATTAGTTAAAAAAATTAGAAAGAAAATTCCTGATATTGCTCTCTCAACTGATATAATTGTTGGATTTTGCCAAGAGACCAAAAAACGATTCCAAAATACCGTTAAACTCTTCAAAGAAGTAAAATTTGACATGGCATATATTGCCCAATACTCTCCAAGACCAGGAACAAAAGCTGCACAAATATTTAAAGACGATGTACCCAAAGAAGAAAAAGAGAGAAGGGAGAAGATTTTGACCGAAACTCTAAAGAAGATTGCTCTCAAAAAAAACAAACAATATGTTGGCAAAACGCTCAGGGTACTGATTCATAAAGCAAAGGATGGATATCTAATAGGAAAAACCAATACCTACAAAACCGTCAAATTAAAAGGAGACAAAAAACTGGTGGGAAACTTTGTAGGTGTCAAAATAACAAAAGCCACATCCTGGGGGCTTGCTGGAGAACTCTCAGAAGAAAAATATGACAAGAAATTAATTGTAATTGTGGGGCCAACTGCTAGTGGAAAGACAAAACTTGCTGTTGATTTAGCAAAAAAATTCGAGGGTGAAATAGTATCAGCTGATTCTCGCCAGATTTACAAAGAAATGAACATTGGCACAAATAAGCCTACCAAAAAAGAAATGGGAGGCATCACTCATCACTTAATAGATGTTGTAGATCCTGATCAAGAATTTAATGTCGCACTTTATAAAGAAATGGCAATAAAAATCATTCAAGAAATCCAGGCAAGAAACAAACTACCTTTCTTGGTGGGAGGAACAGGACTCTACATTTGGGCTGTAGTTGATAATATAGAGTTCCCAAGGGTTCCACCTGACAAAAAATTAAGAAAACAATTGGAGAAAAAAACAAAAAAGGAACTTTTTGAAATTTACAAAAATCTAGACCCACAAGGCGCGAAATTCATTGAGAAAGAAAACAAAAGGCGACTCATTAGAGCTATTGAGGTATGCAAAAAAACCAAAAAACCTTTCTGGCAACAAAGGGCAAGAAGAAAGGAATCTTTGTTTGATACCTTAGAGATAGGGATAAAATTAGACAAAAAAACGCTCAAGGAAAGAATTGAAAAAAGAGTAAAGAAAATGGTCAAAAAAGGATTAGAAAAAGAAGCAAAGAGATTATTCAAAAAATACAAAAACAAGCCTTCGCTGGAAACCATAGGATATCAAGAATGGAAAGACTACTTTGAAGGTAAAATAGACAAAGCAGAGGTGATAAGGAGAATCATTCAAAATACAAACAAGTATGCAAAGAGACAGATGACATGGTTTAAAAAAGACAAAAGAATTCACTGGATCACTACCAAAAAAGATGCAGAAAAATTAATTAAGAATTTTCTTAAATAAAAAAGGGGTTCTTTGTAAAACCCCCTTTTATTTAGATTTCCCTGTCAATAACACAGGATTTTTTCTTGCTTTCTCCCAAATATCATCGATCAACTTCTTGCCTGTTTCTTCTTCCCATTCTTTTATAGCCATTCCATATTTCTTTCTTAGTTCTTCTCCGAATCCAAGTCCATTGTAGAGACAAAAAGACATAAGACCTTCCTCGGTAATATACTGAATTACACACCTCTCTACCCTGGGTTTGAGCTGAATATTCCACGGATCCTGGAACCACATTGAACCAATAAGAATAGTATTATAATGAAATTCTCCTAGCGAAGAGTAATCTCCTTTGATCAAGGCTTTTGCGATTATACTTCCTAAGTTCTCTAATCCTTTCGGTAGATTCTCTTTAATAATGAATTTTTTGAGATTGGTAAGTAATAGAAATCCTATCTTCAAATTTACCAACACTCCCTGTTTTTTCAAAAGATTATTGCTGACAAATTCCATAAACCTTTCAACATCGATAAATCTTGTAATAGGTACTGCCTTCTTTTGCTCTCTGTCCCAGAAAACATAAGTAGCTCCTCCACACATTGGATTTGGCGAAAACTGAGGATATTCTTTGGATCTTATCTTCTCTATGAGTTTTCTTATAGGATCCACGAAAGGCACCGGATAAAAATCCCATCTTGTTATTTCTTTGTTAAACTCCTTTTCAAGAACTTCAAAGAGATCGACGTAATCTACCCTCTGTTCTCTTAAAAACTTCTCATTAATCTGGCGGATACTTCCTGCCATCGCAATTGGTTGAAAAATCACTCCTCTAACTACATCTCTATTTTCTATGGCATATCTTACAACTTTACCCATCTCCTCTAAGTTTTGGCGATGGACTGTTGGGACCAAAACAACGCTTCTTACTCCCGCCTTTCTGAGATTCTCAATAGCTTTTTTTGAGTATTCTATCCATGGATTCGTCTTTTCTGTAACTCCATCAAAGCTCATATAAATTGTGTTGATGAGCCCTTTTAGCTTTTTGCAGAACTCTATTTCCTCAGCTAATCTTATTCCATTTGTATTTAATTGAACATGCGTAAAGTGTTCTCTTGCAAATTTCAGAATCTCAAGAATATCCTCTCTCACAGTAGGTTCACCTCCAGTGATTTGAATTGCTATCCCTCCTGCTTCTTTAGCAGCCAGCATCATCTCTTTTAGCACTTCTAAAGGAGGATCGTAGACATATCCTGCTCGCCCAGCATTCATAAAGCAATACCAGCATCTAAGGTTGCATCGATTTGTTACCAAAAGATTTACCAACAAAGGCCAAGAACGATGCTTTTCATAGAGCTCTTCACCTCCAGGGTATCCCAAAAGAATAGGACCTTTTGGAGCTCTTCCTATACTCTGATATCTCATCCATTTCCTCCAGAGCTGTGCATCTCTAAAAACGATATCTTCAAATCGACCATGCTTTGGACAGTTCTTTACTATCCATATTTGATTTGATTTTTCAATGAGCAATGCAGGAATGGTTTTTATTTCTCCTTCTTGAAAACAGCCAGGACAGATTGATACTACTTGCATTGGAAGCTCGCTTTCCTTATCCTTTATATCTTCTACCATTCTCCCACCTTCTCTCATCTTTATTGATTTTCAAAAAAAAGTCAATGCTTTTGGCATTGAAAGAGGCTTCTTTGAAACTAAACAAGATTTTTTATTTTTCTCTTTCTATAACAAAATCTGCTATAGAATTAAGTATACGATTCCATTTGTTGGAAGGTAGCAAATTAAGATTACGTTTTGCATTGTAAATATAACTTTTGGCCATTGTAGAAGCCTGAGATCGGCTTTCTGTTTTCTGAATTAATCCTACAGCTTCCTTTATATCTTTTTGGGTAATTTCTTTTTTTCTTAGTATTCTTAGAAATCTTCTCTTGTCAGCCTGAGATAGTTTACGGAAAGCAAGCAGGATAACAATATTGCCAAGCTTTCTCTCTTTGATATCATGACCAATTTCTTTACCAAATATTTCTTCTCTACCAAAAATATCTAAGATATCATCTTGAATCTGAAAAGCTACTCCCAAATAAAGACCATATTTTCTAAGGAGAGTACGCTGAACCTTGTTAGCGCCCGCAATCAAACCTCCTATCTCACAACTTGCCTGGATCAGACTTGCTGTTTTTTTGCTAACCATCCTAAAATAGTCTTTCTCTGTAATTTCTTTATATCGATTATTCTCCACAAATGGCTCTTCTGTACGGCCGGCTTGTTCAAACAAAATATCATAAATCTCCCCATCTACTATTGCTTTCATTGCCTTACCCAATATCTCGCATATCTTATCTTGTTTTTTCCACTGTCCTGACTTTTGAAATATAGCAGCTGCATAATCAATACTGGCTGCTTGAGTAATTGATCTTCCGAATTTGGCCCAACAGGTTGGTTTCTTTCTCCGGAGAATACTGTCATCTATTATATCATCTATGATGAGAGTAAAATTGTGTAAAATTTCAATACTTGCAGCTGGATAGAGAATATCTTTGATCTTTCCTCCAAGCATTTTACAGCAGGCAATTGCCAACGCAGGCCTTATTCTCTTTCCTCCTGTAAGAATCGGATAATATATCACCCTTCGAGTCATTTCATCTACTCCAGAATTAAGTAACTCTTTCATTGGCGGAGTAATTCTCTTATCTACATAATCTAAAAATTTTTTCAATTCTGAATAATTCATAAATTATTATAATTTTAATTCTTCTTCTATTCTCAATAATCTATTATATTTCTCTACCCTCTCCCCTCGAGCAGGTGCCCCGGCTTTTATAAAGTCAGCACTAACTCCTACAGCAAAATCAGCAATAAATGGATCACAAGTATCGCCTGACCTATGAGAGACAAGCACCTTCCAACCATAAGATTTAGCAAGCTTTGCTGCCTCAATTGCCTCACTTACAGTCCCTACCTGATTTGGTTTTATTATTGCTCCAGAACAACATCCTATTCTATGAGCCTTTCTCATTCTCTCAATATTGGTTACCAAAAGGTCATCTCCTAAAATAAAAACTTTCTCTCCCAACATATCTTTCATTTTCTTGAATCCCTCAAAATCTTCTTCAGCAAAAGGATCCTCAATGAATATAATTGGAAATCTATTTACTAAATTCCGATAAAACGCCAGGAGTTCTTCTCGTGACATTTTTCTTCCTTCAATAAAGTATCGTTTGTTTTGGTAGAACTGGGTGGCGGCTGCATCTATCCCAATTTTAATCTTTCTTAAAAGACCCGCTTTTTTTGCTGCTTCTGTGATTAATCTTAAAGCTTCAGAAGTTCTTTTCAAAGGCGGGGCAAATCCTCCCTCATCTCCTAAATTTATAGCAAATTTTCCAAACTTTTTCTCAAGAATCTTTTTTAAAGTATGATATACTTTGACAGCTATTCTCAAATTTTCTGCAAACGAATCTTGTTGAGGAATAATCATAAATTCCTGGATACTCAAATCATTGCCAGCATGAACTCCTCCATTAATTATGTTAAAGCAGGGCAACGGAAGAATGAATTTCTCTTTTGGGGAAGTTAATAATCTGTCATTATAAATATCAGCAATATGTCGATAGAGAGAAATACTGCGCGCTTCTGCTCCTGCTCTGCAGCAAGCTTCTGAGACAGGGAGTGTTGCATTAGCTCCCAGGTGACTTTTGTTCTTTGTCCCATCAAGTTTTGCAAGTAAAAAATCAATTTTTTTCTGATTTATTACATATTTTCCTTCAAGCGTTGGAGCAATAATATTTTTAATATTTTCAACTGCCCTAAGGACTCCTTTTCCATTATATCTTTTTCCTCCATCTCTTAATTCTTTAGCCTCATATTTTCCTTTTGATGCACCAGCCGGACAAGAAGCACGAAACACATTATTGTCGCAAATCAAGTCAACCTCAACAGTGGGATTCCCTCTTGAATCAAGAATTTCTCTTGCTTTTATTTTTTTAATTCTGGAAGTGATCTTGATTCTTAAATTAAGCTCTTTAATTTTTTCCTTGAGCGATTTTTTCCTTTCCCTGTAGTGAGCAAATTTATATTTAAAGATATCTGACTTGATACCTCCAAATAATTCAAAATAAATACCTATAAGAGCATATTTTGTAGCCATTGTCATTCTTCCTTCTCTGTCCAACCTCCTTACTGAAACAGGAATTCGGCATGAAGTCAGGTACCTAAACTTTCCT
>Ga0190363_1001261_pt1 | contig 14998 bp, 20 predicted proteins | sample 48721867_MG_FD_161272 | JGI IMG/M metagenome (GOLD analysis project Ga0190363, IMG submission 161272) | Hydrothermal vent microbial mat bacterial communities from Southern Trench, Guaymas Basin, Mexico - 4872-18-6-7_MG | ecosystem: Environmental > Aquatic > Marine > Hydrothermal vents >... | reverse complement strand
GAAAAAACATTGATAAGTGGCTTAAAGAAGGTAATTTACCAAAGACTGTTTCTAAATATGGAAATAGTGTTGAGGAAATCTTTATCTGTTATGAAGAGTTAAAGGAAAAATATGGAACAAGAATTAAAGAGATTCCTTTAGGAGCAATAGCTATGTATACATTCTCTCAAAAGATAAAAATAGGTTTACAACAACTTATGGCAGGAAGCAGAAACTTCAAACTTTCAACAATTTCTCGCTCTGATTTAATAGCTTTAACTGAGGAAGCAGCAAAAATTTCCGGAATTCCCTATGTAATGGATGCTTACAGAGAAGAGGCAGAAAAGATTTTGGAGGAATAACATTCGTTTATCTGAAAGGAAAGGGGGTTAAGATGAATAAAACCATAAGAAAGGGATTTTTTTTAAATCTATTAATATGTGTGTTTCTGATAGCATCAAATACTAATCTTTTTGCCCAAGAAAGGAATATAGAGGATATCACAGTAGAAAATGCTGCTGTATATTATCTAAAAGCTTTTGAATTAATGCACTATCCAAACTCACCAGAGGTTATAAAAAAATTAAGAAGAGTAATAAAAAATGGCTGGCAGGAAGATAAAGAATTAGAAGAACTTTTAAATCAAAATGAGATGTGTTTTAAAGAGTTTAAAAAAGGAGTTTTGCTTAAAAAGTGCGATTTTAATTTTGGTAAGAAAGAAGGATTACCCCCGGAGTTAGAAGTTGTTCACGGGTTTAAAATCATTCATCTCTCAGAATTACTTCTTTTAAAAGGCAGATACCTTGAAAAGAAAGAGAATTTTGATGAAGCTATTGATTTATATTTATCCTTACTAACTTTTGCCTTTCACATTTCTCAAGATAATTCTCTACTCTCACAGCTGATAGCTCTCAGAAGAAAGAAAGATGTTTATGCGATTCTTGAAGATTACCTGAATTCTCAAAAGGCAACAAAAAGAAATGCTTTAAAAATTTTGAATTATTTAGAAGATTATGATAAGCAATGTGTTTCTATAGAACAAGTTTTAGAGAAAGAAAAGAAAAAATTTATATCTTCTCTCCAAATGATAGTGGATAATATTAATGCTGAGAAAGGACTTAATACAGAAGAAAGAAAAAAGCATTAGAATTTGGAGATGAAATTCTAAAACAAGGTCATTTGTTGGCAGATTATTACTATGGTCGTCTTATAAAACTTTTTGAAAAAGCAACAAAGACAAATGATGAAGCCGATTGGAATGCTGTAAGTAGAGAGATTCAGGATTGGGAAAGAGAGGCGAGAAAGATGGGAAGGATATCTTGGGAGATAGAGGATGATATTGTCAGGAAAAAGGAGGAAGATTTTTATAAGAAACGCGCCCGTCAAATCGTTAAATTTACCTTCTTTATGACTTTTTCTCCTTACATTGAAAAAGTAATAAATGAATATCGCTTAACACAGAAAGAGTTAAAAGAACTAAAGTCATTAGCAGACATAAAAGCAAGATAATATCCAATAAAAGAAATAGTAACACAGAATTCTTTTGAAATAGAACATCAGTGATGAAATTTTAACCTATGCCTGTTACGATTGTAAGTTTACAAATCAAGCATTACTTGGTTTGTCAACTTACAGTAAATACTTCAATGCTTTTGTTGACAATTTCCGATATGAGTATGAGAAAATGCTTTTTTGTTTGATTACGGAGATATGTGGCAGTTTATTGTAGTAAGAGAAAAGATTGAGGAAGCCTCCCCACACCAAAAATATCCTTTTATTTTAGAGAAGATAGGAAAACCACCTTTGCAATACCCACCTCTTTAGGAGTTAAATGGAGTTGAAATTATATCAATTTGGGAGGTAATTGACTAAAATTTAAAAATTGATTTTGTCCTCAGTTTTTGTTAAGATTAATAGTTAAGAATGTTAAAAAAATCAAGATTTTCTTTTATATCTCATCTTGTGATAATATGCTACTAAATTATGATTGCTGTTGTTGATTATGGATTAGGAAATTTACATAGTGTTTCTAAGGCATTGGAGGCAAATAATATAAAAGTAAAAGTCACCAATAACCCTTTAGATATCTCTGATGCAGAAGCTATAGTTTTACCGGGTGTAGGAGCGTTTTTGAAAGGAATGGAGAATTTAAAAAATTTAAATCTTTTAGAGGTGATTATTGAAAATATAGAAAAAGGAAAACCTTTTTTAGGGATATGCTTAGGATTACAGTTATTATTCACACGCAGTTTTGAGCATAAATTAAGTAAAGGAATGGGTATATTTGAAGGAGAAGTAGTAAAATTTTTGAAAGCTCCTAAAATTCCTCATATCGGCTGGAATAGATTGAATTTAAAGAAAAACTCAAAAATTTTTGAAGGAATCCCTCCAGATGTTTATTTTTATTTCGTCCACTCTTATTATGTAAAGCCGAAAGAAGATATTGTTTTGGCAGCAACATTTTATGGAGAAGAATTTCCTTCAGCTGTAGCAAAAGATAATATTTTTGGAGTGCAGTTTCATCCAGAAAAAAGTGGAAAGTGGGGATTAAAATTTTTAAGTAATTTTGTGAAATTGGTTAATGCTAGCTAAAAGGATAATTCCCTGTTTAGATGTGGCTGGAGGTCGGGTAGTTAAGGGGATAAATTTTTTAAATTTAAAAGATGCTGGAGATCCAGTTGAGCAGGCTTATGTATATTTTTGTGAAGGAGCAGATGAGATAGTTTTTTTAGATATTACTGCAAGTGTAGAGAAACGGAAGACAATTCTTGAAGTAGCCAAAAATACAGCAGAAAGAATCTTTATTCCTTTTACTGTGGGGGGAGGAATAAAGACTTTAGAAGACATAAGACTTTTACTTAAATATGGAGCAGATAAAGTCTCTATCAATACTTCTGCGGTAGAGAACCCTTCCTTAGTTAAAGAAGCAGCAGAGGAATTTGGGAGTCAATGTATTGTTGTTGCTATTGATGCTAAAAAAGAGGGTGAAACTTGGCAGGTTTATATTTATGGAGGAAGGAAACCGACTGGTTTAGATGCAGTTGAATGGGCAAAGAAAGTTGCTGATTTAGGGGCAGGAGAGATTTTGCTTACCAGTATTGATAAGGATGGAACAAAGGATGGTTATGATTTAGAATTGACAGAGAAAATTTCTTCAAGTGTAGATATTCCAGTTATTGCTTCAGGAGGAGCAGGCTCGCCACACCATTTTTATGAAGTTTTTAAATATACACAGGCTTCTGCAGCTTTAGCCGCTTCCATTTTTCATTATGGGGAGTATTCTATAAAAGATATAAAGAGATATCTAAAAGAGAAAGGTATTGAGGTAAGATTAGATTAAATGTGTGGAGTATTTGGAGTATTTGGACATAGAGAAGCAGCCCGTCTTACTTATTTAGGTCTATATGCTCTTCAGCATCGTGGAGAGGAAAGTGCAGGAATTGCTTCTTTTGATGGGAAAAAATTACGTTTTCATAAAGGGATGGGATTGGTATGTGATGTGTTTTCTGAAGATATTTTAAAGAAATTGAGAGGTTTTATTGCTGTAGGACACAATCGTTATTCTACCACAGGCTCAAGTGTTTTTGAAAATATTCAACCCCTTACTGTGAATCATAGAAAAACGCCTGTAGTTGTTGCTCATAATGGTAACTTTACAAATACTTACACTCTTCATCAGGAATTAGAAAAAGAAGGTTCTATTTTTCGCACCACAATGGATTCAGAAATTCTGCTTCATCTTTTGGCAAAAGCAGGAAAAGATGATTTTAAAGAGAGTCTTATTTATGCTTTATCTAAAATTGAGGGAGCATATTCTTTGGTAATGATGATTGGAAAGAGTTTAATTGGAGCCAGGGATGTATTTGGATTCAGACCACTTTGTTTAGGGAAACTGGGGGATGCTTATATACTTTGCAGTGAAAGCTGTGCTTTGGATATTCTGGGAGCAGCTTATCTGCGAGATGTTGAGCCGGGAGAGATTGTGATTATTAATGAGAAGGGAGTTGAATCAATAAAGCCTTTTCCCTCAAAGATACGTGCTTATTGTATTTTTGAATATATTTATTTTGCTCGTCCGGACAGTATTGTTTTTGAAAATATGGTATATATGGTAAGAAAAAGGTTGGGAGAGAAATTAGCAGAAGAAGCTCCCTTAAAGTGTGATTTTGTTATGCCTATTCCTGATTCTGGAAATTATGCTGCTTTAGGTTTTGCACAGAAATTAGGTCTTCCTTTTGAAATGGCGATTGTGAGGAATCACTATGTAGGAAGGACATTTATTCAACCTTCACAGTTAGTGAGAGATTTTCGGGTAAAAGTTAAATTAAATCCAGTAAAGGAGATATTGAGAGATAAATCAGTGGCGATAATTGAAGATTCTATTGTAAGAGGGACAACAAGTAGAATAAGAGTTAAGACACTGAGAGAGGCAGGGGCAGGAAAGGTTCATATGAGAGTGAGCTGTCCTCCAATTAAATTCCCCTGTTTTTATGGAATAGATTTTCCTACAAAAAGAGAGTTAATTGCTTCCTCCAGAACTGTAAAGCAGATTCAAGAATTCATAGGACTGGATAGTCTGGTTTATTTAAGTTTAGAGGGAATGCTTGAGAGTATGCCAGAACATTTAAATAAAGAGTTTTGCACCGCCTGTTTCACCGGGAAATATCCTGTAAAACCAAGAAGAAAAGTATCTAAATATATTCTTGAGAAATGAAACCAAAATATATATTTGTTACTGGAGGGGTAGTTTCCAGCTTGGGTAAAGGTATTGCTTCTGCTTCAATTGGAAAATTACTGGAGGCTCAAGGATTAAAAATAACTTTAATTAAATGTGACCCTTATATAAATGTAGATGCCGGAACCATGAATCCCTATCAGCATGGAGAGGTATATGTTACCGAAGACGGGGCAGAAACCGATTTAGATTTAGGGCATTATGAACGATTTACACATGCTTTTATTGGCAAAGATAACAATATCACCACAGGAAAGATTTATTATTCTGTGATTACTAAAGAAAGAAGAGGTGATTATTTAGGAAAAACAGTGCAGGTTATTCCTCATATTACTGATGAGATAAAAGGAAGTATAAGAAAGGTAGCCGAGAAAAAAAGATTGGATATAGTTATTGTAGAGATTGGAGGGACTGTAGGAGATATAGAAAGTCTTCCTTTTTTAGAGGCTATCCGACAGATGGGAAGAGAGTTGGGTGAAGGTAATGTTTTATATATCCATTTAACCTTAGTTCCTTTTATAAAAAGTGCTCAAGAACTTAAAACAAAACCAACTCAACACAGTGTAGGCAGGCTACGTGAAATAGGAATTCAACCAGATATACTTTTATGTCGCTGTGACCGTCCTTTAAGTAAGGAAGTAAAAGAAAAGATTGCTTTGTTTTGTAATGTAGAACCGGAAGCGGTAATTCCTGCTTTGGATGTGGAAACTATTTATGAGATACCTTTAGTTTTTAAAAAGGAGGGTTTAGATAGATTAATTACAAAAAAGCTAAATCTTTCTTTTAAAGAAAATCATTTAAAAGAGTGGGAGGAAAAAATAGTTAAAAGAATTAAACATCCAAAAAAGACCACAAAAATTGCTGTTGTGGGAAAATATATTACACTTCAGGATGCTTATAAATCTATTTACGAAGCTTTAATACATGGAGGAATTGCTTGTAAGACTCGTGTAGAGATAAAAAAAGTAGATTCAGAAGAGATTTTAAAAAGAGGAGCTACGACTTTGTTAAAAGATGTAAAAGGAATACTTGTTCCGGGAGGCTTTGGTTATAGAGGAATTGAAGGAAAGATTGAAGCTATTCGTTATGCAAGGGAGAATAAAATTCCATTTTTAGGAATATGTTTGGGTATGCAGACAGCAGTGGTGGAATTTGCACGCAATGTTTGTGGATTGAGGAAAGCAAACTCCACAGAATTTGATAAAAACACTCCTCATCCAGTTATTAGTTTGCTTTCTGAACAAAAGAAGATAAAGTTTAAAGGAGGAACGATGAGGTTAGGTGCTTATTTGTGTAAGATAAAAAAAGGGACAAAGGTTTTTTCTATTTATAAAGAAGAAAAAATATGGGAAAGGCATCGTCATCGCTATGAGTTTAATAATTGTTACAGAAAGATCATGGAGGAAAATGGGTTGATTATTTCAGGAGTTTGTCCCACTCGAAATTTAGTAGAGATTATTGAAGTTAAAAATCACCCTTTTTTTATTGCCTGTCAATTTCATCCTGAATTTAAGTCTAAGCCGGATAAGCCTCATCCTTTATTTTCTTCTTTTATCCAAGCCAGTTTAGAAAAATAATTTTTTATAATTTTTCTTTTATAAATAGCTAAAATATGATAAAATGCTCTACTGTCATAAAGCTTAAGATTAAAAATTTGAAAAATGGCAGAAGTAAAAATAAAAAAAGAGGAAGATTTTGAAAAAGCATTAAAATTTTTTAAGTATCAATGCAGAAGAGAAAGAATTTTAGAAAGTTTTCGGGAGAGGCAATTTTATGTCAAGCCATCAGAAAAAAGGAGGCGAAATGTAAAGAAAAGAAAAAAGCGAAGGCGAAAGGGGTAATTTTATATGATTATAAGGGTTTTGAGAAAGAATGAGGTGAGCTGTGTTGGAGAAAAATAAACTTTATGTAGGGAATTTAGAATATAGTGTAACAGAGGAGGAACTAACCAGAACTTTTAATGATAATGGAATATCAATTAAGGAGTTAAAAATTATTAAGGATAAATATACTGGTAAATCAAAAGGTTTCGGGTTCGTTGAAGTAGATAATGAAGGCGATGTGCAGAAAGCTATAGATATTTTAGATGGCAAAGATTTAAAAGGAAGAAACCTAAGAGTAAGTAGAGCGCGTCCACCACGGAAAAATTTTAATCGTAGGAAGAGATTTACTTTTAAAAAATAACGGATCTTTTATGGAAATATGGAATGTGAAGAATTTAAGGAATTAGCTTCTTCTTATGTTAATCATCAATTGCCGCAGGAAAAAATTCAGGAAATAGAGGAACATTTATGTATATGTGAGTCTTGCCGTAGCTATCTGGGAGAAATTTTAGATTCACCAAAAGAGTTTGCAACGGAAGTTTTAGAAGAGAAAAAACCATCAGAAGAAAAAAATAAAATATTTATCTATGCTATATTAGTTATAGCTTTTCTTCTTTCTATCTTTCTTCTGTATCTTTTATTAAGTTACAAGTATTAAAATTATGAGGATTAAAGTCAAAGAAAGAGAGGGTGTAGTAATTCTCTATCTTGAAGGCAATATTGATATAAACGCTTCTGATTTAATAGAAACAATAGGTTGGGTCTTAAAATATAAGTCAAAAGATATTATTTGTGATTTTGGAGGAGTAAATTTGGTAGATTATATTGGAATTTCAGTTATCGCTGTAGCTTATAAAAATGTGCTTAATCACCGGGGAAGATTAAAAATTTGCAATGTTCCTCAGCACTTAAGAAATCTTTTCTCTATTGTAGGACTTAATCGTGTATTTAAATATTATGAGAATGAAGAGCAGGCTTTAGAGAGTCTTAAGAAAGAAGAAAAAATTTTTGATATTCTTTCTAAAAAGTTAAGAAGAAGATTTAAAAGAATTCCTTTCCATGCAAATATTGAATATAGACAAAAATTTTCTCCTCAGGATAATCTTTATAAAGGAAGAGTAATAAATTTAAGTGCCATAGGGGTTTTTGTTGTAGCAAGAAAAATATTTTCTGTTGGAGAACTGCTTTACGTTCGTATCTATTTCAAAGAAAAGCCACATCAAGTTCTGGAGACAGATGGTAAAGTTGTATGGGTTGCGGATCAGAGATTCCAGCCTTATGAATATCCAGGTATGGGATTAGAGTTTTATAATATTGATAAGGAAAAACAGGAAAGAATAATAGAATTTGTAGAAAAACATGCTTCAAGTAATTTGATATGAAGGTTAAAATAGATGAGATAACTATTGAGTGCATAAAGGGAGATATAACCAAGCAGGTTGGTTTTGATGCAGTAGTGAATGCAGCCAACAGAAATTTAGCTCCTGGTGGAGGAGTGGCAGGTGCAATTCATAAAGCGGCAGGCCCCAAACTTTATGAAGAATGCAAAAATTTAGCTCCCATTGAAACTGGTCAGGCTGTAATTACTAAGGGTTATAATCTGCCAAATGAATATGTGATACATACTTTAGGACCTGTCTATTATAGAGAAAAAGACCCTGAGAAAAAATTAGCAGAATGTTATAAGAATTGCTTGAGGTTAGCTGAAGAATATAAGTTAAATTCAATAGCTTTTTGTGCAATATCTACTGGTATATTTGGTTATCCTTTAGATGAAGGTTTAGAAGTAGCTTTCAAAACAATTTTATCTGAAATTCCAAATTTAAAATATTTAAAAAGAATCAGATTGGTTCTATATGATGATAAATCTTTAAGCACAGGATTAGAAGTTTTTAAAAAAATCTTTAAAGATTATCTTTAAAATGAATATAAATGAAAAGCTTAAAGAAGAATTAAAAGAAATTGTGTGGGATTATGAAGTTTCTTTAGAAGAGCTTATTCAAATTCTGGAAGGAAGAAAAAAAAGTTTTTCTTTGAATAGAGAAAAAATTTTAGCTAGACTCCTTTTAAGTGTAAACTGGTATAAACTGTTAGAAATTTTTGGCCCACATATTTTAAAAGAGATTTTAAATGATGAAGTTTTAAAATACATCCATATAGAAAGCCTCAGGCAGGATTTTGTTTATGCCAGAGAGGTTCTAAGTGAATTATAAAGAGTTTTTTGAAAAAAAAATTTATCCTTTGCAAAATGAAATTTTTTCTATCTTAAATAAATATGAAGCTTTCTATCTTACAGGAGGCACAGCTTTAGCAAGATTTTATTTTCAACATAGATATTCAGAAGATTTAGATTTCTTCTCTCAAAAAGAACTTTCAGATTTTAAAAAATATGTAAGAAATATATTAGAAAGATTACCTTCTAACATTGAATGGGAAGCTGAGGTCGTCTCTAACACCTTTAGTAGAATTTATCTAAAAAAAGAAGGGGTCAAATTAAAAGTAGACTTTGTTAATGAAACTGTTTTCAGATGGGGAAGCTTAAAAAGTTTTAATGAGTTTAAATTTGTAGATAATGAGATAAATATTTTAGCTAATAAAATCACTTCTATAGAAAGATATGAAGTTAAAGATATAGTTGATATCTGGATAGTATCTAAAAATAGAAGTTTTTTGTGGAAGGAAATAATGGACATAGCTTCAAAAAAGGCTTTGGTAAATCCTATAAGAGTTTCAAAAATAATCAAAACTATGCCTAAGGAAGAGTTAAAAAAAATAAAATGGGCAAAAGAGTATGATATAGATAAGATTTATAAAGAACTTCAAGTAATAGCAAAAGATATTCTTTTAGGGACTCAAAATAGTTTAAAACATGAAGTATAAAAGCACAAGAGGCAGAATCAGGAATATAAGCTTTAAAGAGACTGTTTTAATGGGTTTAGCAGATGATGGAGGTTTAATCCTTCCAGAGTTTATCCCCAAACCAGATTTATCCAAATTAAAAACTTTATCTTACAGAGAATTAGCTTTTGAGATTTTTAAATTATTTATGACAGATATTCCTGAAAAAGATTTAAAGGAGTTAATAGAGAAAAGTTATAAAAATTTTGATACAGAAGAAGTAGTTAATTTAGTAGATTTAAAGGATTTCTATATTTTAGAATTATTTTATGGTCCTACATTATCTTTTAAAGATATTGCTCTTCAATTTTTAGGAAATCTATTTGAATACATCTTAAAAGAAGAAAATAAAAAAATGAATGTTTTGGGAGCTACATCAGGTGATACAGGGTCAGCTGCTATTTGGGCTTTGAAAGATAAAGAAAATATAAAAGTCTTTATTTTGTATCCTTACCAGAGAATAAGTCAACTTCAAGAATTACAAATGACAGCAACTGAATCTGGTAATATTTATCCAATAGCAGTTAAAGGAACTTTTGATGATTGCCAGCAGATTGTAAAAGATTTGTTTTCAGATTTAGAATTCAAAGCAAAATATAACTTAGGAGCAGTCAATTCCATAAACTTTGCTAGGATTTTAGCTCAAACTGTTTATTATTTTTACAGTTATTTTAAATCCGGGAAAAAAGAAGTTTATTTCAGTGTTCCTACAGGAAATTTTGGGAATATATTTGCTGGGTATTTGGCAAAAAGAATGGGTCTGCCTATAAAGAAGTTGATTTTGGCTACAAATGAAAATGATATTTTAGCAAGATTCATAAATTCAGGTGATTACAGTGTAAGAGAAGTTATAAAGACAATTTCACCAGCAATGGATATTCAAGTTGCCAGCAATTTTGAAAGGTATTTGTATTATTTTTATGATGAAGATCCAGAGATCGTTAGAAAAAAGATGGAAGAATTTAAAGAAAAAAAGGCTTTAAGATTTTCCGAACTTGAGGTTAAAAAAGCTCAAGAAGATTTTATTTCTTTTTCTGTATCTCAAAAAGAAGCTTTAGAAATAATAAAAGAAATCTATGAGAAATATAACTATTTAATCTGTCCTCACACTGCCTGTGGGATAAAAGCTTTGTTAAAAGTTGAAGACGAAACTTCAAAAATTTCCTTAGCTACAGCTCACCCTGCAAAATTCCCTCAGGTTTATGAAAAGATAGGTATAAAAAAGCCCTTATCAGAAAAAATAGAGATTTTGAAAAAAAGAGAAAAGAAGTTTTATATTTTAGAAGCTGACACCCCAAAAATTAAAGAATTCATCATCAGTAAGAATTGATAGGTCTTGAAAATTAATAGGTTATAATCTATACTAAATATAGGATATAATACATATTAATTTATGGATAAAGCGTTAAGAAAAGTTCAGTTAAAAATACTTAAAGTTTTTTCTCAATTTGGAGAAACCTTCGCTTTAAGTGGTGGATCAGCTTTAGAATTGTTCTATCTTAAACACAGATTCTCGAAAGATTTAGATTTCTTTTCTTCTCAATATAAAGTATCTGAAGTCGATAAATTAGTTAAAGAATTTAATAAAGCCTTAGGGAAAAAGTTAAAGTTAGAAAATGAATTAAATATAGAAGGAAAAGCCAAAGTCAGATTTTATGTTGTAGATATCAAAGAGGCAAAATCTCCCTTGAAGATAGACTTTATAGAAGATGTAATTTTTAAAAAACCAATAATTAAAAGATTTAATCAAATTCCTGTTTATGATGTTAAAAATATCTATTATCAGAAAATTTTAACTCTCATAGGCACAAGATTAAAATTAGATGATGTAGGCAAAGAAATATTTACAGGAAGAGGAGAAGCAAGAGATATTGTAGATCTTTATTATCTTTCAAAAAAGATTTGTCCTTTGCATAAGTTTATTAAGAAATTGCCTTTCCATTACAAAAGGGGTTTAATTTACTGGTATAGAACCTATTCCCGAGAGGAATTTAAAATAGAAGCATTGGCTTTAGATATCTATGATAAAAATTTTGATTCTAAAGAAGTGATTAGATATTTTGATAGAGAGATAGAAAAAATTACAGAAGAAGTATTATGAAAAAAGTAGATATAAAAAAATATTTCTGGGAGTATAATGCCCACGCACTAAAAGAAGTAGAAAAAATTCTAAAAAATCCTTTGCATCCTCAGTTTGTTATAAAAGCTTATACTTTCTTAAGCAGGTGTGATAAGCCTAAGGAAGTATTTGAGGTTATTGACAAAGAAAAATTTATAGAGAACTGGCCTAAAATAAGAAGATACTGGTTAAAAAGAAGACAATCTGAGGATTTTTTATACTGGTGGGATTCTATTTATGAAGTTATTTTAAAAAAGAAGAGAGTTAAAAAGATTCAGAAAAGTTATATTAACAAAGATTTAAAAAGAATAGGTGAATTTTTAAAAGAAAAAAGATTGGAGAAAGGCTATAATCAAAAGGATTTGGCTTTAAAGACAGGGTTAAGGCAACCAGATATTTCTAAAATAGAAAAAGGGAAAATCAATATTACTTTAGAAACTCTTATTCGTATCTGCAAAGTTTTAGATATAAAAGAGATTCCTTTATCTTAAAAAGTGAGATTAAAAATTTTATTAAATTCAGATTCAATTATAAAGCTTTCCAAACATTACAATCATATTTTGCAAGGTTTTATCTATTCTCTTTTTGAGCCTATTTTTAGAAGATTTTTGCATTCAGAAGGTTTCAGATATGAAAAGAGAAGGTTTAAATTGTTTTGTTTTTCCAGATTGAATGGAAAGTTTAAGATTAATTCTGATAATTTTGAGTTTCAACCTCCTGTGAATTTTTTAATCTCATCGCCAAAGATTGAGATTTTGCAAAACTTAGCTGAAGGTATGTTAAAAAAACAAGAGCTTTATTTAGATAAAAATAAGGTTTTTATTGAAGAAATAAAAGTTCTAAAAAAGCCTGAATTTAAAGAAAAAAGAATAAAAATAAAGATGCTCTCACCATTAACTATTTATAGTACTTTTGAAAGTTCAGGCAAAAGGAAAACATATTATTATTCTCCTCAAGAATCTGCGTTTTCTTGTCTTCTAAAAGAAAATTTGAAGAAAAAATATAAGTTAGTATTTGGGAAAGAGGAAGATTTCTTTTTTAAAATAACGCCTTTCAAATTAGATTTTAAAAAAGATAAAAAAATAATAATTTACAAAGGCACAGTAATAAAAGCTTGGATGGGAAGTTATATTTTAGAATCTGAACCCAAAATTTTAGAACTTTCTTATTATACAGGTTTAGGCGCAAAAAACTCTCAAGGTTTTGGAATGTGGGATTTGTTGTAGTGAGGGGTTAATTTTTAAAATTACAAGGAGGTAAAACTGTGAAAGAGACAATTAAAAATCTAACCAAAGCCTTTATTGGAGAAAGTCAGGCAAGAAACAGGTATACTTTTTATTCTAAAATTGCCAGAAAAGAAGGATTTGAACAGATTGCTGAAGTTTTCCTTATTACAGCAGAAAATGAAAAAGAGCATGCAAGCTGGCTGTTCAGGCTAATCAATGAATTGAAAAAGAAAAGTGATGAGAAATTAGAAAAAATTAAGGTTGAAGTAACAGCACCAACAATACTTGGCACAACAGCTGAGAATTTAAGAACAGCTATAGCTGGTGAAAACTACGAACATACAAAAATGTATCCAGAGTTTGCTGATATTGCTGAAAAAGAAGGTTTTCCTGAGATTGCTAAACGTTTGAGAGCCATCGCTAAAGCTGAAGAGCATCATGAAGAAAGATTTAAAAAACTTCTAAAAGAGGTGGAGGCAAAAACGGTATTTAAAAAAGAAAAAGAGGTATGGTGGGTTTGTAGAGAATGTGGATATATCCATTTTGGAAAAGAACCACCAGAGAACTGTCCTTCTTGCAGTCATCCTAAAAATTTTTACCAAGTTGAGTGTGAAAAATATTGAAAAAAGAAGATGGATTTGTAACTACCACTTTCTTAGTGCAGTTTGAGAGAAGACGAAAGATATGGGAACAATAGAAGTGAAAATTGAAATGCTATTTTCGCACAGGTATCTTCGGTCTCAAAAAACATTTATTTTCAGCTCAAGTTGCCGAAGTCTTAAAAGAATATGGTGAGGTTTGTAGAGTATAGAGTCTTATGAATAATTTAGCATTGGTTATTCTTATAGGATTAAGTTTTTTTGTGATAGTAGGAGGGATGATTTGGAGTCATGTTTACTATCTAAGGAGAAGGTTAAAACCTCTTTTATCAATAATTAAAGGAGAAATTTCTGCTTCGATCTTCTCTATAAGTGCAATGTTGACTGGAAGATGGCAGGGCAAAAGAGTAGAAATAAAACTCACTTCACATAAATCTGACTGTGGTATTTTAATTAAATTTTATCATCACTTCCCTTTCTCCTGCCAAATTTTTCCAGATAAAAATAATAAATTCATTATTTCTACTTCTCCTTATGGATTTTTAGGTTCTAAAAACAAAATCTCTGAAGATAGACTTGAAGTTTCTAATTTACCCTATAAGGATTTCTTTACCGCGGAGCGTCGAGAAGCTATCAGGTTTATTTTTGAAAAAGGATTTGACTATATAAACATTTCCAATAATTGTATAGAAATAAGAAAGAATAGCTTGATGATGGTTCCACTTGTAGGTCGCGAGAAAGAAATACTTCAGACAGAGTTAATGAGTAAAATATTGGAAGCAGTTAATTTATTTTTAGACTAAAATATTCGATAAATTGTCTTATTTTTCATAATAGAGAGTCAGGAAAATATATCTTAACAATTTTTATGCAAGGAAAAAATAGAATCTCAGAAATGACTTCTTCTGCTATATCAAGATTTGATAAAGTTAGATTTTGAGTGTTCGAACAAAATAAGTTCTGTTATTTTAAGGTGAAGTTTACGTTTTTACAAGGAGGAGGGAAATGTTTGCAGAGATAGGAAGGTTGTTATGGATTATAATTGTGGGGATAGGAGGATTTAAAATTTTGATGGGTCTCCCTTGGGCTTTATGTGGAAGGATGCAATTTAGAGCCACTATTCACACGCCCAAGAAAAAGGTCAATATATATTTTATTTTGTGTATTTTATTTATTCAGTATGCTTACTTGCATTTCTTTTCTCCTCAAGAGATGGTCTCTGCCTTACAATTTTCTTTTGGTTTAGGAGTACCTGTGGGAATACTGGGATTAGCTCTTTATTCTTGGGCTTTAAAGCAAAAAAAGAAGGGTACCTCTCTATCTCCTTGGATAAAAGATGAAAGTGAGCCGATGTTAAATAAGATTGAATACAGCGATTATTTAAATAATTGCTTAGGTTTTTCTGCAATATTCCTTGCTACTTTTATATTTTTTACAGATTTCTTTGATGTTTTAGTACGAATTTTTATTAAATAGAAAACTAAATTCTTTGGTTTTTAGAGAACACTTAATGGATGCATAGCCTAACAGGAATATTATTATGATGAAACTAATTTAAAGAAATAAAATGCAACACACCCGCCGGGTGTGTTTGAAGATGTATTGATGTTAAAGGGAAG
>Ga0190363_1001260_pt1 | contig 15011 bp, 17 predicted proteins | sample 48721867_MG_FD_161272 | JGI IMG/M metagenome (GOLD analysis project Ga0190363, IMG submission 161272) | Hydrothermal vent microbial mat bacterial communities from Southern Trench, Guaymas Basin, Mexico - 4872-18-6-7_MG | ecosystem: Environmental > Aquatic > Marine > Hydrothermal vents >... | reverse complement strand
GAGAATAATATGTAGGAGTATGCTGTTAGAAAGAATATTCGAATGGCCTCTCTTGGGATAAGCGCCATAACCGTCACAGCGATCCCTATCCAGACAGCGGTTAAAATAGCCTCTTTAGTGCTGAACTTTGCCTCCTCAAAGAGGGAGGGAAGCCTATTTTTCAGCTTATCTTGTATGAAAATCGAGCTGGCTATTAGGAGAAAAAATACGGAGGGAAGGATTATGTCGAAGTGCAAGATCGCCTTCACACCAACTTAACTTTTTCTAATCGTCTTTTTCAGAGATAGATGGGACATGGGATCATCGATAACTTTGGGAATCCACTCTAAAAGGTCTGAAGCAACCATATGATATCCCTTCTCAGCCTTAACGAAGTCTCCTGCAGCGCCGTTTACGAATGCTCCCGCAACCGCGGCTTCGAAGGGCTCAACGCCCCAGGAGAGAAAGGCTCCAACGATTCCTGAGAGAACGTCTCCTGTTCCTCCAACTGTCATGCCTGGGTTTCCGGTGAAGTTAAGCTTCGTCCGATAGCCATCGGAGATTATGTCTATATTGCCCTTTAAGAGTAGAACGGCATCTAAGTCTTGAGCTGCCTTCCGAATAGTCTCAGCTCTTTCATCTAAGCTTTCAGGCGGGGCTTCCCCTGTGAGGATCTTGTATTCTCCGGCGTGAGGAGTTAGAACCGCTCGTGTTTCAAGTTTTCTCTTTGACTCCGCAAAGGATTTTAACCCGTCTGCATCAAGAAGTATCGGAATCTTTAGGTTCTCAGCTTCGCTTATAAGTTTCTTCACGGCCTCCTTAGTCTCCTTATGCAGTCCCAGACCAGGCCCTATCACAATAGCAGTCGCCTTCTCCAGAAACCTTCTTACAACTGGAAGATTCTCCTCGTTCAAGTGGTCGCCCTCAAGCTTCAGCGTTATTATGTCCGGTGACATTGAGGAGATGGCATATGCTGTTTCTTTAGGAGCAGCTATATAAACTAAGTCGACCCCTACCCTCAGAGCAGCTAGTGCAGCAAGTGTAGGAGCTCCGGAATACGTTTCGCTTCCTCCAACTATCAGAAGTCTCCCGAAGTCTCCTTTATGGGCCTCTGGACGTCTAGGCTTGAGTATTATCCGTACATCTCCGGGACCAGCAAATTTTTCAATTTCAGGGGGGATTCCAATACGTCTGACGACAAGTTCTCCAACATACTCTTTAGCCTTCAAGAGCCCGGGCTTCGCCTTATGAAAAGTTACAGTTAAATCGGCCTTAACGGCTTCTCCTAAAACCTTACCTGTTTCTGAATCTACCCCGCTTGGAACATCAACGGCAACGCGGAATCCATCAGCTTCATTCATTATTTTTATCATGTGCGAGATTGGAGGGCGGGGAGCTCCTTTTAAACCTATCCCCAATAATGCATCCACGAAGACGTCTGCTTTTAACCTCGGAATGGATGACGCATTTGGAGCTTCGTATATTCTGACTGATTCTCTGAGCGACTTTAAGGCTTCCCAGTTCCTTCTCGCATTTTCATCAATTATCTGCTGTTCTCTCCCTGCAAGTATTACGTATACCTTGAATCCTAGACAGGCTAAGTGACGAGCTGCAACAAAACCGTCTCCGCCATTTCCACCTAATCCGCAGAAAACCGCGATTATCGCCTCTTTAGGGTGGAAGCGAGCGGAGATCTCCACTGCCACGTTCCTACCTGCATTCTCCATTAGTTGAAGCCTAGAGATCCCGAAGTATTCTGAATTTATATCTAGGGCGCGCATCTCCTCCGTTGTTATGACCTCTTCCTCCAATTTTTTAATCACCAAGCCTCACATGATGATTCGTCTCAGGCAATTTAAAAATTAAGAGCGATAGACTTGATGTCTCATGTAACTAATCCTTCGTTTTCACGTATTCTTCTAACCGAATAATCAACCCTTCTTTCTCCAGAGCCTCAAGTAACATGTCTGCATCTTTCTTCCCGATATTAAGCTTACTTTCAGCAGCTTGATAAACTTCGTCGAGTCTTGCCTTTTCGAGTTCTTTGATCAACCCTAGGAGATCTGATGCTTTGATTCCGGTTTCTGGAGGCATCATGGATAGAGGCCAAGCTCGTTCCATGAGAAAGAGAAGTATCATGCTCTTTTCATCATTCTCTTTGCAGAGGACAACCATCTTCTTTCCGGGAACCTTGTTTCCTGTAACTTCCTCATATTCCATCACCTTGAAGTTCTCCTTTATTACTTTCGGCACGTCGTCCACATCGCTTATGACTTTTCTGCGGAGTCTATTTTTCTCGTCTATGTATGAAAGCGAGATAATATCGTAGTAGTAGCCTTTAGGAATCCCCTTCTGGAAGAGCATGGTTTTTCCCTCTAGCTGAGCGAAGCCTCCCCCAGCTGGACACTTGAGCGCTTTCACTATTATTCTCTGCATCTCGGCGTCTTTGCATATCTTGAAGAGCCAATCTCCTGTCAGATAATCTCTCACATGATAGTATCGTACCTCTCCTTCCCTAAGCTCTCTTAGACTCATGTCAACCCAGTAATCTTTCTCCCGCTCCTCGATCCTCCGAATCTTAACTTTAAGTCTTTGAAGCAAGCTCAAGTTTCTTTCTCCTCTCAAAATGATTAACTTGGGTGATTGATAAGGCTATTCCTTTCTGAAGTGGGAGGCTGTCGGATGTGCGGAAACACTTTTAAGTCCAGTACGGCAAGAGAATAATCAATAGTCTGAATAGCATGAGGGATTGTATTTGCCGATTGCCTTTGTTTTAATAAATTCTGAAATTGGCTCTGAGGGGGAGGTTTTAAGGGAACTTAAAAAGATGGATGGGGTTAAGGAAGCCTATACGGTCTATGGAGTGTACGATGTTATAGCTAAGGTTGAAGCAAGCTCTATGGATAAGCTCAAGGACATAATTACTTGGCGTATAAGAAAACTTGAAAAGGTTCGTTCAACACTGACGATGATCGTAATAGAATCTATGCCCAGCCCAGAAGATGCGTGAGGAACGAATCGTGCTTTATTAGGCACTGTTCATGTTTTGAGATCTTAGAATAGAAAGACTTAATCGGAAATAAGGAAATTATTTTTAGGGTATTGTGAAGCTAACGGCAGTTCTGAAGGAGGAGTAATAGTTTGGCCGGAGTTAAAGCGTACGTCTTTTGTAAGGTTAATTCGGGAACTGAGAGAGAAACTTGTAGGCGGATTGCTGAACATTCCTTCGTGTTGGAAGCTTGTATCGTCTATGGCGAATATGACTTAATCGTGGAGATATACGCTGAGAATTTAGAGGAGCTTGACTCAGCTACTGAAAAGATCCGTAGAATACCAAGCATAGCCTATACTTCAACGATGATCGTAGGCAGAGAGTTCCGAAAAGGAAGGGGAAGCTGACGGATTGATTTCTCAGCGAATCATGCGTCTTCAGAGTCTTTTATAACTACATCATCTCCTTCATTAGATTCTCGAGATATTTCTTAGAGTTTACGTACATTGAGTCTAATTTCTGTTTCATCTCCTCTTTTCCGCCGACGTCTATGCCTATGCATCCCTTAAAGCCATGTTTTTTTAATGCTTCCAGAAAACTCTTCCAGTCCACCATTCCGGTTCCTATTTCCAAATGGTCTTCCATCATGAAATCACTGTCGCTCGCATGAACGTAGAAAATTCTTTTTCCAAGCATCTCTACGCATTGAACTGGATGCATCTTTTGAGCGGCTAGGTGGGCTACATCAAGAACTGCGCCAAGATTCTCGCTCTTTACTTCACGCATCAACAATTCCAGAGCCCAAGCATTTGAGATAGTCTCCCATGTTCTAGGCTCGATGCAGAGCTTTAAACCATGATCCTCAGCTATATCGTTACATTCGCTTATTGAGGAGACGGCTACGTCTTCAAAGAATCTCCAGAAGTTAAAGTTTGGATCTATTTTCATTAGTGGAGGTTTGTATGTATATCTAAATTCTTTAGATACATCGTATGGGCGCTCAACATGAATTGGTAAGTAAAAGCTATCTGCTTGAACGATATCCGCTTCGAGATAGGAGGCTACCTCGCAGCCTACCTTAAAGTCATTTAGCGCCTTGCTTCTTTTCTGCGGATCCGCAGACATTATGTCAGGCAGTACTGGAACGAAATCGACTAGTTTAATTCCGTTATCGCTGAGCTTCTTTTTTATGATCTCCTTATTTTCGACTATCATATATAATTGGGAACCTATTCCCTCAAGCTCCATATATTGAAAGCCTAAACGCTTGGCATCGTCTATTGCTGACAATACTTCTCCTAAGCTAGGGATATAGCGATACTTTGTTATTGCGTATAGCCAGCACATAGATATGTTCCAGCTCATCTTAGAATTCGCCTCCCTAGGTCTTTATACTTCGCAGACTTCAAAACATTTTTCTATGACCCACATGACTCTCCGTGCGATTTCGGGAGTAACTGGCGGTAGAGCTCCGTAACGAAGCGTCTTATAGAGTTCCTCGTAGAATATGATTCCGCCACTTTTCCAGTAGTCGGATTCACTTAACCTCCACTCCTCCTCTTTCCACGGGATCTCTTCACTGTTGTAGCTCCTGTCAGGAGTTGGTTTGGTTTCCACTTTTCTCCGTGGAAGATCTTCAGGATTGAAATACTTCCATTTTATGAGTTGCCTATTTCCTATGAGTCCACCCTGGGTTCCCATCACAAGCCAGTTTTCTTGGGGATAAGCGCAGGCTCTTGTGAATTCAATATCTACTAATGGTGATTCGGCTGCTTTGAGTATGATCTTAACGTGGTCTTCAGCGTCTCCCAATGTTAACGTTCTCTGTAAGTCGCAGAAGACTTCTGGGTCTTTATTTCCGATTAGTTGTAGGGCTTGGATTATTAAGTGCACACCATTATTTCTAAGTTCTCCTCCTCCAAACTTTTTCAGCGTCTGCCAGTCCCATCGTCTACCAAAATGATGACTGTAAATCTTTATTAGAACTATGCGCCCAATCTTACCAGATTCGATGATTTCCTTAACCTTTAGGTAATCCGGGTGGAATAGGCTGTCTTGGAATATCGTTAATATTTTTCCAGTCTTCTTCGCGGCTTCTATCATGGCGTCGGCTTCGGCTAGATTTGTGGCCATAGGCTTCTCGCAGACAACATTTTTCCCTGAACTGATCGCCTTTATTGTATGTGATGCATGAAGATGAGACGGTGTAGCAACTACTACTAACTCAACGTCTTCGTCTTCTATGAGCTTGTCGAATTCGGGATAAGCTTTGCATCCAAATTCTTTTATTGCTTCTTCTCGTCTGGTTTCTAGGGGATCGGCGACCGCTACAACCCTATACTTCTCCAGAAGCCTCTTGAAGATTCTCGCGTGTATATTCCATCCACTTCTTCCTAGACCAGCTATGCCGACGTTTACTTTATCGTTCGCCTCCGTCTCCCCCGCGGATTATTTAACGAAATATCTCAAATAGATATTGGGCGAATTTAGGAACAGCTAGTTTGGGATCTTCCTCCTCTTCATACTCGATTGAGAGGAATCCGTTGTAGCCTCCCGATACTAGTATCTCCTTTATTCGTTCGTAATCTAGCTTCACCTTTTTTCTAACCAAGGCTACCTTCGCGTGCATGTGAACTGCGTAGGGGAGAGTCTTAGCTATCTCGTCATACGTTGACTCCAGATAGTTACCCGTGTCTAGATTCACTCTGAACCATGGAGAATCCACTCCCTTAACGATCTTTATAACGTCATCGGCTTTGGAGGTTACCCCACCGTGGTTCTCCAGCGCTATCACGACTCCGTTTTCCTCAGCATAATCAATGCATGATTTGATCGACTCAACAACCCAGTTTATCGCGTCTTCAGTGGAGTATCCTTCCGGAATGTATCCTCCGAATACTCTGAGGCATGGGGCTCCCAGCTCATGCGCCATTTCTAATCCTTCCTTAACGGCTTCGATTGCCTTCTTTCTTTCGGAAACTTCTGGGGAGCAGAAATTTGTGGAGATTCCGGCTTCTGATATGGGGAGCCCATGATAGAGTGAGAGCCTCCTGATCTTTCTGAGATAGGATGGATCCTTTGTTGGAAGCCAGTATAATGGGAATTCGACGCCGTCAAGTCCTATTTTGTAGGCCTCTTCAATGAAGTCTTCATATTTCATTCTGCCATCGTTGAGGTAATCCCGATAAGAATACGCCGTACAGCCGATCTTTATCATGACCCCATCAACACCTCTCACTTTTGAAGATTAATGCATAAACCCTTCTAATAAGACTTATGTGGAAATCCCATCTATTATCTGCTTGGCTCTGCAAAGCGGGGGGTGAGAAGAGCATGTTCTCTGCGTACATAACCTTTAAGCCTTTCTTCTTAGCGGCATCTACAACTTTAGCGGCGTCTTCCACGGTTGTGATGAAGGGGTTTTTCAACAATCACGTGTTTATCATGTTCGATGGCTTTTAGAGCCGCCATAGCATAGAGATAGTTTGGGATGACCACGCTGACAAGGTCTATATCAGGCCGCTTAAGCATCTCATCCATGTCGGTGTGCCAGTATTTTAAGCCGTGGTTCTCAGCGAACTTTTTAGTTCGTTCAGCTGTTCTTGAGTAGACAGCGACCACGTTCACATAGGGAAGTTTCTTATATGCATCTATATTGTATTCCCGCTGCGAATCCGGCTCTAATCAGTCCGACTCCTATGTCCTTAGCCATCGCAAACTCCCTTCAATATACGCTATTTTTCTAAGAATATTTAAGATGTCCCTTGATGTCTTAGATATCCGTAAAAAAGGAGGAAGATCACGTATCGATCCTTTTTATGGTTATTGCATGTCTTGGACAGAGTGACTCGCAGACTCCGCAGCCAAGGCATAATTCTTGGTTGACTACTGCCTTCTTGTTCACTATGCTTATTGCCTCGCAGTGTCCCGGCTTTGTGCATATGCCGCATCCGTTGCATTTCTCTTCGTTAACGACTGCTACTGCAGGGTGGAAGACCACTTCTCGGCCTCTAATCGATTCTAGATATTCTTCGGATGGATAATCCTTCAGCTTTATGCCTTTTATCTTCGGATAGACGGCGAGCTTCTCTGATGTTGTAATGTACTCTGTGGAGCATCCTATGAATTCCTTTGGGCTTTCATATCCAGCTTCATCCATGAATCTTTCTAAGCCTCTAAGTATGCGTGTGACCACGTCGAATCCGTACCACATGATAGCCGTGCATATGGAGATCGCCGTTGCTCCCCACATCATCATCTCGACTGTGTCTCTCCAGTTTGTAATGCCTCCTCCCCCGATTATCGGTATACTTACCTTCTTGTAGAGCTTCGCTACCACGGCGTATGATAGGTTCTTTACGCATGGTCCACATAGTGCTCCGAAGCTCACTTTGTCAAGTGAGGGATAGAGGGGGCGCCCTCTATTGTACACGTCTACTCCAGGTAGTGATTGATAGTTTCCTCCAACAGCGATGGCATCTGCGCCGGCTTCTTCGCATGATTTAGCGGTTGATATCACGTCTGGAACGTCTGGATTGAGCTTGCAGACTACTGGTACATCGACTGCTTTTTTAACTTCTCCAGTGATCCTTCCGGCCATGGATGGACTTGCGCTTATCGATGCTCCGTGAAGCTCGGTTTCTGTTACTTTCATTCCAAGCCTGTGCGCTGTAAATTCTATGTTGGGGCATACGAAGTTCAGCTCGATCATGTCCGCTCCTGCTTCTTCTAGAGTGCTGGATAAAAGTTTCCACCCTTCGATATCACCTGCTTCATGCGTTATGTTTGCGAGTAGAATCAGGCTTGTCTCCCTCTTCGCTCTCCTTATTAAGTCGGCGGCCTCGTCGATGTTCAGTCGTTTATCTATGGGGACGATTAGGCATAGTCCCGGCTTTGAATATAGCTGAAGTCTTCCCTCAAATGGCTGTTTTATAAATGCTAGCTTAACGCTTGCCGCTGCTGCTCCGTGTTCCTCAGCCTTCTTAAGTCTGTAAACCGTAGCTGTCAGTGGACCAGATGCTATGACCACTGGATTCTTAAGGTTGACGCCTCCTATTTCTACGCTTAGCCTATTCCCTTTAACCGCCATTACGCATTAACCTCTTTATGCTTAAGGATTTGGCTTCATCAAGACTTTTATAGCTTCTCTTGTCCTGAGAAGGTCGAAGCCCTTCTCGAACTCTTTAAGCGGTAGCACATGTGTAATTATTGGGTCGGCTTTAACTTTTCCGGTTGATAGGAGGCTTAGCGCTAGATCCCACGTCGAAGATGTATGTGTCCAGCATCCTAAAATGATTTTTTCATTGCTAACTACGTTATGTATGTTGAATCTTTCTAATGGTTTAGAGTGCACTCCTACTAGAACTACTTTTCCTCCCTTTTTAGTCATTGAAACTGCTTGTTCAACCGCTTTGGGATTGCCTGTTGCTTCATAGGCGATATCTACTCCTAAGCCGCTGGTTAGCTCCATGGCTTTATCAACAGGGTTTTCCTTTCTCTCGTTGACCGTTACGTCTGCGCCTAGGTTCTTTGCTACTTCCAGCCTGTTCTCGTGGCGGCCGCTTACAAGGATCTTTCCGGCCCCGGCAACAGCGGCGCACTCCAGTATTAGTAGCCCTATTGCTCCCGCGCCAATTACCGCCACGGTATCACCAGCTCTTATCCCTGAACGCTCTATAACTGCGTGGGAGGCTACTGACAGAGGCTCGGTTAGAGCCGCCTCCTTTAGGGATACATTACTTGGAATTTTATGGATGTTTATTGATGGAGCCTTCACATACTCTGCGAATGCTCCATCTCTCCCTATGCCGATGGGGCTTCTGTAAGGGCAGAGATTCTGTCTTCCAGTCTTGCAGAAGATGCAGCGTCTACAGACCACTCCGGTTTCGGAGACCACTTTCTCGCCGATCTTCACGTCAGTGACCTCTTCTCCAACCTCTGTTACGACGCCAGAGAATTCGTGTCCTAATATTCTTGGCAGCTCAATAGGTATAGGTGACGTTGCCCTGTATATTTCTAGGTCGGTCCCGCATATTCCGACGTAATTCACTTTTATTAGAACCTCATCGGGTCCTATTGATGGCTTCTCTACATCTCTAATCTCCATGGCTCCTGGTTTCCACATGGTCTTCACTAGAGCTTCCATCTTGATGCACCATCAGAAAGATGATTTGACGGTTTATAAATCGCTTTAGGCCTCCTTTGAAGGAGAAAGATGCTATATGACGTTTACTTCCTTGACTTGCTGAGTTCTTCATCTAGTTTAATCAGTTTGTTCCATACGTCGTCGTCGATGAATATGCTTCCTTCCTCCTTTAGACTTTGCTCCTTTCTATACTCTAGTTCTCCGGGATAGAAAACCTCAGTGAAGCCCTGAGCCTTCTTGCTTTTCTTAACAAGGTCTATTAGCCTATCTACTTCAGACTTGAATTCTTCTATAGGCCGGAAGAAATTTACGTCTAGGGCCATTAGGAACACGCCGTTGTCTGTAGTGGTCTTGCTCACCCCGCTTCCAGCTAGTGCGCCTCCCAATATCTCGATTGCCATGCATATTCCTGAGCCTTTATATCCTCCGAATGGTAGGAGGGCTCCATGCTTCTCCTTCTTATGTGCCTCATAGTCCTCGGGATTGGTTGTGGGTCTTCCTTCATCATCTAGAAGCCATCCTAGGGGTATCTTCTCTTTTCTCGCCCGTGCGAGTTCTATTACGCCTCCGGAAACCACGCTTGTGGCGAAATCTAGCAGGAAGGGTTTATGTCTTCCAGATGGTATGGCTATGCTAAGCGGGTTTGTGCCCAGTATTCTTTCTCTGCTTCCGTAGGGAGCAACCATTGCCACCGAGTTCGCGGCTGCGAAGCCTATCATATCCTCTTTCGCAGCCATTAATGTGTAGTATCCGAGCATGCCGCAATGGTTGCAGTTGAAAACTGTGGCTACGCCTATAGATTTTTTCTTAGCCTTTGAGATCGCCTTTTTCATTGCTTTGTAGACTGCTACTTGCCCGAATCCCCAGCGTCCATCTACGATGAGAGCGAACTCGTTCTCTTTAACTATTTTAGGTTCAGTTTTAGGCTTAATCACTCCATTCTTTATGTAGTTGCAATATTCTATTGTTCGGAGGACTCCGTGACTGTCATGTCCGTAGAGATTTGCTTGTATGAGGTTATCTACGACTATTTTGGCTTCTTCCTCGCTTGCTCCAGCCTTTAAGTATATGTTTTCGCAGAACTCTCTCAGGCGGTTTATAGGGATTTTCGGCATGCTTTAAACCCTTCACTAAAAAACAGTTTGAATGCTTGTTCAGAGTAGGCTGGCTGAGCCCAGATCTAGGAACATAATTGTGTTTTTATGTGTGCGGAGAATTGAAGCTGGGCACTCCTCGGAGATTGGACCTTGAATTGTTCTTTTAATTGCTTGAGCCTTAGACTTTGCGGGGACAACAACCGAGATGAATTTAGCGCTTAGAATAACCGGTATCGTGATTGTTAAGGCCTTTCTGGGAACCTGCTCTATGCTTGCGAAGCATCCGTCATTAACCTGTTGTTGGCGGCTAACTTCGTCTAGCTCAACAACCTTAACCATTAGGGGATCGTTAAAGTCAGCGACGTGAGGATCGTTAAAGGCTATATGCCCATTCTCTCCTATTCCTATGCAAGCTATGTCTAGGCCGTTCTTCTTCAGTAACTCGGCGTATCTCTGAGCTTCCTTCTCAAGGTCTTCAGCATTTCCATTAAGATAGTAAACCCTTCCGGGATTAACTTTATTGAATAATCTTCTTCTTAAGAACTCTCCGAAGGCTTGAGGAGCGTCGCTTGGGAGGCCAATGTACTCGTCTAGATGGAACGCGGTTACTTTTGACCAGTCGATTCCTTTAATCCTTGTTAATTCTGCTAGGAATTCTTCTTGTGAAGGAGCGGATGCAAAGACCATCGACACCCAGCCTTTTTCGGAAATGAATTTCTCCATTTTTTCTCCAACTGTTCTAGCGGCCGCTCTACCCATACTCTGTCTATCCCGGTAAATCTTTACTAGTGCTTCTCCAGCCTTAAACTCTCTAACTAATCCTTCCTCTGCAACCATTTTTAGACCTCTTCACAATCTCATGCGGATACTTAACCCGATGTATGAATAATATATTTTCCTCATTTTGTTAAATAAAGAGAGAATGATCGGGCTTTAAGTGCGTTAAAACTGTTTTTGGATGCGCTAATTCCTTACGAGCATCCAGGCTCGCCATCGAAACTTCAACGCCAATTTAGAACAATCGGAGATTCAATAATCCCCCGTGGGTTAAAAATTATATAACGCCATTTCGCTATATCTTTCACATCGGGTGAAGGAAATGAATGGATTGTTTGATTTGAAGGTGAAGATCAAGCCTATTCTACCCCTTCTGATTCACAGCGGCGTTTATGAAGGGCCCTGCAGAGTTGGCGACGAGAAGACACTTGATCCTGAGTTTGAAAAACTCCAAGCAAGGAAGAATTTCGAAAGATTCTGTGAGGAAGTTAGGTCTAAGCTGATAGAAGATGGAGAGTTACTTGATCCCGCAGTTATAGAGTGGGGCGAGGACTGGATTATTCCAGAGAAGGAGATTGCTAAGCTCGACAAGGACTCTACGGATGTAGATTTCTATTTGATAGCGAATGCTAGTTTGACTCAGCATCCCTCGGTTGAGATAGCTCGGAGATACAGGAAGCCCATTGTTAAGATTGGCCAGATCTCAAGCGTAGATATATCCGCTTATCTAAGATCCCGTGGAATGGAGGGTTATGCACTCGTAGATATTGAGGAATTAAACCGTTTCGTCAGGCTTTTTAAGGTCAGGAAGAGCTTAATGAACACGAGGATTCTCGTAGTTGATGCTGGAAAGCTCCTGCCAGTCGGCGTCGTCAGCAGTATTTGGGATCTCGAGGATGTTAAGGTGAGGTTTGGTATAGACTATAAGCGCATATCAGCAAGTGAAGTCTTCGATGAGATGGACAGAGTCATAAGAGATGAGGCGGAGCAGAAGAGGGCTGAGGAGATAACTAACAGGCTTGTTAGAAATGCCGATAGGGTTCACATGAAGGAAGAGTATATCCGTCAATCAGTCAATTTTTACCTGGCTGCTAGAAATCTAATGATGAAATACAAGTGCAACGCATTTGTGATCCCATGCTTTGAGCTCTGCGTTAAGAGGATACCCGCTGAGAAGAAGGTAACGTTCTGTCTCGCCCATTCCCTATTGAAGGATGAGGGTTATCCATCAGCATGTGAGGGGGACATTAGCGTTCTCTTAGCAATGACTGTGCTGATGTATCTATCTAGAAAGTCAGTTTACATGGGAAACTCATACATGGTAGATAAGGAGAGAGACATCATAGCCGTTCACCATGACGTCCCAGGATTGAAGATGAAGGGACTGGATGGTGCAGAACTGCCATATGAGATAAGGAACTTTACGATGGGCGGGTGGGGAGCGACATTACGCTACGATTTCTCGAGGGATAAGGGTGAAGTTGTAACCCTTGCAAGATTCAATCCGACAGCGACTAAGCTATTCGTCGCTAGGGGAGAACTAGTGGGATGCGGCGGATTCAATGAGGTTGGATGTAGTCTAAGAGCAGAGATAAAAGTGAGAGATGCAAGGGACTTCTTCCATAAGGAGATGGATTTCGGCCATCATCTCGCTATGGTCTATGGAGATTACACGGATGATCTCAAATATCTAGGCGAGCTCGTCGGCTTCAGAGTTGTGGAAGCCTAGAGATCTCTGCAGAACCCCTTTTTATTGCTAAGGCTTAATATTACTATCCGCCGTTGTGGAGTCTAGACAAACAAGACGACTGAACAATAAATGCAACGCATCAGCCAGTGCCCTATAGAAGAAGGATTCGAAACTCGTTGCTACTGCAGGATGCTCAGAACGTATTGATCGGGTTCACGGCTTTTCCACTTTAAGCATCCAACATTATAGTACAGCCAGTGGAAAGCAAACTTAAGAGAGGCTGAGGCTATAAGATGTTGTGTGGATTTGCAAAAGTTTGTCGCAGGATTTATCCTGCATTAACGATATTCTCTTTTTATTACGTCAGTGATGGATGAAATGATAGTAGGTTAATTTGAGCGTAACTAAGGGAATATAGGACTGGTTCTTCAGCATGGGCTTTTCTATACGGTGTTCTAAAGAATGAAGAAATCCTGCATGTGGACTATCTTTGGAATGAACTTAGGCTAGGATAGCTTTTATCTAGAGCTCTCATCCCGGATAACTCTCATCGAGATTTTTAAGAAAAGCCTTTTTTGGTGCATGTAGAAATGTTCATCAAGCACTAAAAACTTAAGGAGAAAAATATGATGTTAAGATTCTTGATTTTGCTTAGAGCACCTATGGTGAAAAGTTTAATATACTTGAGGGGGGAAGCCGTGGGGGGATTATTCTTTTTTCACTTAGGGAGATTAAGAAGGTTGCTGATGCTAAGCCCATCGTCATTAACCCTGCTATAGGCGTAACGATACACCAGCCTCAAGCTAGAAAGGGAAAGATTAATGGTTGAGCAGTTTTTATGGCTGAGGATGTACATACATCGTAACTATGAAGGCTTCCTCATTCTCTGAGAATTTCTTTATGGAAAAGCTTCTTGGCTGACAATGTCATACTTTTAGAGATCACTCCGGATGGTACTTCAGTCTCATTCGAACTTGAAGATGATAAGAACGCAGCATATTCATCCTGATTTTTGAATTATTGCTATATACTGTGCATCTTTGGAATCTATGAATCTCTTGATTTTCCAGCCTGTTCCCTTCAGTATCTGTTTCATCTCATCCTTTGAGACAAGCAAGTAATCAAACCAGTCTGTAACGTATTTTTCGAATCTTATTCTTATCCTAAGCTGACCTGGCATCCTTCCCCTTTTACGGTTAAATTCATGATATTCAAGATGTGCCGGATTGCTAGTCTTGTATGGATCCCGACTCTCAGCGATTAGTAAGGCCTCTGAAGTCGTTATTTCGTAAAGCTTCTTCAGCAGCTTCCTTGCCTTCTTGGGGTCTCCGAAAAGACCGAAGTTGTTTCCTAACATAAGCACTGTGTCAAAAGAGTTAGGGGCAAAACTATCTATATCGTCAATTGACATTACCCTTGCCTTCTTTAATCCTCTTAGCTTACAAACCTTAATTGCAAGCGGAGAGATGTCTATTCCAGTAACATCGAATCCCTTCCTTTGAAGATACAGTGAATGTTTTCCAGCTCCACAGCCTATATCTAAAACTCTACCCTTAACAAACTCTATGGCTTTCTTCTCATGCTCAGGCCAATCCTCATACTCAGAAAAATAAAGCTTAGGTCCACTTGAGACATCGAAGTAACCGTCATCCCTTTCCACGATTTCAAAGCCGACCTTCCGTTTAAAGTATGCCCATATCTCCTGCCCGTATGCGTCCTTTTCCGGATCCATGATCTGAAGAAATAACTAGAAAGAATAAATCTTTTTATTTGATCGAATTCATAATACATGAGAAATTAACAATATTTACAAGCCTAGAGTATCATTTGGGTTTTCAGAACCCAGATGTAGCCAAGACCACCTTACTGACGAGGCTTAATCCTTTCAAAGATCTGCCCTGATGAGAATATTCTACATCTATTGTTTCAGCATAGATCTATCTTGATTAAAGAGGAGAACTTTCTAGTCGATCTATAACGGCCTAGATGTAAGAATTGCGTATAAGCGAGAAGTAAGACTGATCTACAACTTGTATCTTGTGCAATTAATTAAAAATCTGGAAAGATTTAACTACATGGGGAATCTTAATAAAGATTCCGTGGATGAAAATGTTTCACTCTGAAGGCGCATTTGGGAGAATTAAGGATTTAGAGAGACAGAGAGACAATCTTCTTGAAGAGCTAAAGAATCTGGATGAGAAGCTTAAGAAGGGAGAGATAGATGAGGATACTTATAAGAAAGAGAGGCATAGAATAGAAAGGAATATCGTAGAAGTTATGGATAGACTCGCACAGATGCGTTTCTTAGTAGGAGAAACCTAAAGACCCAAA
>Ga0190363_1001259_pt1 | contig 15011 bp, 14 predicted proteins | sample 48721867_MG_FD_161272 | JGI IMG/M metagenome (GOLD analysis project Ga0190363, IMG submission 161272) | Hydrothermal vent microbial mat bacterial communities from Southern Trench, Guaymas Basin, Mexico - 4872-18-6-7_MG | ecosystem: Environmental > Aquatic > Marine > Hydrothermal vents >... | reverse complement strand
TATGGTGTTTGTACAAAATATTTTTTAGAAATTCTCCGAATTTCATTAGCAAAAGATAGTTGATATTTAAAGGCTAATTCATAAAAAAGTTTGCTATCTTTTATACTTTTAACTTTATTTTTAGGACCGGTAACATGTTCAATTACAGAAGAGCAAAAAACAATATCAAAATATTTATCAGGAAAAGGCAAAATAGGATCGTCATCTTTTAGCAAAATAGTATTCTTAAAACCATATTTCTTTTGTGCTATTTTTAAATCTTCTTCAGAAATATCTGCAAGGTAAACATTCTCTCTAAAAGGCAAAATATTAGCAATATAAGAACCATCTCCCGAACCTAAATCCAATATTCTATCCTTTGGAGTTGGATTTAACAGGTTTAAAAAAAGTTTGGCTCTTTTTTTTCTATGTTTTTTCGAATAAAAATAAAAAATTTTTTTAATTAACATAGCTTTTTTTTTATATTTTTAGTTTTTCAGCTACTTTTGAAGCCATAAAGTTTTTTTAATAAATTGATGATTGTATAAACTTTTCCATTAACTCAGCAAGAATTTTAAGATCTTTACTATTTGTTAAAAATACATGTTTACCATTTTCAAAAAAACCTTTTATTCCTCCTTCAAATATTTTTTTCTTTTTTTTCGATTTTAGCCAGAAATAAAACCTTTAAAACCTTATTCTTTTTTGCCTGCTCTATCTTTTCTACTTAATATTATTTTTTAATAATTTATCATAAACAACCGTAGGTAATACATAAATAAGAACTTTTATCTCCCATTGTCTTAATTATTTTTTAAAATCAAAAGCTAAAACAATAAAGCAATCAGTTTTTACAAAGGTTTTTTAAAAAACTAATAAAACCTTTTATTCAAAAATAACTTTTTTCTTTAAAAAATCTATCTTAACCTCCAAAGCTCCGTCAGAAAATTCAATATAATTTTTGGTCTTTTTTAAAAAAACTAATTTTTCTTCCTCTTTTCCATGAAAAATTTTAAATAATAAAATACTTGAGATATTAGATCTATTATAAATAAAATGTAAAGTAAACCTGCTATTGTTATTTTTCTTATTTCTTTTTCCTATAAAAAAAGTTGGTTCAATAATTACTTTGTCCGGTTTATCACCAATTTCGTAAAGCTTAAAACCTACATTATAATCTTTATACAAAAAACCATAGTTTGTCTTTGTTATATACCCAAGTCCTAAATGTAAAAAACTTTCTGCATATCCTGGATTTTTCATTTCTATATCGTCTTTAATAATTAAATATCCCTTGGGCAAAAAAATCCATGTTCTAAGCCACTTTTTAAGTCTTGCTTCTGGCGGATAAATTTTTGTAAGATCTGCTGTTATATACTTATATTCGTTTTTAAAATCAGTATATTTAATTTGAGCATAACCATTGTATTTTTTTATAGCTTCTTCATTAAACCATTTTTTTCCCTCTCCAAGTTGTCCATATCCATTAAAAAGAAACACATTATGATTAACTGTGCTTTTAAGTCGAGAATATCCGTTATCCACAATTAACCATTTACCATAAGCCCATAACAAAAAATTACCTTCATCCGGATGAACATGCCCTGCGCCTTTATAATAGCCCTTAGAAAAAGCAAACTTGCCTAAAGGAGGCCCTGCTTTAAAAAACACCCATATACCATTAGGCGACCAACTTGTTCTATCCACAAAAATCCCTAAATTATCAAAATAAGCATAGGTAGGCAGATCATTAGGGGGAATAGGCTTGACATTTTCATTATACCAGAGGAGATCAAGCCAGGAATAAAGAGCTCTTTTCCCTCGAGCATATTCTATCTTTTCTGCCAACCATTGAGCATGTCCATCATTGAATATACTCGCCAAGCATCTTAAAATAAATCCCGGTCCATGATATTCAAAATATGGAGAATCAGCATAATTAACATTATCTCTAAAATCCGGAAGAGACATATATAACCTATAATAAGCAGTTTTTTGAAAAAAAGACGAGTTTTTTACCTCATCAAGCCCATATATAGGAGCCATAGCCATAAAATATTTAAGTAGTGCCTCTGCTCCATAGCTCCAGTAATTTACACCCTCATGAGTAGCACCATCAGGAGAAAGCCAATAAAGGACTTGCTTAAAGTTTTCTTTTGCAATTTCAATCCATGCTTTAGCCTCTTTTACCTCCCCATACAAAGCTAAACCTGCCACTGCTAAAGCCATGACATTAGTATAATTGTGATTTTGTAAATAAGCTCTTGCCCACCATTTTTTCCCTTTTACCAAAAGTTTGTAAAAAATATTAGCATGTTTTGTAATTTTTTTTCTATACAAAGCTCTTTCTTCTGAAGTAAATTTGTCATAAAGCCAATCATAACAAATAGACATCCCAAAAAGTATATGTGCAGCTCCAAGATCTTCATTGCTTGCCCAATTAGGATAAGAACAAAGTGCTTTCATCCATTTTTTAACACCCCGCAGATACATTTCATTGTTAGTTAAAAGATACGCCATTGCTATATAAGGAAGACGATTCCCTAAACTTCGGATGGTATTCTCATTGTATTTCTCGGCGCTAATGGGAGGAGTTTCTTTTGCATATATATATGCTCTTTTCTTTATATATTTCCAAAATTTTGAATAAGGATAGTAGATTAACTTTGATCTGATGAAAGTAATTTTCTCTGGAGTGAGATAAAGACGAGGTCTATATTTAGTCAATGTTAAAAACTCTTTGGTATCTGAATTTACTTTTAGATTTTCTAATGTAAAGCAGAAAGAAGTATACTTAAATATACCTAACAAAACTATACACTTTAAACAAAATACTAAAAATTTTAAACTTCTACTTTTCAAAATCATGATTAATTCATATTATCCCATATAAAGTTATTCAACTTTAAATTTTTTTATGGCTCTTAAAAATTCAAAAAATCAATAATTTTCCCACTATCATTAAATAAAAAACCTTCTAACAAACATTTAAAAGTTTTATAATTCTTTTTATGAGCATATACCTCTAAAAGTGGTCTATCTATAAAAAAACCAAAATAATGGTAAATACCGACAAGCTTTAAAACAGCATAAATAGTATCTCTATCCATTCCATATCCAGAAAGAAAAAATTTTATACACTTCCGAATATGAGAAGTTCCAAATATGGAAAGAAAATTATAATATGAAATAAGATTAAATAAAAAAATCCCAACATCAAAAATATTAAAAAAAGGATTGGGAAAAGAAGGATGAAATATTCCTTCAAAGTCAAATATTTTTATTCCCTGCCAAGTTAGTTTAATATTTCTAAGAGTAAAATCATTATGTAACAATGTAATATAACAACTAGAACTGTTAAATAATTTCTCCAAAAACTGTTTATATTGTTTATGATAATTTTTATTCGTTTGATAAAAAATTTTTTCAAGAGCTAATACCAAATCATGAAAAGATTTATATCTAATTTCATAATTCTTTCCCAATATTTCCTGACCAGTTACATGGAATTTTTTCATAATTTTACCCAATCTTTTAAAAAAAAGCGGAATAAACAGTAAAATTCTTCCATCTATACCAGGGTAATAATTCATATATATTATATTATTCTTCACAGTAACTATCTTAGGAAAAAAATTCAATTTTTCAGTAATTTTTATCAAATTTTCAAGTATATCTAATTTCTCAGTAAGCTGAGGTATCACTTTACCTATGATAATTTTATTTTTATTTAATTTTTTAATTATAATTTTATTATTTGATATTTTTTTACAAACCGGAAGCCTTTTTCCCAACCACATATACTAATCCTCCTGCCAAATTTATCACCGGAATAAATGAAAGTATTAAATTTATCTTAGATAAAAAGGAATCATAAGAAAACCTTTTAACAGGAGGAATAAAATTGTATCCTCCAATTTTTAAATTTTGAAAACCAACTATTTTCATTTCTTTTTTTATTTTCATTATTGAAATTAATGGAGCATGTTTATAAGTTAATTTACGATATATATTCCATGCGTTAGGAATAGAAATAAAAATTTTACCTTCTGGTTTTAAAGCTTTGTAAATTTTTTTTAACACTTTTATTCGTTCACTTTCTGAAAAATAATGAAGCACTCTAACTGAATAAATACAATCAAATTCATTCTTAGGTAAGGAACTTTCTATTACATCTTTTCTAATAACTTCTACATCCATTAAACCATAAGTTATCTTCAACTCTTCAAAAATTTTACAAAAATCTTCTAATAATTCGTATCCAATAATCTTTATACGAGGGAAAAAAATTTTTATTCCTATAATTATTCTTCCCCAACCACATCCTATTTCCGCTAATTTCATTTCTTTATTTTCTAAAGCTAGATTTTTTGCAATTACTTTTACCGTACTATACCAGCTAATATCAAATAATTCTTTTTCCACGGAAGATTTTTCAAATCTTCTTTTTAACCATACTTGATAAAATTTTTCCATTTCTTTTGTTCCCTCCTAAACGGGTTTCCCTTATATATTGGACAGTATAATACAAAACTTGAAAAAAATGAGAGCAAACTATTTAATAATAAACAAATCATTAAAATCCTTTCTGAAGCCAATTTTTTTAACTTATCATTCAACAATTCAATTTACCAAATTATAAAAATATACTATCTTCAACACTATTTACTGCTAATAATTTAAAATATTTAAAATGTTTAATAAAATATTATTGTAAAAATCTAAAATACCTTTTGAAGTGTTTGAAAGTAAGCATCTTAATCTGAGAAAATTAAAAATCTAATATTCAATTTATTTACTATCAAAACCTTTATTTTTAAAAACTATATTTGGCTTATTAGCTTCATCTCTTGTAATTTTTTCAATAACTTTATATCTTCTTTACTTGTAAAAATACTTAATAAAATTTATCAATCCTTTATTTTGTCTTTTTTACCTCTTAAATAAACTCCTAAAAAGGGATATCTACTAACTTATGTAAAAAACTTAATTGAGGTAAAGAAGGAAAAAATTTCTAAATATTTAGATATCCATCCTAAATCTTTATGTATAGAAATAGTCTCGGCTAAAACAGTCGTTCCGCTTCTTGGCATTCCTATTAAAATAATAGGTTTTTGTATACTCATTATATTTTTAATTCAATTGTTAGAATTTTATTTGTAACTGCACTATAAAAATAAAAAAAACTATTTCAAAATTAATTTATTTTAATATTTCGTTATATACATTAAAAATTTTATTAGCTATTTCAGAAATCAAAAAAGATTTTTTTACTTTTTGAAAACTCTTTTCACCCATTTGAATCCCTTTTTCTTTATTTTTTATTAAATAAATTATACTCTCTAAAAATTTTTCTTTATTATTAACAGGACATAGAAAACCATTTTTTCCATGATCTATAAGATCTTCCATACCTCCTACATCAGAAGCTATTATAGGCAAAGACATACTCATTGCTTCTAAAACACTTATAGGGAAAAACTCCCAAATAGAAGACAAAATAAAACAATGACTTTTATTTAATATTTTATACACATTGTCTACATATCCTAATAAAAAAACTCTATTTGTTAAATTATAATGTTCAATCATTTCTTTTAAGTGGTTATACAATGGACCATTTCCAGCAATATAAACTTTATAATCAAACTCTTTAGGAATATCTTTTATAACTTCTATTAAAAATGGATAATTTTTTTGTTCAACCAACCGTCCTAATGAAACAAAATTATATGATTTATTTATATACCTTTCTTTAGGATTCACTGATGGAATAAAAATTCCATTAGGAATATAACATAATTTTTTTTTAGATATAAAATTTCTTTTTTGAAGAGCTTTTAATGATCCTTTTGTTATTGTTATAATTTTATCACTTATAGGAAGAAAAAATCTGGACATAATTACATTAGCATAACTAACTTTTAAAAAATTAGGAATTTTTAAATCCGCAAATTCTTTTTTGTTAAAAATTGTATAACCATGAATGTGAGTAATTATAGGAATTTTAGTTAATATTTTAAGAATACCTGCAACAAAATGAGGAACATTTAGATGAGAATGAATAAGATCTATTTTTTCATATTTAATAAGCAAATATAGATTATATATACTTTTCAATAAATTTGAAAAATTTTTATAACTTAAAACATAAGGAGAAATAACATTTACTTTGGCTCCACTTTTTATAAAACCATCTAAAAGTACCCCGCCTTTCCCAAAACTTACATAAATATCACATCCTCTTTTTTTCAAATAAGGTATTAAATTTAATAAATTTTTTTCAGCTCCGCCAAAATTTGCAGATGCCAAAAGATGCAAAACTTTCATTTTAACTGTTACCCAAGTAAATGATGATAAACATTTAAAGTTGAATAAGCAATTTTATTCCAAGAAAATATATTTTGAATTAATTTTTTTGCATTTTCACCAAACTTTAAACTAAGATCCAGATTGAAAATTAATCTTTCAATAGCATAACTTAAAGAAACAGGATCTCTTGGAGGAACTAATAAACCAGAAAATCCATCAATTACCACTTCCGGAATAGCACCAACACGGGTCGCAACTACAGGTCGTCCATAATTCATAGCCATCATTAATACACCACTTTGAGTAGCATCAGTATAAGGAAGAACAACAACATGGGAATTAAGAAATAAATATGGGATCTCATCTGGAGGAATATAATAATCTTTTATTATAAAATAAGGATTATTTTGCAAAATTTCACTATACTTTTTTAATTCTGTACCCCGACCAGCAATAACTATTCTATGAAAAATTCTTTTTTGTTTTAATATTTTATGCGCTTCAATTAAATATTCAAGTCCCTTATATTTTTCTATTCTACCAAAAAATAAAAGTCTCCCTTTCTCAAAATTTTTAAAATTATATTTTTTCTTTTGTGGTAAAAAACCTAATGGCCCATGTGGAATAACAAATATTTTTTTGTTTTTAAAAATGGGCATTTTTTTAGCTTCTTCCTTTATCGTTTCTCCGTGAACAATAATTGCATCAGAATATTTTCGTATCATCTTTCTATAGTATATGAATCGTTTCTTCCTTTTAGAATCTATACCTGAATGATCCACATGGTCATGAACAGTAAGTACAATTGGATATTTTCTTTTTAATAATTTTTTTAATAATAAGAAAGATAAAAACCCGTAATCAGGAAAAGATTCTTGAAAATGTAAAATATGCGGACTGAAATTTAAAATATTTCTAATTATATAGTTCACATTTAACAAAAATAAAGGATTACGTAATTTTCTATGAGGTATCAGAATTATTTTTAAATTGTTATGATTAAATTCAAAAAAATAATTACCAACTTCATTTTCTGCATTTTCTTTTTTAAGAATTAATAATACATCGTTCCCCAATTCAGCCAAAGCTTTACTTAAGCGTAAACTATATTCAGAAAAATGCAAAGCAATAATAGCAATTTTCATAGTCTATAATTTATTTACCATACGATGCTTGTTTCTAATAGATAAAAAAAGAAAAAACATATCGTTTCTAAAAGGAGAAAATATTAAAATTAAAATATAAGTTATTATAAATGTTAAAAAAGAAATTATAATTTTAAAAATATAAGATAAAAAAATATCATTGTAAAATTGGTAAATTAGAATATTTAAAATAAAAGAAATAAAAGCAACAATAATAAGATAACCCATTTCTTTTTGAAAAATATGTATTTTATAAATTCTATAAATTTGAAATATTTTTAAACTTAAAGAAAATAAAATACTGAAAAAAGTAGCTAAAGAAGCACCTAAAAGGCCATAAATTGGTATTAAAATTAAGTTAAGAAAAAAATTTAAAACTAAAGCAGTAGACATACAAATAAATTCAACTATATGTTTATTAGTCATAGAAAGAACAAAACCAGTAGATGAGAAAACAGAAAGTAAAAAATAAGTAAACGCTAAAACTCTAATTACAGATAATTTAACTTCGTAGTCAGATCCAAAAATTAACATTATCTCTTTTCCCCAAATTAAAAAAACCCAAAGGAATGGTAAAGTTAAAATAAAAATCCATTTAATATGCTGAAACATTATTTTCTTAATTTTTAAAAAATCACTATGTGCCCAAGCATTAGCTATTAATGGAGCAATTATTTGATTTAAAGTATTACTAAATAAACCAATTATAGGTACAATTAATTGAAGAACACTATATTTACCAACTTCTTCTGAATTTAAATAAAAACCTATCATTAGAAGATCCATTCTTTGCAAAAGAAAAATTACAGATCCTGTTAAAAAAATAATAAAAGAAAATTTATATACATCCAAAAATTTTTTAAGATTTAGAAAATTATAACAAATATTTTTTAAAAAATTTGCACAAAAAAATTTTTTTAAAAAAATTAAAAAAAGATAAGTAGCAGCAAAAACAAATGATAGTACAGTTGCATATAATACACCTTTTAACTGTAATCCAAAAAATAAAAAAAACGACAGGACGAAAAGTAAACGCAATGTCGGTTGTAAAATTTTTTCAGAAAAAATTATAGGAAAAAATTGTAAATATCCTCTAAATACACCTCTTAAAACTTGCATTAATGTAAGAAAAGGTAAAGCAAAAATCAAAATTTTTAAAGAATTTGCTAAATCTTTATGTTTTAATATATATTTTTCTAAAAAGTTAGCTAAACAGAATTGAGTAATTATAACAAAAAAAAGAGAAATAAATAAAATAAAAAAAAGGATTTGAAATATTATAATATTAACACTATCTTTCTCGTTTTCATGATGAATTAACTTTACTATTCCTAAATCTAGACCAATTCTTGTAAACAAACTTGAAATATAAAGTATATTTCTACAAAGACTGAACACACCATATTGACCAGGCCCCAATATTCTAGCTACTACAATTCCAGATAAAAATCTGATCATACGCTCAAATACTGATCCAAATAAAATAAAATAAGAACTTTTTACTAATTTTGTTCTTGAAAAATCATGCTTCATTTTTTTAACCTTTCTTTTAAACATAATAAACGACTCATCAAATAACCAATTAAAGCAATATTTTTTTCCATTTTTTTCCAAAACAAATTCTGCTTACCCCTAACATAACCCAGCTCTATCAATAAGTTTCTAAATCCCAAAGAAACTAAAATTTTTTCATTTAGAGAAAGTCTCTTACGCCATGAACCTATACGATCTTTTTGTAATGGTTTTAATGGATTTTTATCCACTTCATCTTCTAATAAAATAGAATGAGAAAATGAGAAATATTTCAATATCCTATCCTCCCATTCTAATTCGAGAAAATCAAGAAGATTCTTAAGAGTTTTTTCGGGGTTCTTTACAAGATTTTCATATTTTATTTCAAAATATTGTCCAGGTAATTTGGTTCGAAATTTTCTAATACCACGAACGTAACTAATCCACTCATATAATGCAGAATAAAAACCTTTCTTTCCCCACTTATCCTTATGAGAAGCAGCAACATCTCTACCGTCCCTGATAATATGAATTATTTTACACCTTGGAAAAAGTCTAGAAATAAAATCTAAATGCTTTCCATGACTAGGGGTTTTATCTACCCATATTGATTTTTTTGTAATATCGCAGTAACGATGATGAATCGCCAAAAAAAATTTTTTTACTTCTTCTAAAAATTCTTCCTCAGTAATATTATAATTTTGTAATTGCTTCCATCTTGTTTTAAACAAATCATCCATATAAGAAAGGATACCAGTTTCTTCACCGGAACATACTTTAGAGTGAGAATTTAATATAATTCTTAAAAGAGTAGTGCCAGAGCGAGGGCATCCGACAATGAAAATACCATTATCTTGGTATTCCATCTTAACCCTTAATCCCCCTTGAAGACAAAAATGAAAACAATAACACCGGAATCAGAGCATTTCTAGCATCAGATATAGTATATAAAGTTAAAAAAGTTGAAAAAAATACAAAAAATCCCATTAATGTTGCTAAAGTGATAGTTTTGGGCTCTTCTTTAGGAGTTTTAAATAGATTATAATATGTATAGTATAAAATACCTATAGTAAAGTATAAACCCCCTAAAATTCCAATAATCCCTGCTTCATAAAGAATCTTTAAATATCCGTTCTCTGGTTGATTAGGTACATATTCTCCTCTCTCTTTAAGTTTTTTATAATAGGGATCTTTTTGAACTAAAAAATTTTGATAGTTTCCAAGACCTATACCAGTCAAGGATGGAGCTTTAAAAATTTTCCATGAGTCTTTCCATATATTTAAACGACCTTGCATTGAATTCTCAACTCGCTCAAATCTTTTCTGAATATACAAAGGTAATATGTCTTTAAAATGATATAAACTAGAAAATAGCACTATTAAGACAAAAAATATACATACTGTTATCAATTTTTTTAAAAAATCAAATTTATTTAAAACTAAAATAGCAAATAAACTTCCTAAAATAGTGCTTACTAAAGCTAATCTAGATACTGTCCAAATGAGTGCTATAAAAGAAATAAATAATGTTACTATTACTAAAAACTTTGTTTTAAAAGAATTAAAATAACCTCTTACTAAGAGAACTATAAAATAAACAAAAAAACAACCTATAAATTGTGCTACCTTTTGTGGATCTTGGAAAAGACCAGCAGCTCTTCTAATTTGTAAACCATCTACATAACTTAAAGCATTAAGATTCAAACCAGTAAATGACAATTTTATTCCCCAAATTTTTTCTAAAAAAATGAAACATGATATTATCCATAAAGTTAACATCAACAAAAAATTAATCTTTAAAAGTGCATTTTTTGAATTATTCAAAAAATATATAAGTGCAACATAAAATATATAATAACCTAAAATTTTTACAAAAATATAAAAAGTGTGTCCAAAATCTATAGTAGTTAAAAAAGAAGGCAATAAACATATTATAGGAATTATTGTAAAAGAGTTTAAAAATATTTTGATATTTTCGTTTTTAAAAAGTTTACAATAAATAATAGAAAAAAGGACTAATACTGCAAATATGTCAAATGTAGAAATTCCTAATCTCCGAGGAGGCAAACCAATTCCTATTAATGGTAACATTAATAAAATACTAAATACCGAAAAATGTAATGGATTTATAAGACCCATAAACCAAATAATAGCAATAAAAATAGGTATCAAAACTAACATCAATTTTTGGAAAGTGAAAGTCGGTAGAGAAGTGCCCCATATTATAATATACATAATAAGTACTAAGAAAAAGATAATAAGTAAAATCCCTAATATTTTATATATAGTCATGAGTTATATTATAATTGGATAACTTTACAAAATTCCTCAAAATTATCATTAATAAATATCTTTATTTCCCAAAATCTTTTTACATACACCATCTTTCATATCAATGAACTTATTAATTAGCAAAAAATTTAAATAAATTTAAACTTTTCACCATAGGTTAAAAAAAGACAAAAACTTATAATAATATTATCTTGATACTTAAAATTCTCACTATGTAGTTAAATCTATAATCATTTTAAAATACAACCATGTTCAAATGTAATTTTTTTATTATTTTTGATTTTTCCCCAGCAAACTTTATAACTATTATAAAAAACTTCCTCATTGATAACTTTTTCCCCACTTTATACATTTATAATTCACACATTGCTAATAAATTACTAACCATTTTGTTACTCTTATAAATAATCAATTTTAAAATGTTATAAAAGCACCGCTACTTTAGTTGCCCAACGCCAAATACCTTGCACTAACTCTGGTTTCCCTTCAGCCATGCCCCGAGCTGTCTCTCGAATAACTAATGTCGGAAGCCCGGCTTGAGCTGGCATAGAAAGAAGCATTACAAAAGCAAAAGCATAAGCATATATCCCATAACCCTCTGCTCCAAGTATCCGAGCAAGAAGCACTGTGGTCATAAAACTAAAAAATGCTTGAGAAATCTTAAGAAAAAGACTAATACCCGTTTCCTTCGCCAATGTAGAACCTAACAATCTTTTAATTTTAATCCCCATTTACCTCCCTTACCCTCTTACCATCTACCTTTCCAACCCTCTCCACACTTCGCAAGTGTCACTTCATAAGTGCCATACCCAAACTCTATCTATCCACACCATCTTTTCCACACTTCGCAAGTGTCACTTCGCAAGTGTGTATAGGTTCTATTCTAATAAAAGATGTTTAATTTTTTCTAATTCTTGCTGATAATTTATCCTATCTTCTACAAATTCTTTATATTCTTGAGCTGAAATATCTAATAAATCCTTAAATAAACAAAATTTCTCCTTCCCCTTTCCTATGTATTCCCGATAAGACGAATACTCCCAATCTTCTGGCTTCTCGACAAGTCCTGCACTCGTAGGATTTAAATGAATATACCTCGTAAGATGCAAAAGCTGTTCATCTGAACCAACTTCCACTTTCTTAAATCTTCCTTGCCAAAGCGGTCCTTTTCTTCTGTATTTTTCATTAAAATATCTCGTATAACTATTAAGAAGTTTCCTCATATAATTTGAAATCCCATTTGGTTGAACTTCCTGAAGAGCTAAATGAATGTGAGTAGGCATTAAACAATAAGCAATAATATTAACTAATGGCTCTTCTTTATTCATTAAATCTTTTTCGAACTCTACAATTTTCTTTTTATTAAGCCTGATATACTCGGAAAATTTTAAAATTGGATCAAATTGATAATATTTTATAAGTTTTAAAAATCGTTGATAATCTACATAATTTGGGAATATAACAAAACCAGCTATGCTTTTATTAATTACATGATAAATCTTCATTTGATTTAATTTATACCACTTTTCCACACTTCGCAAGTGTTACTTCTCACTTGGTGTTTCTTCACTCATTTCTTCCTCAAAGGTGCCTTCTTTTGTTGCCTCCATTACCTCATCAAACTCATCTCCTAATTCACTTCCAAACTCAGCACCCATCTTTTCCATAAATCTCTTCATTGTCTTTTCATCTTCAGACTCCAAATTCCCCCAACTACTCTCATCTGTAAACTTCTCAAGCCTTCTTTCAAGTGAAACCCTTACCCTAACCTTAGATACCACTTTCTCAACATCCCTTGACCCACACCACTTACAATAAGGACTAAATTCTTCCTCACAAAAAACTAAATGCTCTGAAATTCTTCCACACCTCAAACATCTATACTCATAAAGTGGCATCTTTTCCCTCCTTTTTAATCTTTTACTAATCTGATGTCACCTTTTTACCCTTTCTTATTAATCTTTAAATCATTAATCTTTAAATTAATATAATTTTTTGTATAATAAAAGTTTTTCTTTAAACTAAAGCCCCCATTCTCAAGTCTTTAAAAATTGTAAATGCTTCATTAACTTTTAACTTCTCACTTTTCCCAAATTTTTTTCCAAATTTTTTTATAAAAAGTCTTAAATGATTTACCTATTTATTTTTATTTCTTGACAAAAATTTCAAAATAATTTATATACTAAAAATTATAAACTTCATAAATTGGAAAAATAAAATGAATAAAATCTTAAAATTCATATTTTTAATAATAATTTTTTGGGTTTTTTTGGTTAGAATTGCAAATGCTCAAGGCTTCTCTCCCTTTTATGTTAAATTTATAGATGCCAATGATAATGGGTTTATAGATTTTAGAGTAACAGCACATAATAATGCAAATCAAACTTATTATACAGGAGTAGCAACTACTGATCATACACGTATTGATGATCCACTTTTACAAATACCTGCTGGTAAGACCAATTCTACTTCTGTTTCTTGGTCTGTAAATACTCCTGGAGAATTTTTAATTTATGATGTTTATTTGACTTCGGATTTTAATACTTATTACTGGACTTCTCAAGGAGATGCATTTAGTGAAAGTAGGGGTAAAAGAATAACAATTTATTGGAAAAATAAAAATATAACAATGTGGTTCGTACCTACAAAAAGAGATGATATTCAAATTACTGCTGTTCCTCTTCCTTCTGCTTTATGGCTCCTTGGCTCTGGTGCAATAACACTCGGACTTATACGCAAAAAACTACTAACCTGTTAACTGTTTCATTATAAAAAGTCTTAATATTAAATCTTTTTAAGAAAATTTTTAAAAAAATTATTTTTATCTCTTGACAAAATTTTAAAATAGTTTATACAAAAAAGTATATACTCTCTTTAAAATTAGGGGGTTAAAATGAAAAAAATTATAAAATTTATATTTTTAATAATAGTTTATTTAAGTTTTTCAATTGGAATTGCAAATGCTCAGAAATTTTGGGTTAAATTTATAGATGGTAATAATGATGGGGTGGTAACCTTTTCACTTTATGCAACTAGTAATGAAACTCAAGATTATTATACAGGTATAGCACCTTATGATAATACAAATAATCGTACTGAACTTTTAAAAATACCTGCTGGTAGCTCTAAGTCTACTTCTTTTACGATAGCTCCTGGAATTTATGATGTTTATTTAACTCCAGACTATACTACTTTTTACTGGACCTCTCAAGGAGATGCAGAGGGTAAATCTACAGGTAATACAGTTGATATTGACTGGGCTAAGGGTTGTGGTATAAAGATATATCATTTTTATTTTTCTTTTAGTGGTGATCAGGGTGAACTTGCTGCTGTTCCTATTCCTTCTGCTTTATGGCTTCTGGGTTCTGGTGTAATAGCACTCGGTTTGATACGTAAGAAGTTATTATCCTGTTAATTTTTCCTATTAATCCTAAGTTGTTTTTATTTTTTTAATTCTTAAATTATCTGCAACAAGAAAGTTACCTTAAATATCTTCTTGTGCTTATGTCTTTAAAGAAAAAAACTTTAAATAAACATCTTATTTAAGGCTTGACGAAATTTTTTAATCTTATAAATTTAGCTAATTTATAAATTCTTTACTTTATAATATAACTAATTGAAATTTTTAGAAAATTATAGTAATGTAAAAACAAACAAAAATATAAGAAAGGAGGAAAATAATGAAAAGAATTATTAAAAGTGTTATTATTTGTTTATTTATTTATTTAATATTTGGATTAATTCAATATAGTTTCGCATTAAAACCTGATG